>Ga0209628_10003517_pt1 | contig 11025 bp, 9 predicted proteins | sample TergutCu122P4_FD_187285 | JGI IMG/M metagenome (GOLD analysis project Ga0209628, IMG submission 187285) | Cubitermes ugandensis P4 segment gut microbial communities from Kakamega Forest, Kenya - Cu122 P4 (SPAdes) (version 2) | ecosystem: Host-associated > Arthropoda: Insects > Digestive system >...
CTCGTGAAAATGGTGTAATGAAAATAGTCAAAACTCGGAAACACGTGCACTTATAAAGATGCCAGTTGCCAGACTGTTGGTTGAAAGATACAAAAAGAGGCACCTAGCGGCGCAAGTTCATAGTGCTAACGGTTTGCGCGGTATATTCAAATTCTCGGAAATTTTGGGTAGCACCTCGTATATATATTTATATTTGTATTTATTTGAGTCTGTGCCTTTAACCCTATGGCACTGTAATTAAATGTAGGGAGTACTCTAGTACTCTGAAAAACCTGGGAATTTAAATGGCTGTCATTACTTTCTGTGCTGTTGGTGATGTGTTTGATATTGGAAGTTTTAGCTGCACATTGCCCATTAGCTGTATTTGACTTTTGGATCCTGGGGGTTATAATCACAATTTCCCTATGCAGAACGTATCAGTTGATAGATCCACTCTGCAAAGAACTACTTTTACTGTTGCTGGAACTGTTTTGTCACTGCACCCATGATGTGTTTGTCTTTCCTGAATTTATGGCCCCTTGGCTCTCCTTTGTTCAAGGAATCTGAAATTCCATTCACTGCATAAAAATATGTAGAATCTTCCACAGCCTTTATACCACTATCGAAAGAAATTGTCCTTCCATACTGACAGAGGGAATAATTATGCTGTGTTATTGCCCTTGGCTTCCACTATCTGATGAATGCTACACTACATGCACAGGAATATGTTGGACCTGCTCCCATACAGCCCAGACTTTTCAGTGTGTGACTTACATGTCCTCTCCACCTCAAGAAAGTGCTATTAAGACTGGAACAGACTGGTGAAGAAATATGTGGTGTGTTGTGTGGCAGACCAGAGAGGTGATCAGTCAACTGGTGTGTAAATGGATAGTTGTCTCAGTGCATGTAGGGAGTGTTCTGAACCCTTAGGAAGTGGATTTAAATGCCCATTATGTCCCTTGAAAGCCTGAGTTTTTCTGGCTTAGCATGGACATTTAAAACGCTACCAATTACGTACACAGATGCAAGTCTGTAGCATGCTAGGCTGATCATCAGTCCCTTGTAGGTACCAGCATATGGTCAGTTAATGGACCATACTGCTTTAATCCCTGAATGGGTTTCATATGAACAGGTTTCGTATCACGAATGTGTTGTTAAAATAACCAGCTTCTACAGGCTGTTCCAGCTTAATGAAATAAAATTAGCTTTTATGCCATAAGACAGTATCAGTGTACTGTAATACAGTTTTTCCCTGCCCAAGTAAATGTTCTATTTTTCAGCACTTGCAATTCCTCAGGGTGCATCTGTACCTGCCTTGGGTCTGTCCAATAAAGCTGTGTATGAGGTTCATGAAGTGCCCTCAGAAGAAAGACATGTCAAGGATGAATATCCAGAATTCTCCTTCACACCAGTTAATTTGAAAGGTACTGTTGATTACTACATTTGTGTGATTATCCTCATTTCTTAACAGTTACTTTGAATGCTGTCATATCCCCTAAAGGCTTCTGACATCATAACTTTGCTATTTGGGTCCACTGTCAGAAGCTTGCTACCATCATTATAGATTTATAGCTATGCTGGCATAAGTGTTCAGTGTTGTATCTTTTCCCTCTACATTGTGTGACATTTCTTCCAGTAGTTCATACAGAAGAGGAACAGGTGGAAGATTTGTATGCAGTGAGATTATTTTACTGCCTCATGAAAATTAGTCAACTACTCACGTGGAAGAAGTGGACACCCTTCTTCTAGTGGAACTAAGGCACCTGCTGCTTTAGCACTCTAGAACTGAAACCTATCCCTGAAATGCATCCCTTAAGTATCATACATGAACACTTATTCCAGTATGTATGGCACTCAACACAGGAGATAATGCAGTTGAATAAATGTTTGTTTGCTTATTGTACATACCAGGTGCAGCAAGAAAGAGTTAAAGCAACATGGTAATGAACCTGTTGCTTCTGTAAAAGTCGGGGAATTTATTGAGTAGTTGAGCAACATTTGACTTGTCAAGAAGGAACATGTACCATGGAATTTGTTGGTTTATTAGTTAGATATAGAGAGTGGCAGTTGAATGCATTCACTGGACCTAAAGACTTGAAATAAATTCAGTGTTCATGAAGAGACAGATGTTCGTACATTGTAAGACACACCTAATTGTGATATGTTTTAGTTAATACTGTACTTAGCTGTTTGTACATGAAGTGAGTAATGACTGAACTGTTGGTATTTCAGAACCTCCGACTGAAGAAAACCTTCTGCAGAATACATTGTGGCCGGAAGTTCAAAAACTTTATGGCCATGGTTATGAAATATTTGCACTTGCTGCCAGACATGATGGAACTCTGCTAGCATCAGCGTGTAAAGCGACCACTCCGGAACATGCTGCCATCATTATCTGGTTGGTATTTCTGAACATGTTCATCAGATACATGTTTATTTGGACCTAGCCTGAACCCATTTTTCCTGAAAACATACAACTATAATGGAGAGTTTATGTGAAGATGTATTTGTTTCCTGTGAAAATTCTGCATGTGGAGCAATATGTCTTGGAGAGAAAAATTATTTATACAGTTGGTAATAAAAAAATGAAACATTTTACACATGAGGCACTATTTCATATAACTGTTACGATCTTTGAGGTCGTTAAACAAAGGGAAATGAATGCTTCATAAATGCATCTTAGGAATTTGTTTCCTGAACTGTTAATCGTTGGTTTAATGAATATTGACATTTCGAGTTAAACTTGAAAATATTTGTTGTTGTTCCAATCAATGTGAGTTTTGTATGCACATGGCATTACTAGAATAGGATTGAAGGGGCTCGTGAGTAGATACATTATCTTATGGACACTGTATGAGTGAGAGTTGGAGACCATGTATCAAAATAAGTGCAGACTGAAAGTACACACATTCCACTTGTTTTGTTTGTATGATAATTATACGTGTGTTAAGGGACACTTCAACATGGAAACAAATGCAAAGACTTGTGTCTCATCAGCTAACAGTGACGCAGATGGCATTCTCACCTGATGACCGTTTCCTGTTGTCAGTGTCTCGTGATCGTCGGTGGAGTCTTTTCCAGTTGGAAGACAATGAATTGAGTAAGAAATTAATTATTAATGCACATTTGGAAACCAAACTGATATTCTGGTACATGTAGAATACCACAGTGGAACCCTAATTTCATTTTATTTGGTTTAGCATTTTCTTTCATTAACATTCAGTTTCCAACTTCTTATGCCAGTAGTTTCAGTGTAAATTTTTCTTCATCTAAGGTTTGTCGCAGTTCAGGGTTCACATGTACTGCTTCCTGAAGATACCTTAAATGGTGACTACAGTTTTGTTGCATGTCAGATTTATGAATTTTATGGATTATAGGTTTTGTTTGGACTGGCCTGAGGGATGGCAGATGTAAATGTGCAGGCTGAAACAGCTGGAGATTGAGGGTATGATGTAATTATTTTAACCCTTTCATGCCAGAATTAAATGCTGGGTGTACTCTGAAAAAGATGTGAATTTAAATCCTACTGTTTCTGTATGGTCTCAGGCATTTTAGCTGTACCCTGCACATTGATTGTAGTTAATTTTTGGATCTGAAGGCTTAAACATGTTCTGCAGCATAAATTGTTTCAAATGTGTCTGCATTTTGCTAGTGAACTTCTTGTTGTAGTTCATGAACCCACAAAGTGCAACTTTGTAGAAGAACTCTTATGTTACACAATCCAGTTCTCCTGTAAAGCTTTTTTGTTAATATCATTAATTTCTTTTGTATTACCCATTAGAATGTCTTGATTCACTGACGCCAGATTCACTCATATCTACGTTACTCTTTATGGGTGATGCATGGTGGTGTTGTGGTGGTGCACCTGTGTGACCTATCTGGCCAAGTGCTGCATTCTGTGAATGCACTGTTATCGTCACCCCAGTGTTAAAATATGGCCAACAGTTCTATAAAAGTGGGAAGTGTAAATCCTTCTGTTCATGATCAGTAAACTCCTACACTCAGCCACTGCCCTAGTTAGTACTGGGTGTTTTAAAATGACCTATTTATGGATGCAAACTCTTAGCCTCAAATTAAGATATGGCTGTAAACCCCATGGTATCAGGAAATTAAAACCAATTTTCTTGGACAATATATGTTAACAAATGTTTGACTTGTAGAATACTTTCCTAATAATTATTAATTTATAGGTTGTCACAGTCAGTGTAGCATTTAAATAATTTCTTCTTTGACTTATTCAAACCATGAAAGGTGATTGAATCTAAACACATTTGTTGTATGACGGAATCCATTTCTTGACAGGAAGGGAGTTAAATCATGGCAGTGGATTATCTTCAAATTCTAGTTTCTTTTACTGAGACATTGTTGAGAGACCTGTGTTTTTTTAACCTCCTGTTCTTTCTTAAAGGAATAATGTAGGCTTACAAGACTGCCATGCTGTCAGCATGTGTATGGTATGTCCCACCTTTCAACTTTTGAGCCAGTTGACCAATTCTCATGAAACGTGATATGAACAATATATCATACTTTAAGTTTCCTACAGTCAGTAACAACATTGCAGGTGCATTTAACTTGTGAAATGAGAGAAATGCCAGTGCCCCAGTGACATGCTGCAATACATCATTGCAAGATATGCAATATTCAGTAATGGAATATGTTTTTAGAAAGTAAACTACAAACATGGTAGGCATATGAACATCTTTGGCATCCAGTTTGATGATGATAACTAATGAACCAGTAGTACTAGGCATGTAGGCATATAAAGTGTAGAATGATTGTAAACATACATATGAACCATCAGTGCTAGGCATGTGAAGTTTAGGATAGATAGAACATCAATATACAAATGAACTGTCAGTGCAGGGCTTATGATGTTTGGGACAGGTAGGTCATAAACATACACATTAACCCTTTGGTGCCCAAGGTGGCTTTAGTTATGTACATTATGATGCTAAGAAAACCCATCCTCTCCTTAAGTCACTGGCTAAGAAAATGCAAAGTAATGAATGACCATTTAAATCCCAGGTCTTTTGCGGAGTATGCCGGGTGCTTAATTCTGGCACCAAAGGGTTAAGTATGTAATATTTAAGTAACGAATTCTTCATAATAATATTATAGAGTAGCAGAATAAAAATAGGGGTGGATGCATAGGAGTAGAATTTCATGCAATAGGAGAGTAAGCTGTGTGGTGTCTGCTCAGATCGTGGTGTTCATTTTGTATGCAGTTATCCTGTTACTGAGGTAGAAATTTTTTAAATGCACTTTAAAGCAATGGTTTGAATGTACACCAGACACACCTCCATGGTGTAGCTAACCTACTTCAGCCATGAAATGGACTTGGGGCTACAGCTTGTGGATGATTGCTCTGTGCTCATATGGGCATTTTTCCTGTCTTAATTACAGGTAGAAAAAGCTATAGACTTGTTACAAGCACTGATAAGAAGACAGGAGTGCATTCCCGCATTATCTGGTGTTGCAGTTGGACTCATGATTCCAAGTATTTTATTACTGGATCTCGAGATGGTAAAGTGGCAGTCTGGGGACATCAGAGTGCAACTTGTGAGATAGACACTCCACTTGGTCAATATACTCTAAGTTCAAAGCCACTTGAGCTCCCAGATCAGTCTGTTACAGCCCTTGCTGTGGCTCCAGTTAAAATTGCTCCTCATATGTACCTGGTAGCCATTGGACTAGAGAATGGCTGTATAAACATGTACAAATGGTCATCTGTCAGTGAAGAAAGTGGAGACAACTGGCAGACATGTCTGCTGCTTAACAATTCGTATCCTTTTTTGCAGTATTTTGATGATTATGTTCTATGTATGCATATCTTCTTCTCGTCAGTGTATCACCCCCATTTATATGGGTTGTCTAGCAACGAAGATTGTGCACCTGTCTTCTAAATTCCCCTCTTTAATTTCCTTTCATGCTCTTCCTTTGTTCTACATCATGCCATTTTTTTAACTCCTTGTTGTTCTCTTGATTTCAGTCGCTCATTATTAATTGGAACCAATTACACTGCCATGGGTATTGGTATTATATACAGTGGAGTACACTTTCAATGTAACATTTGGATGTGATTCCAAGAATTTATGAATTCCATGAATAAAAGTATAAAAGACCCCCAAAGGCACAGAGTGCATGAAAGTTTATTTTGAATAAGATAGGAACATTATTTGGGTGCACTTTTGTAAGTGTGTGACCATGAACTCTGCAGCAGAATAGATATGTTACAGTAAAAGGGAAAGGAGTTACACAGTCATTAAGGAGAGTTGTGTATCTATTTCTGTCTTCCCAAAGCTCCTACACAGTTTTCTTCCATGTCATAAGTTCTTATTTTCATCATGGTCTCAGTTTTGGTGTTAAGCATTCTCTCTCTCTTTTTTTTTTGGTTTGTTTTTTGTTTTTGTTTTTGTTACATGTTCAAAACTTGCTTTGGAATTCTATCGTTGTTCATGTTTAAAACATGGCCATACCATTGTGTTATCTATTTATTTATGTTCCAGGATATTTATCTGTAAATTCTCTGTAAATGTTCATTTCTTATTATCTGTTTGCTGATTTTCAGTCTGTTCGTCTGTGGTAGTATAGTGCAACAAAACAAACTTCAAGAAAGAAGGTAAGAAATGACAGAATTATTCACTGTGTGCAACCCATGGCTCACATGTGGCCCACCAGATTTTATTATGAGGCTCGCAGTCACATAAATTATTTATGTATTATAAAAATTACACAGTAATTTAGGCAGTTACATATGCTACGTATTTCAAGGTGGCAATCAACCTGCAGTAACAGGTGTGACCCTTTGCTATAAAAAAGTTTGACACCCATACTGTATTTCTTAGTTGTAGTATAATTAATGAAAATGCTGATGTCGTATTGAGTGGTTTACCTGTTATTGTGCAGAATGTTCATCACCTGATGCACCAACCCATTCTTTTGTGACACATGGCATGCCGTAACCTGTCTAGTGTACTGCCATAATGCTCAGTGGTTACATTATTCCCCATGGTCAAAGAAGTCCACAGGAAATGAAACTTTATTGTCCCAAAAGACTCTTGCTATGATCTTCTTTACTGATGGTATTGCTTTGAATTTCTTGCTGGGGGGAAAGAGGGTATCCCCAGAATATGGATGCAATTTTGGCTTGAGGTGGAATTATGGAAGATCATGGGTTTTATTCCCAATGGGGTCATTGGGATTTTTCAGTGACTTAATCCTTCCAGCTGCACTATGGCCTAAGGGTCAAGTCAGACTCTAACAGAAATGAGTACCAGCAATATTTCTTGGGGGGTAAATATGTCTGGTGCATATGGGTGACAACCTTACCACCTTTGTGTGCCGATTGTCTGGAAGGTCTGGGAGCCTCAACCTCCTGGCGTCGTAAGGGCCCTTCCAGGTCTGTAATGGGATAGGTTTAGTGGAATTATATTGGATACCGCCTCAGGCAGTTTATTTATGTAGGGAGAGAGGAAAAATATGGACATTTTCTCTTAACTGATTCTGCAGAATTGCCCACCACCTTGCTGTAAAGAAAGTGGCATTTCGTCCATTAGCGAATGTTGGAAGTGACTGTGATGTGAAAACCTTGAAGAAGCTGCAGATGTCAAGTTGTGGAGCTGATCTCGCAGTCAAAATATTTAACATCCATGTGGACAAATTGTTGTTGTGAAGGTATTTTGTATGTTGAGATTAAATAGAAAAGAATGATGAAATAAAGAAACCCGTACAATATATCTTGGGTTACATGCAAGCGATTGGTAATTTATTTTTTTTATGTATTTAAGCCCAGCACTACATTTTGTATATTTTATTTACCACTTATATCATGTCCTTAATTGCCATGCTTCTGTATGTCATGGCAATGTGTTTATATGTGTTCATTTATCATTTGAAATTATGTCCACGGTCTTTGGACCTTAAATGCCCTGGTATGAACAGGTTTGTTAGCATTACTAGAGGGATACATATAGGGATCCAGGTAGGGGTCACAAGGGGCACACTCACATTTCCCCCTGTAATCACTGGTTTGTGCATAATGATAGAAGTATTCAGGTGTGACTGTTTTTGTGAAAATGACCAGATGACCATTTTATTAACTTTACTAATGAGCATGTAGCTGCCGGTCACAGATTCCAAAATCTAACTCCGTGTTCTTTTGGAGACGAGTGCAACAAAATTCGGAAGTCTGGAAACTACCAGTTGTGAATGCTACCTACATAAGTAAAACCATAGCCAATTAACTAATACATTGCTTTGGTGAAAGAATTCTGTCACTTACTACAAGTAGAATTTGAGAATCCAAGTATTATGCAATAATGTTTGATGAAACAGATGTTTCTTGTAAATCTCAACACAGTGTTTATAGTAGGTATGTCAATGGAGGGAATATATTTGAAGATTTTGTTGGTTTTACTGACTTACATGAAACAAATTACAGACAAAGCAAGAGAATAAGAAACAGCTGAACCTGTGATAACTAGCAGAATATTAGTCCAAACTAATTAGTCCAGTTAAATCACTTGGACTGTCTTCAACTGATTATGTATGCATAGGATGTCATGGTTGTTTTATAAACATGTCCACAGTATGAGGGGCAGCCTTGGAGATTCAGAATGAAGCCAAAAATGCTACTGTTCATCCATGTTACAATCATGCCTGTAATTTGTAAATTTCTAAAACATCTACAGTAAGATATGTAAACAGTGCAACGGGAAATATACACGAAGTACAGTGTGATTCTTTCGGTACTAGACCCAAGAAAATGCGACTATCTCAAAGACTATTCATTAGATTTTGAACATGCATATATGACTACATACCTTGCTTCATGAGAGGCATGTCGATACTTCTTTGCCGCTCTCTGACAGGTTGAGTAAGACAAACCAGTTTCCTGTCGTCAAAGGAACGTGGGACATTGGGAAAGGAGGGGGAAAAATTCTGACATCATCGGGACGACTGCTCGCTATCTGGAAATCTTCAATGAATTTGTGGATCAACTTGATGATGACGAGCTCTGAAACGGCTATTTTCAGCAGGATGGAGCCACATGCCACACCTCGAATGAGAGCATGACCGAAATTGAGAGCTTTTTTGATGACCGGATTATTTCAAAAGCCTTATGGCTGCCAAGATCTCCTGACTTAAGTCCGCCCGATTTTTTCCTGTGGGGTGCCTTAAAAGGAAAAGCTTATGCCAACAAGCCATGCACCATACAGGAACTGGAAAACAACATTCGATGTGAAATTGCTGCGATTAGTGAGGATATCTTGCAGGCCACTTTCACAAACATGAAACGTCATGTTCAGCTCTGCCTGGACAGTGGTGGCGAACATTTCCAGCATCTCCTCTAGTATCGACATGCTTCTAATGAAGCAAGGTATGTAGTCGTATATGCATGTTCATGCATGTTCAAAATCTAATGAATAGTCTTTGAGATATTCACATTTTCTTGGGTCAAGTACCGAAAGAATCACCCTGTATTTTCTGTTTTTAGTGCATCACCAAGAAGGCATTTTGTGCTTGACTTGCATTCAGGATGTAATTTAGGTAGTCCTTGTCAGACTCGCTGCATTGAATGGCATGATTCAGTTCTTCAGTTTAAATGAGCTCTCCCTGCTATTGCAAAGGCACTAGTATGGAGAGAAGATATTTATTCTCGCCAAGCTAGCATGTTAAACAGAAGTGTTTGTGACTGCAAATTTATTGTAACTCTGTAGAGCTTGTCTGATATCATCAGTGTAATGTTGCCATTTTTAAATATCTACAAAATAAAAATATTGAGGTTGACACAGTTAAATGCAGTTTAAAGTTCCTAGAGGATATTGTAATGGATACGAGAAACAACGCTAATTAAATTTTTGAATCGGTGTTCCATGCAGCTGAAATTTTGACAAAAGAACTGGGCATTGATACTAAAATTCCAAGTAAAGTTTAAGGCAAGTGGTTAGACAAAATTTTTCTAATGCTAGTAATATTTTGCCTATGGGCCATTGGAAGAGAGTCGTTTATTTTCAGGTAGTAGTTTCTAGTAATGGAGAATTAGATTTCAGGTTCTGTGAGAAAAATTTAAACATTTTTCTATTATACACTTCACTACTGAACAGTGTAGAAAAGATCATGGATAAAAATTTTGTTGTGTTTTGGAACATTTTGGATCTTTGTCAGAAAACCGTACATAAGGTGAACTGGTGCATACTCTGTCAGAAAACAGCTGGAATTAAAAAAAATTTAAACATCATGGGAAACATGTATCATGTTGATGGTAAGTACTTTTCCAGTGTCTCAAAAGTTCCTCAAAATTTTACCCAGGCTTCTGATTTGTGTTTTAACTGCTGAAAGAAGTCCTGCCCGACTGTGTGTCTGAAGACTTGGCTTAGGTCGACAATTGTGCAGTAAAGATGAAACGGGCTAGTGTTAGAACAGAATAGTAACTGGGTTCAAGCACTTTAGTTCTGGATACATGTAGACCTTTTTGACAGGCCCTTTGTGGCCTGTAAACTGATTTAAGTCATGGGAGCCCTGTTCCTTTTTCTAAAGTTACAGATGGCCCCTGGACAGACTTTAATATCTGTAGGGTCCAAGAGAAAGGAATCCAAATAGGTATGTCGGATTCTTGCCAAGGCTTGACAGTCACTGGTGTTACATAATAAACATACAAATGTCAATTTAAATTTAGATAATATTATTGACCAAATTGCTGAAAAATGTGAGATTTTATTTTGTAAGCAAATTTATTTTACTTTATTTTATAAGAAAAATTAGATCTTATTTTATCAGATATTAATTTTATTTTTGTGATTAGTTGTTGAGGATTGCCTTTAATTCAGATTTTATTTAATTTAGTCTAACATGTAACAAAGTAGTAAAACCAGGGGCGAATTTAGGCCTAGGCAGACTAGGCAGCTGCCTAGGGCGGTAGATTTGAAGGGGCGGCTTCTAAGCTGTCAAAAGTTACTAATTAAATAGGTATTTGCATTTCGTTTTCTTTCGTTTATAAACATAAGAGTAAACTTAAGAGAGTAAAAATAATATCTGCCATCAAAC
>Ga0209628_10003519_pt1 | contig 11022 bp, 10 predicted proteins | sample TergutCu122P4_FD_187285 | JGI IMG/M metagenome (GOLD analysis project Ga0209628, IMG submission 187285) | Cubitermes ugandensis P4 segment gut microbial communities from Kakamega Forest, Kenya - Cu122 P4 (SPAdes) (version 2) | ecosystem: Host-associated > Arthropoda: Insects > Digestive system...
CCACTGATTTTCGACTTTGCTTTGGAATATGCGAATACTAAGGTCCAAGAAAACCGGCAGGATTTGGAACAGAAAATGACACATCAGCTTCTGGTCTGTGCTGATTATGTTGTTTTAGTTTGTGAAAACTTTGAAGAAAAACATGGAAGTCTTATTATACGCTAGTAATGTTACTAGTATAGAAGTAATTGCCTCGAAAATTAAGTACATGCATTTAATGTTGTACATTTTCGGTCAAACTATATTACATATACAAAATTTAACACCAACATTTTGCGCAATGTTTTTTATTTGTTAATTAAGGCTCCGACATATTTCGGCCTTAAAAACTGTTGAGCAAATAACTGCATTATTCGTCAAGAATTTTGGTTTTCTTAAAGTTGTAGGTAACTTGTGCATGTTGGACATTTGCAAATTTAATGTAGTACATTTTCTTTACAAATTTATTACGTACATAAAATTTAGCGCCAGCTTGTCGCACCACGTTTGCCTTTTGTTAATTAATCCTCCGACATGTTTCGACCTTAACTGTTGGCTAAAATACTTACGAGCTCTCTCAAGATGGTTAACAATTAAGACCGAAACATAATTAACAAATGACAAACGTGGTGCAACAAGTTAGTGTTAAATATTGTCTACTTACGTACATGTCTATGTCTCGTGAACGTAATTCAGGATAGAACCAAAACATAAATATAGGTAATAACTCCCTTGAAAATTTTGTAAAGCTCAAATAGTGTATAGCGGCATTAACAGATCTAAATTGCATGAAAGAAGAAATGAAGGAAAGATTGAACTCGGGGGGAATGCGTGCTACCTCTCGGTCCAGAATCGTTTTGTCTTCCAGTTTGCTGTCCAAAAGTACGAAGGTGGTCTCTCACAATGAGAGAAAAACATAGGCTCAAGGCGTCGGAGAATAGGGCACTGGGGAGAATATCTGGGCTTGAGACGGAGCAAGTGACAGGAGACTGAAGAAACCCGCGTAATGTGGACCTCATAATTTGTACCCGCTTTTTAAGACAGGATCTGCTCCTTTGTAGTCAACTCATAACGGAATTTATAAATTTCATTACCGCCAAGGGACATGATCATGGAACATGCAATTGTGTCTCAGTCCTCTACAGTATGTTTTCCCAGTATCCGTCGTCACGTTATCCTGCTATTTTCGTCTCTTGGTCTTTCAGATGTTTGTCATTCAACAGGTTTTGCCATCGCATTTCTTTATCCCTCCGATTTACTAGCCTACACATACTGAGCCCACCGTACATTCTCAGTTTTCATTACTTTAAACATATCAAGTTACTTAACGAAGTTATGAGAATGTTATGTTTTCTGACCGTGTAACCCTGTATAATCTTGTAAATAAAGTCAACTTGGTGCACAGTTTTTCTTAGTATGTTTATTTCTTTTCTCTATATGTTTCGGGCGACTGTGTGCCCAACATAACAAGTGACAAGTGTCGCATAGATACAGTTGTTTCTCCTGATGATGGGCACATAGTCGCCCGAAATATGTAGAGAAAAGAAATAAACATACTAAAAAAAATTGTGCACCAAGTTGGCTTTATTTACAAGATTATGGAAATGTGTAATATATTAATAACTTCATCGCATTTAGTCTCCGCAGTTCCCCAAGCACTGCTTTCAAATTCATATACTTTATTATTCCTGAAAATACGGGAGCGCATTTCACAAGCCTGCAGGACATGTGTGAAGTATTTTATGGGAAATACTTTAGTGTTTCCTACTTAGGAATTTTAAAATATCTGTGTGTTTTATAATACAGTATGAATATACAAATGAATTACCCTGAAGTATTCGACGTGGTGTTTAAAACTGTGTTCACTCTAGTTTTTTTTTATTTACTCTTCTCAGAGATGTCGCTTCTTTCCTGAATTAGCAGATCGAGTCTTGCTCTGACGATTTTCTTAGCACAGTTCGTTATTGTCGAAGGCTAAGTAGTGCTTTGGACTTTTAATTGCTGCAACATGAATGGTATGCATGTAACGGTGAACTTCAGCTTGGCTTTCCGGTACTACCGACATAAGAAATACATTGTAATCGTACAGAAACACGCAGGAACCAAGTTTCAGAGAAATAATTATAAAACTTTTGCAAAACACAATACTTAGATGAGAGGAGTTGAATCTCATTTTCATATATCTCTTCTACAAAGCTGTTTCGAAGTTCAGAATTAACATAAAGGTAAGAAAACTCAGGTTAGTGCTTTTGCGAACTAGAAATGAAGAGAGCGTTTAATTTCTCTCGTTTGAGGGTTAAATTTTACTTGTAAATGAGAAGATTCTGTGTTCAGATATGTCTTTCTTTCGCTGATAGTGCTGGCTCAGATCATCTGGAAAAGGCGGAGTAAATGTCTGGACAAGTCGTACATACGCGTTAATCTAGTTTCATTCTTTCCATGCCATTGCCTTCGGACATACGTATTTTTACTGTTGTGCGAAATGTAGGCTACTGGAGCCATGCAAATAAACGCTGTAGTTGACAAGCGATGACAGCTGGTCTACTGAACGAACTGACAAAGTGCTTTTGAGTTATTAAATAGAACAAGACTAATGTTACAACCTTTTGCACACTCGACTTGTATTCTGAATTACGTGGTTAACTTCCTGACGTAATTGCCTGACGTAATGGGCAGACCTTTTGATTCCTCTCAGTTCTACTTACAGAAGTGTCAGAAAATTGCCTTCATGTAAGCGACGACTGTCGAATATCATATCCTGCACCACTACCCGTTTATGATCATCTCCCGACCTCATTAGATACTTTGTAATTTTGGTAGTTAAAGCAGTATTTTTTTTGTGGCGCTGCGGCCCAACGCGTGCTATGGCCTCCTCATTCATGAGGTTTTTAGATCACACATAACGACGTACCAGAGTCGGTAGGACTCCTCTGGACGAGTGATCAGCTCGTCGCAAACATTTACGTGATAACTCACAACACTCACAAGATACAGACATCCATGCCCCTGCCGGGTTTCGAACCCACAATCTCAGCAGTAGAGCGGCCGCAGACCTACGCCCTAGACCGGGCGGCCAATGGGACCATCAAGGCAGCATAATTGACGTAAATAAATCTTTGTAATTTAATTATATATCATAATTATCCGATTTTTTTTCCATAGCTCAACTTCCCTTTTGGGCAAAGGTCTCGTCATTCTTAAGGTTAACTTAGGATAACTTCTTTATATGCAGCGCCCATAGATGTCCTAGATCACCTGTTTAGCTGAGACCAATAGAATGTACTGGCAATAACGAAATTTTTTAAGTTTCGTAAAATTATCTCACAGTATTATTAATATTAGCTTGTCGTTTATACAAACCAATTATTTTCTGTTACTTTCATACAAAGGGACCAATTTAGAGTACTAAAAGCACCAGGGAATTTATCTGTATGGAAATAAAATGCCAACTAGATGCAACGTCTGTTGCATCTAGTTGGCATTTTATTTCCACATATTAACGATGATGCACGGTCAAAATCACATCAAATTTATCTGTATGGGTTGCAAGTATGTCAGAAGGCTGTTCGTAAAACAGAGGCTGTTGCTATTTGGGGGGATTGCCTTGTTGCTCGTCGTTCACATACACAGGATATATTTACGTGACTTAAAAAAACTTTAGAGAAGTTATGAAGAACGTTTATTTAAAATTTAGTTCAAAATATAGCCCCTGGGTTGTGGGGTTAAGGCTGTATCGCTCGGTATGCTTCTTGTACTGATCTTTAGCCCTCTCTTTACGAATATTCGCATTACGAACTTTAATTATGAAGTTCGCACGTACACTCCGATTGAATCTTCATTCGAGTGGGTATTCTTTCACCTATACAATCGAATAAAGTCTTTGTCTTCGAATCGTTTAATTCAAAAGGAAATAACATGAAGAAATAAATTTATTTTCCCGTCGTTCACAGTACACATTGTATTATTTTTGCATTTTATAGCATATGCATGTGAGAAATGAAGAAGTGTTACTTAGAGTCAATGAGCAGAGGAATATCCTACACGAAATAAGAAAAAGGAAGGCTACCTGGATTGGTCACATCTTACGTAGAAACTGCCTTCTAAAACAAGCTATCGAAGGAAAGATAAAGGAGGGAGATGGAAGTGGCAAGAAGACGAGGAAGAAGACGTAAGAAGCTACTGGATGACCTTAAGGAGGGGAGAGGATATTCTCATTTGAAGGAGGAGGCTCTGCATCGCACTATATGGAGGCATCGTTTTGGAGGAGGCTTTGGACCTGTTGTCAGACAGAATACTGAATGAATGAGCATATGCAGTAACCTGATATTTTGCGCCTTGCGTACCTTTTGTATTAGGCAGTGAAAATGTTGATTATTAATTTGCTTTCGACATTTTTCTATGGTTCGGGGAAGTACCCTCCAATTATAACCGTATGCTTTAGAGAATAAACGAATCGCCTGATAAAATTTCGCCTCACGAACTTTCTCCAGGAACGTTAAGTCTTTGTAAGACCGGGAGGAGCCTGTACGTACTAACAAATGTTATCTTAGTCCCCGACCACCATCGCGTGGAAGAAGGTTTCAAGGCATCATCACTGTATCAGTTGCAGCGGGAAATTTATAAGAGTGTCAGTTTGTTTTTAATACAAAACAGTGGTAGGCTACGTGATTAATACATTTTTCATACAGTGTATAACAGAAGTGTGTCCACTTGATTAATGTAATCAGCTCGAATTAGGATTACTCGAGGCCGTTTAAACATCAAATAAGAAATATCTTAAGTTGAAAACTGCACTTTGAACCTTATGTTTTATGATATTGACATTACCTTCGCAGTGAATTTTCTTATATTGATCTCGTCACCATCACATGTCTTCAGATATTACTTAATTGATTTTTTCCCCTACGTTTTAGATACATTTGTTCTAACTCGGTCGTCGGAGCCTCGTTTGAAAGGTATTACTTTTAAGTGAGTAAAAGATATCATAAATTCGCTTCATTTCATATACTGTAGAATTTACAGCCCCTCTGTTACGTAACTTCTTACACTGTAGAATTTACAGCACCTCTATGTAAAGTTATGTCCATAATTTTATGTGAATTTTTATCTTTTAACTCTTTTCCTACAGCTTTATCCGTTTCTTGCATATTTTTGTCTGCTTCTGGTCTAGTTGATAGGCTATAGTATCCGAATTTATTAGTGCGATGAAGACCTAAGCTCTCTCCTGTTTTGTTTCTGGCGACGATTTGCGTCATTAAATGATCACTTTGCAACGTCACAGCACTATGCAATAGAAAATGGATAATAAAGACTCTCTCTTTACAAGACAGCCGAAGTAAGTAAAGAGTTTTTTTTATCTGAGTAGGTAAATGAGGACTCGGCCGAAGGAAAAGGCTGTCGTTGTTAATATGCTACCGCAAATCGATATTTAGGTGCAGGACAAGGCGAAGTTACCGAATTGTGGTTAAGAGTGAACTTTTATAAACTTAAGGCTATCGTGCTGGTAATGTCAGAATTTTTATATTTGCTCGCACAAGTTTTCAGCAGCAACGAATATATTTTGACGAGTGCATCTGTTTTATTCAAATCACGTACTGATTCATTGAACTTATGGGTGTTAATTTAGCATTCTCTTTGTAGTTTACATCACATTTATAGGCATGCGGCTACTGCAGCGGACTGAAAAAGCGTTGCAGTTTTCATGCGCAAGAATAATTAGCTTTTTTTTTTGTTATCGATTCAAGTGATGTCAATAACGTCATTCCACGATTTATAGTTACCGAAATGGTAAAATATGGCCAGAACGCTCACTGTTAACACGTATTCTATTGTCCGTTATTTTAACGAACCCACCGTGCAGAATCCACTCTCAGAAAAATGGTCTTATTTTGCTTACAGAATATACGGGAAGTTTTAATCAAAAGCGACAAACGGTGAACACTTGCTATGTTTTCAAATTTACCTTCCGCTACGCTCTTGATTTTCATAAATTTCAGTTGTTTAAAATCAATTCCATTGTTTTTTAAGCTGTATGGCAGAAATGAACGCCAGGAATTGGTAATTCAAAGAAACATACAAGTCATTTGCCGACAGAATTTCAGATGTAATAATTATGTGTAAGTTAAATATACTTTTGAGTAGTTTTGGATATGCAGCATGTCTGATAGAAGCTGCCTCTTTCGTGTTGTACATTTAAGACTTATGTCTCGCAACAATAGAGAACACCCTCGATTAAAATTATTCTATATAAGCTGTTTCTGGCATGTAATGTTTTGGAATGTCAGGAAGCTTCTTCTGCTTCCACCTTCGTTTCTACGGGCTTTAAATGGTGTAGGATATCGAAGAGTTGTTACCTACTTACCAGTGGGCACGGCATCATATTCAGGCTGTGGCTTAAAGGGACTTTTGTATATAAAAGCCCCTTTACATCACAGCCTGTAGATGGCTTTATAAAAAGCCGAAACATGTCGCTGCTATGATCTTTTAATTATGTTTATATAATAATGTTTGTGTTAGACTACAAAATTATATACATTCTCTTAATTATTGGAAATACAACGGGGAAAATTACGCTGGAGTTCTTGCTCTTGTATCCAGTTTCTGTCTTAGAACCGACGTCACGTCTGTCAGATTTTCCTTCACTGATTGTAGAATACAGTCAATCCAATCCGCATTCTCATACCACAAAGGTCTTAAGACCAATCGTGATGTCCTTCCATCTACACCTAACTCATCCATGTGATCTCTTTCTTTTACTTTTTCAACCAAAATTGTTCCTGCACTTTTCATTTTCCTTATGCATGTTAACACGTTCCCTCCATCTCACCCCTATCATGCCAATGATTCTGGTCAAAAGGATATATTATGAAACCTTCGTAGGTTTCTTCAGCCTCTGTTGCCTTCTTTCTCCGCTGCATACCTCACGGTCCGGTGACGGGCATTCCTGACTGATAGTTTTTCGTGGAATTCCTCGGCAACTCTAGCAAAGTACTAGGTAGTACCTCCTAGTAGACCATGGCTGTTTCCTCCAACATTTCCAATTCATTATTCACATATAGTTCTTTTATTTGACACTGACCTCAGTTATTAACAGAGCCTTTAATTAAATCAAGAATAATCAATAAACTCTATGTATGCATAAAAAGAAGTGAATGCGCACACCATGCTGCAGATTTATCTAGGGCACTTCAAATTGCAGCTCTGAGTCTGGACTTTGTCACCAAATGGAGGTTTGTAAGAGGCAGACTTCCTGGGAAGACATTCCGGTATCCTTTCATAGGACTTTTGTGGGCCCAGAAATACTTGATACATTTTCATTTTACCCTCTTGACTGGCATGTACGTATTGTAATTATTAATTCAGGCAAAATTTTTTTCTTTTTAGGAACCCCAGCCGACCAGGAAAAATTAGGAAACGGTACAGTAAAGACACTGGTCTGTGACCTGTTGGTGGTGCCGGTGCTTAATGCCGATAGTGTGACTTCAACACCTTGTCACTATGCGCTGCTTCTGCAAAAGAATCCGCACCTACCACGTAAAGGTGGTGCTGCTGGACGAGCAGGAACTGATACAGGAAATACAGGTGAGTTATCCTGACTTCATTTGACCTAGTTTACACCGCCATTCTCTTGTAACTTCTAGTGAATGTCAATCGACTAAACTGTTCATTTGTTTTTACTGTTTATCGCGGGGCTTAAATTCCCCATTACAACAAAAATAATCTCTTCGCACCCGTTTCATTATGACGCTCTCGTGAGTAGAACATCCCACATTTCCCTCATCTGTTCCACAGTAGTGTACGGCACAGGAAACAAATACGCCTACAACTACACTAACAAGAGTTCTGTATCGAACTCAAACATCCAGCTTTCTTATTGTAAATATTCACGTCTAGTATTACTGTTTAATTTCATTCTTATGCAGTGTTTGTCACTTAAGCTTAAATTGTGTTTGCGTTAAATTTTCCAGATACCACCTCAAAGTTTTCATTGTTATAGTTGTAATGGCAAACGTGTGTTTTATGTCACTTGTATGTGTGTGATTCTTCTTCAATCGGCACTGCAACCCTAGTGGGTTATGGCCCGATCAACTATCGTTGAATATTCTCAGCAGGAAGGTTTTTACAGAGTGCCGTTGCCAGCGGCACATCAAGCCCCCAACTTGGAGGACCAGTGATTTAGAACTTTCCACCTCCCGCCACGGCGGGAGCGAACCCCAGCAGCGGGAGGTGGAACTATGGGCGAGAAACTGCCGAGGATTTTGCAGAAAGTGGCGACTTCCACGTCACTTTGGGGTTCTTTTACATGCCGTAAATTTACGACATATGACCGACGACTTTATTTTCCCTCCGAAGGAAGGCGCGCTGAGGATTTTTTCGCCAGAAAAATCCGACGGCTTCGGTCGGGTTTTAAACCGCGAACTTGGGTACCAAAGGCCAGCACGCTCACCTCCAGACTACCGAAGCCGCTGTTGTGTGTTTGATTATTCTTCACAACTTTTCTTGGACATATTTTTCGCTTCGGTAAGTACGAGGCGTGTCCGGAAAGTAAATATACAAAGGTCTTAAACTTGTACAACATTTTTAATTTACAAAAGCGACAATGTGAATGAATTGCCTGTACATAACTTTATTTGTCAACATAGTCGGCGGCATTGTCCAAACATTTATTAAGTCTTGGAATCAGCTTCTGTATCCCCTAGTCATAGAAGTCTGCCGCCAGCACTTTGAATCATGTCATGATTTCTTCTTGCACCTCATCATCGTCGTCGAACTTTTTCCCAGCGAGATGTTTCTTTAGGTGAAGAAACAAATGGAAATGTTTCATCTCCAGTCACAATGGAGTCCAGAAACCAGACGTTCACCTTTTGAGTTGAGAAATCCTATGACGGAACGCACCTCGCATTTGGCGGGTTTTGGATCGGCGCTGCCATTTCAAACATGTCTCACTCACACAAAGCCACTGTCGAACGAGCACGGCTCATAGGTAAAGGATCAAGGTAGACGGCAGTGTTGCTATAATAAGCATAAAAATTTCCCTATCGGCCCACACGTGATGTATCTTTACTTTCCGGACACGCCTCGTATTTTGGTTATTTCTTTGGAGGTGTAAGTAGAAACGCAGGTAGGTCGACTGTTAAAGGAGCGATCCATGTTGTCTGATATGAAGGGAAACGCAAATGACCGGACTTATTAGCAGATCACCCCCACCCCCGCTCCGAAGAGTTAAAGTTTCATGGAACTGTATCTAGCTGTTGTCGAGTGGTTTTATGCTTTCATGTGGACAGACAGACGGACAGACGACTTAAATGTGTGCTCCTTGTGACTATGAACGTTTTTAGAAAGAACATAATGGAAACAACACAATGTACCAATGTATGACAACGTGACAGACATAACAGACGCGGGTTATTTGACTACTGCTTAACAAATTTAGAAGTAGAGGGCGCTGAATTAAATTGTAAAATAATGTTAAATTTTTAGAGGCTTTAGAATGACAGGTTTTGGTTATTTTCAAGCAGCATCCCGGCATAAATATGGAAAGATGCAGACGCTACCAAGAACAAGCTGGGAAATATCTGCAGAGCCTAATAATTTTGGTCCATTCGCTTTGTTATTTTCCCCTAGTGTTAAGTACGTAAATACTTTCTGACAGAACAGTGACTATTTTAACACACGCCTTATTATTTCTTCATATTTTAGCAAAGGATATGAAATCGATTATCGAGATCATAAGGGGAACATTTACAATCGATGTCTCTTAAATGTCGCTACTTGATACTTACAATCTATTATGCTCCTTGCCCAATTTTTCCTTCAGCCCCAGCTCGTACCTCAGAGAGAGCAGGGTTTGTGTGAATTAAAGGACCAGGTTGCCGAAATATAAACACTCGTAGGTCTTCATGTAAAGTGTCAGTTATTTAATCACTTTTAACAGCACTGGAATGTACTGACATATTTTAGTTAAAATTGCAAACGTGGAGTTCACCAAAAACACGTTCGATGGTACTGGCCTTGATACATGCAGATTGACAGAATTACAGGGTGTTTCAAAAAGAGCTTTACAACTTTGAAAGTTTCAAAGTTGTAAAGCTCTTTTTGAAACACCATGTACATGTCGATGCTAATATTCACCTTTCGAAATTGTTCTGCGAAAGCGCCTAAAAGCTATCAGGAAAGCTAGCTGAGATTCGAACTGTGTACCTCCCGAATACGTGTCTAAAACTTTACCTGTTCACCAGCCTGCTTGATATTTGTATTTTTGATTAGCTGTATTAGAATGGCTTGAAAATATTTGCAGTCTTCTTAAACTGGAGGAACCTAAGTATGTATATCTGTCCGCTTTTCAAATGTCTTATCTTTAATGCTTGGCTTAGTTACACGTACGATGAAATTAAGGCTAACGAAATGTAGGTAATGACGGGAAGTCTGTTGTATTGACTGTTGAAAATACCGATGTTGGCCACATAGCCAGCAAGACCTTGACTTTATGGACAGCGGTCATCACTACCAGGCCGCTCTACTGTGGTTGCTGAAACATTCAGCCTGTATGCAGTTGATGCTGTTTCCTCTTTGGCATCATTTTTTTTCACGACAGTCCGATAGGAAGAAACAGTTTGGGAACAGTAACGTTGAAGGTACACTCTCCCTGGTCTGCAGTAAATATTTTGTGCCCTTGTGGACTGGTTTATGTTGCTTAGAATATATTCTAATGGCTGATACAATCTAACTGTAATGGACTAATCTTTTAAGAAGAAGCTGATGCTTAACCCTTTAAACACAAATTGAATGTGCATTTATTTCCACTGCTTTCCGATTTCGACAGGGCATTGCTTTTTGGAGATTCGCAATCTCCACCCGTTTGTCCTGCTAGTAAGAGCAGCATGTAGTTGGAGATAAGTGTGGAACATTGGTAGAATGATTTTTTATTCTCCTGGCGCTACAACCCCCATTGGGGGTTGTATTTTACAGCCCTCTAGTGGGCTTTAGCCTCCTCGCTTACGAGGTTTCTTGATCACACACAACGACGCGCCACATTCGGTAGGA
>Ga0209628_10003520_pt1 | contig 11022 bp, 6 predicted proteins | sample TergutCu122P4_FD_187285 | JGI IMG/M metagenome (GOLD analysis project Ga0209628, IMG submission 187285) | Cubitermes ugandensis P4 segment gut microbial communities from Kakamega Forest, Kenya - Cu122 P4 (SPAdes) (version 2) | ecosystem: Host-associated > Arthropoda: Insects > Digestive system >...
CTCCAAAATTTACTCATTATAAAACATTTTATTTATAAATATTGGTTATGTAAACATTATATAATAACACTAATATTATATGCATAAAATCATACATACCAACCAACATAAAAATAAAAGTGTAGTGGAGAGATATTACTGCTTGGAAGGTGAGACATATTCCATTAAAAAACTAACCTTCTGTTCTCTTGTGATGTAGGTCCTTTTTGGCATTTTCTTTCCAGAAGAGACCTGTGTCTTCACAACTGAATGTTTGTTCGGAAAAAAAATCCCTCTCTATCCACAAAGTCTTTAAAATTCTTCAGCAGCAATTTTATTTGAACTGGCAGCTTCTCCATGTCTAACCACACTCTGAATCCCCGTTCTCTTTTTAAAATTGTCAAACCACCTTTACTAGACTTAAATTCTTCAGCACTAGAACCAGGGGTATCTCGCGTAATGTCACTATACAAAAGTCTAGCTGTCTCACAAATAATAGGGACAGACACACTATCACAAGCCAACTGCCTTTCATTAATCCAAACCATTAAAATTTTTTCCACTTCTTCCACAGTTGGCAATCCTTTGCTAGTAGGAGATTTTACTCCTTTTGCTACATCAGCTGCCTTAATTGCTCCCTGTTCTTCAGTATGGTCGATATTGTCGACTTAGCCATACCGTATTGAACGGCCAGGTCCGATACACATGTACGCTTTTCCCACTTAGTGATAAGTACTTTTTCAGTTCTACCTAGTCATTATGATCTTCCTCTTAGGCTTTTCAACATTAGTAACTTTCTTTGGTGTCATTAAAATGGGTATTTTTAAAAATAAAATGAAAATAAATAAAATAAATCACAAAAATACTTAGAAGTATACAAGACAGACGCTCACTTTTTAAACCGAAATTACGGGAGAATTGGACGCGCTGATGCGCATACCGACCAGCAGCACTCAGCTAGCCGCGTTCTTATTTGTTGACCCAGGGTGGCATGAGCCGCACGATGCTGTGCAATGCCGCGCTCATGGTTCGACTTTCGAATTTTTATTCGAGTTTCAAACCGAAGTTTTCTTGAATTTTTTTTCGAATTTTAAGTTGTTCAATCATCAAACCGTTCGACTATCGAAGGTCCACTGCAGTTGTAACGTATGTCTGTACTTAACTCTAGTATCGTGTCAGTACAGTCAGTTATTCCCGTCAGTCTGTACCCCTTCCATACCAAAGCCACTAGACAGCCGGTGACATGAATCAATTCAGGCAAAGGGCCATCTGAATGGTCCCCGCTTAGATAAGCTTAATTACATTCGTTGTGGCGGTTCGCTAACCAGCATACTCAGGTTAGGACTTTGTTAATGATTCTGCCTTCGAGTTAGCTGCTCATGTAGCACGACACGTAACACCTGTAGTAAATATCAGACTTTAAGGCGTCAAAACAAAGGCCAGTGCGATTAGAGCCTGGATACGGTATTGTAGTTTCTCTTCATCATTTACTGTACCTGTACCTTGTTTCTTCGAGTGACTTGACTTCTATCCCGAAGAAGCATGTTTCTCCGAAATTTTGATAGCTAGCTGGCAGTATACAGAATTACCACATCTCAGTGCACAGCAGTCTTCACAGTCACCGCTATGAACACCTCAAATATCTCTCTAACAATTAGTTTGAAAAGGCTGTGGAATAATTACAAAAATACATAAGCAAAATTAGGTAAAACAACAGAAGAAAGTCAACCAACGATGTTTGAATTAACAGAAGCTCTCACTTAAGTACAGTTCTTTCCATATCTGTGGTCCCTTCCTGCAATAAGAGAAATTTCATGCTGTGTTCTGAAATAAAAGAATCATACATGATTCACAGTTACTTTATTGATGTCAGTTATTACAATATCTTATTGTGACATTCTGGATCTCAGATTATGGTATGAATTGGCATTGTACACCACGCAATCTCTGATGTGTTGAAGAGACTTTTTATTTTCGCAACATACAGCGATACTTGATGACAATAAAGTTTACAATAGTGCCGATGGAAACGTTTGAAATATTTACATATGTGTGACTGGACAAAACAGGATGTCATAATTAAAGACTATGAGAGATGTCTTTTTTTTTACGAGATGGCTGTCAGGAAGAGACTAAATGTGACTTTTTAATATGAAAATGGAACACAGCTTTTAAGAACATTTATTCTTCTACACTTCATTATAAAGTAGTGTTATTGTCAATATCTCACTCTATGTAAGAGGCGTATCCGGAAAGTAAAGATACATCACGTGTAGGCCGATAGGAAAATTTTTATGCTTATTATGGCAGCACTGCCGTCCATCTTGATCCTTTACCTGTGAGCCTTGCTCGTTTGACAGTGGAAGAATTGGCATTGTTTGAGTGAGACGTGTTTGAAATGGCAGCGCCGATCCAAAGTCCCGCCAAATGCGAGGTGCCTTCCGTCATAAGATTTCTCAACGCAAAAGTTGAAGTGGGATATATTGGACCATCCGCCGTACAGTCCGGACTTCGCGCCAGCGATTTCCACTTGTTTCTTCACCTAAAGAAATATCTCGCTGGGAAAAAGTTCGAAGAAAATGATGAGGTGCAAGAAGAAGTTATGATGTGGTTCAAAGAGCTGGCGGCAGACTTATATGACTCGGGGATACAGAAGCTGGTTCTAAGACTTAATAAATGTTTGGACAATGCCGGCGACTATGTTTAAAAATGAAGTTATGTATAGGCAATTCATTCACAGTGTTGCTTTTGTAAATTAAGAATGTTGTACATGTTTAAGACCTTTGTATCTTTACTTTCCGGACACGCTTCGTAGCGCCACCTGGTGAGATGAATTGGGAAGGATGTGAAAGAAAATAATACTGATTAGTTGTCATGTATTTGTACCGTGTAGAATCTGTGGAAAATTACAATAAACGATAGCCAAGATAGTCGGTCTACGGTCGAGATATGAACAAGAACCTCCCCAAGAAAAAGTGCTACCAACTCGACCGTTCGATTGGTGTGAAAATTCTCTTTAAGAACTTTTCTATACTGCAATATAATGTAATATAGTATATGTTGATGGTTAGTTTGATTTAGACTGCTGATTGTTATTAAGAGCACAGAAGACAATTAGCCCTCAGTTTGCGACGGTGTTTTATGACGATTGACAATATCGACAAGTTTGAAACCAGAAAGCCAAAAATTGCAAAAACTCTATAACAATTTCAGAATGCGCAACTGTAAATAATGAATATGATGTAAAGGAACAGCACAGTCAATCAGAAACAAGGGCTGTCCCCACCTGCCATCTAAGACAATCAGTGATGAGGTTAATTAAATTACTAAAACAAAGACAGAAATGGAGAGCACCACGTGCCCTCAAGACCTGAGCAAAGCAATGTTGTCGGTACAGAGGAAAAGAAAAAGGAGGGTTTGGGTGGTACAAGAAATTTTCTTCGATTGCTAAACAAATTGTTCTTACCCTACTGCGCTGTTGTTGCCAAAAAGTATTTCCCATTAGGTTATCATTTTTCAAAGAAGGTTTTATCAGGAATGTAAGCCCCGTGGCTCAGAAGGTAGTTTACTCGAGTCATGACTATTCCCACTCGTTTCATATTTAGTGGAGGATTATTTATCGGGTTTCGTGCATATAGTAAGTTTTCTTTCACAACTTGCCGCTTCATTTGTCTAATCCACTCTAGTGGCGTGTTCCCTTCTTTATTCGGAATGTTAACATCAGCTCCTCGGTCCATCAAGTAACGAACCAGACAGCGATTGCCTTTCCCAGCCGCCACGTGTAGTGCAGTATTTCCCAAGTCATCGCGAAGATTAATGTTGGCGTAGTTTTCCACCAGCATATTAATTATATCTATTCTATCCAGTTCAACAGCCATTGATAATGCAGTCACACTTCTAGGACCCTGATAATTTATGTTGGCGCCTGCCTGAACCAAGCGTTTTGTACATATCAGGTTGTTGTTCCAAACAGAGTAATGTAAAGGCGTCCTGTTCCCAACATCTGGAACATTCACATCTGCACCTTTCTCCATCAAATAAAGAGCTAATTTTGTGTTATTACAAAAGACTGCGACAGCAATAGGAGTCATGCTGTTGATATCACGCGCGTTCAAATCAGCACCTTCCTTTAGCAAATATTCCGTGATTTCAAAGTTACCCACCCTTGCTGCGGCACACAGAGCTGGTTTACTCTTTCCGTCAGGTATACTGGGATTTACATCAGCCCCTTTTTGGATTAAGTACTTCACAAGATGTAGGTTCTGCCTCAACGTTGCCAATATTAATGGGCTTACGTCCCGTTCTTCATGACTGCCGTCAATGTGAGCTCCTTTCTCCAAAAGTAAATCTATCACATCTAAGTGTCCTCTTTCAACCGCTACGAGTAAAGCAACATGAATATAAAAGATTGGGCCCGTTTCAGTAAAGTAACGAACGACTTCTAATTTTCCACTGTATGCAGCCATCATCAGCGGAGTATAGCCATTTACATTAACTCCGTTTAAAGCAGCGCGTCTTTCGACCAAAGCAATCGTTGATTTCAGATTGCCTCGTACGGCCGAAATATGCAACGGGGTATTTTGCTGTGTGTTGGTCACGTTAACAGATATTCCCTTATCTAGTAGTAACTTGATAATATCCACACTATCCAAATGAGCAGCACAGTGAAGAGCAGTGTCGTTGTTAGCGTTACGAATATTAATATCAGCCCTCCGATCAAGCAGAAGCCTTACAACCTCCACCTGACAGCAAAATGAGGCTATGTGAAGAAGCGTGCTTTTCCCTAAGATATTTTCAGGAACTTTTATAATTGCATTAACATCAGTTCCACAATTTAGCATGAACTCCAACAGCTTTCTGTGTCCCTTTGACGCACATTCCCACAATGCTCTCTGTCCCCATTCCTGGGTTTCAAAGTTACGTCTAGTAAAGACCATGTCATCAGGATTTGCACCATTCTGTAACAAAATATCCAAAGCCATCCACGACTTCGTTCTGTCAGCATACTTTAGGGGTGTCCATTTCAATACTCCATCTAGCTTGTTGACACTGACACCGGGGCCTGACAGAAGCTGTTGTGTAAGTGGACTGTTGTAGGAAGCTGCGAGATGCAAAGCCGTCCTACCACCTTTGTCTGAAATGTTTCTGTCTGTTTCCTTTTTCAGAAATTCCTCGACAGCTGAGATGTCATTGCTCAAAATGGCACCATGAATTTCGGAATCTTCTGCAAGCATTCGGTCAAAAATATTTCGTGTTACTTCGTACGTGGAATTGAAAAGTATGTCCGAGATGAAATCTTCACACTTCGTAAAATTGTCTGTAAACCATTTAGCCGCAAAGTATTCTGCGAAACATCGATGAATGAAAATCGGTTTTCCATCCGAAGTGTGTGTTATTATTCCAAAATGCTGAACCCTACCACTGAGTAGGAACTCCTCCGTCTGCTCCAGGTCGCTGGTATTTATTGCCCCCAAAAGTTCATTGTCTTCACTTAAGGAGAACAAGGATATTAAGGCTGCGATCATGTGTTTCTTTAAATATGATTTTTTATCGCTCTTTACATCTGGTTTTGAGATATCCCTTGCATTCTTTTCACTGAAATAAATATCACATTTCTTCTCCGTAAACTTCTTGAACAAGTAAAGTAAATTAAACCTTTTTGGCAAGTTAAATTTTCCACTCAAGCAATATTCTTCAGCTTCCTTCACGAAGGCTTCACCTAGCATCTTCATTTGTAAAGGGATGCCGGTAAATTCCCCATCTTTGTCACTGAAGTTTTGTGAACACAAAGTGAGTAACTCTTCAGCAAATATTTGTAGATTTCTTCGTTTGGATATTTTAATAACTTCATTCCAGTACTGTTTCAAGAATTGAACCTTATTTTCTGCTTTGAATGGCTGTAGTGTAAAAGCCAGTTTCTTCACAATGTCCTCCAGCGTCTGTCGATAAGAAAAACGAGATGAAACCCAAATCTTAGAAGATGTTTTATCTCTCATTTCCCTTATTAACCTCTCGACTTTAGAACTGTAATCTGGACTTATTTCGTCAAAACCATCCAACAATATAACAATTTTTTCTGCCTGTTCCAAAGTTTTTCGGAATATTTTTTCTATCAAAGGCAAAGCAGCTTGTTCAGGTGAATGAGCAGCACTCCAAAGAAACGTCTTACACGTGTCGATACATTCCTGTTCAAGTTTCATACTTTCCAGTGCGCGTGTGTATTCATGCAGGTTTATTCTTAATACCCACACCGAAGAGTTAAATTTCTTGATTTCATGTGCCATGTAGGAAAGAAACGTGGATTTTCCCATACCTGGTTCAGCTACCAATAACATGGTTCTGTCATTGTGAGCCATTATTTCTCCCATTTCATGTGATTTACATTTCCTTTCGTCAATATGCCTGCGGATGATATCAATGTTACAGTTCGAGTCCCTCCATAAGAATGACCCGCCCTCCATATGAATCCAATGCACATTTTGAAACCGCGCTTTCAGTTCCCTAAAGTCTGTCTCTGCAGTTTTTTCCCCAAGAATAATGTATCTAAAGTTGTCGGATTTCCTCTTTTGTCCTACTGTATGATGAGTTTTCTTAGTCAGCCTTTCAGCGCAGAGACGAGGCTTTGAAAAATCAGCAACAACCTTGAAAAAATGACTGTTTTCTCTTTCATCATACACAAATTCACCAATTTTCTCGCCTGCAGGTAGGTACTTTTTCAACTGGTCCGCCTGTAAACCAGAGACGGCAAACGTAGTTGCGTTGTCTGTCAGTTTCAGAATATCTTCCTTTAGATATATGTGATGTTGCAGTACTCGCGGTACATAGTACTGAGAATGGTCACCCAACTGTCTGCCGATACACAGTTTGTGCTTATTGTTCAACAAAATTGATATCACGTCAGAGTCTATAAGACGTTTTATACCATCCGGTGGATCTGAACCTACCAATGTCTGCAGGGCGACATTTGTTCCCTGAAAATTAACTTTTCTTTCCATTATTTCTTTTTGCGACTTTGCATCCAAATCTGAAATGTCGCAAGTATCTTCATAATCCCTACAAATATTTCCTAATTTCTCTCGTAGCCGTGAAGCCAAGTTTTCTTCTTGTCGTGGTGAAATTAGGATTACCTTTTGCTGGTACTGACGCAGAAAACTCACAAGAGTGTCTATCATGTTTTCATCCACACTGCCAGACTGCTTTTCACAGTCGATTACCAACGTTGCACTCCACTTGCATGGCCATAATTTGAAAACTTCTTTACGTCGACTCAGTAAAGATTTCGAACTAATAAAAATTGAATATTTGTAATTTAAAGAAACTAGAGTCTGATATGTTTTCAGTTTGGATAAAATACTGAACTTTGTGTTGGGGATAATATTCAGTACAGTGTTTTGTTGTATGGCGTCAGACAATCTCTTTAGGTGCTGCTGATTGAAACTTAGGTCACACCGCACAGTTTTCTCAATTTCAGATCCAGATAATTGTTTTATTTTCTCAATTACACACTTTTTTACACTTTGCCAAACATGTGAATTTTCACTGAGCCACTTAACATTCCCACTTTTTTCCCACCACTGTCTCAAGGCTTCATCAAATTTTTTGTAGATGGAATTCGCAAATGAAGGTGACGCTTGACAAGCTTCCTGCAGTTCCTTTTTAATTAATGTGTCAAACAAATTTTCATTTGACTGGCATTGAAATATTTTCATTTTACCCAAAAATTCTCCGTATAAGGAAAAGTCGCATTTCTGTAATTCCTTTACCAACTTTTCCATGTTGTTCGGGTTAGACTGCAAACCATCCAGACTGTCTAGTATCTCTTTTCTTGTGAACGTAAGCCGAAATTCCTTTATTTTTTCCTTAATTTGTTTTACCATTAATTTTTCCATTTGTAAAATACCCTCCGCATATCGTGAAAGTTCTTCAAAAAATTTGAAAATATCTTTGTCGCTATGTTCATCAAAAGTTTTATACTTCCTGTCGTTTGTCCCTGAACTCAATATGCTTACTGGGTCAGAGTCTCCTCCTTGAAGAGCAGAATTACTTTGCATCATTGCATTGGTGTATATTACAAACTCAAATTCAACAAAATGGCCACACTGTTTTAGATTACATTCTGCAGAAGCTTTAATTTGACAGTAGGACACAAAATATTTAAATAAACTAAATTCTCCAGACATTTGTGTCAAACTGGAAGGATGAATTGTGCCCCCATTTTTCTTATGCTTAAGTTGTATGAAACATGTCTTCCAAACATTTGGTTCTCTCAGCCTGTACCTGAATACCAAGTCGTCAAAAGCCCCAGCACCATCTACATTTGAAGCCATGCGAAAATCTTCAGTCTTGTGCAGGGCCCTTGCGAAGAGGAAGGCGGCCATTTTGACCCCATACATCTCGCCATGCAGTCCAACCGATCCAGGTCTCCTGCGGAACTTAGGAAGAGCGCCAACATTTTGAGATGGGGCAGGTGTCTCCTAGTTGTAACAAAATGAATTGCAGTTACCCGAGTGTGGCAAACTGATTTCACTGGGGAACAATTACGGTATATCGATACTAATTTAAGGCAATATTGTGCACTCAAAATGTATTGCCAAATATCTCTAAAATCACGTGCCATCATGAGGGATCGGTGTAGAGAGCGGGACAATTTTAGGTTTAGGTTTTAGACTAAGTTTGTGAAAGCAGAATGAACATACGTAACCCTGATGATAGAGTGAATGACACTCACGAAGCTTTGGAAAACTTGTCACAGTTGATTAGAAATATTTCATTGAGTGTACTTGCTGTGAAAGTTCAAACATTATACAGAGCTAGGCCTATGTTAACGAGAAAAGCGTGGATCCGTTACGACAAAATTCGTGTTGGTGCACTGGCGTATTTATTTTGTGATAAAACTCGTCATAAATTTTTATCTCATAGTATTTTTAATATATGAGATTAATGACAATAATTAAATAACGATAGGCTGGAACAGTAATTTTACCAACAATTTAATTAAAGGTGGCATAGGCGTGTCGCGCCATAATTCTGGTGCGTTCGCGGATATTTGTGTCATTATGTCGTAAAATGTGAGAATTTTCTAGACGTGAAACATGAAATATGTGTTCCATGCTTCTGTATGTCACATGTTCGATGCATTGCTGGTTTCGATAAATATTTAAAGATTTACACTCAAAGCCTGTACAAGAACACACGTAATATTAATATAGAATGTCCGTTATTATTATCATATTTTAATCAAAAACTGTAAAGCGTTTACAGATAATAGTGAAACACCAAAATGTTAAGTCCTATGAATATTCATGGAGCGGTTATGCTATTGTTATTTGAGGATATATGGACAGACACACTAACAGACATGGTGAGGCTGAGATGTGCCACAATAACGTTTTTGAGTGTCAACCGTCCACCAGCGGCAGATGCCGACGTCTGTTTTATTTTCATTGTGTACCACCGTCGAAATCCGTCCAGTAATTTACCGAGATAAGAAAAGAAGGCAGACGGCGAGACGCCATCTTCTTGATACATACAATTTGACTCTACAATACTACAATACTATGAATATTATTCAGTGTTATTTGCGATTGAAAGCAAGGAATCTGTCAAAGTTTAATCGTAACACATTTTTAACCCTCGCCCTCCTTGTTTTCGATGGTTCAAATGTTCATAATATCAGTGTATATTCCATATGTGAAGCAGCGAAATACACATGGTGTAATTTCTTTGTGAAGTTATAAAACATTCCTAGCCAGATTACCACAAAATAACTTAGGTATTAGTTACGAAATAGTGCAAGTTTACGGAAGATAACTTGTATATGTACCGACCTAACCGGAATCACTTTTTTGGACAGACTTAACTCTTGTCGTACTGACAAAACCTGTACCAATAGTTGCAGTAACGATTGTGCTATTCCTGTGACACTTGCAATGAAATAGATTTGTTAAAAATGGCTTTTGATTTTCTTCACTATATAGAACCACAACACTTTATAAACACACCCGTAATTGTGTCATTCTTGTCTCATACCTTAGCCGTCGGTAAACTCCACTTCCCCTGAAGTCAAAGCCTGACAATCGACTTGATGAAATGTTACAAGCCTGAATCTTCCAACACAATAATTTAATGACGGGAAAATTTCAGCTAACAAACTTTGCAACAAAATTTGTTGTTTATTCCGACACCCACGCAAGAAGAAACCTATCTCTTATACACAATATGCAGGCCTATAACTTGCTATGAGTGTTATGTCTGCTTTAAGTGTACTTTAAATTATTAACAAGGTAACCTATGAATTGTTAAAGAATAATGATAAAAAATTAATTCCAAATAGGAGCCAATGGAAAGCCCCAAACTTAGATATTTGATTGCTACACTATACCGTAAAGACAGATTTTTTGAGGGAATTGTATGTAATTTGCTAAGAGTCACGAGTAATACACCATAATTTACACGGTAGAATAAAATCGCACTTCTGATCTAATTATATTTAATGCATAAAAGACTCAGTAGTCTGCATTATTGCGTTTCTGGTAATGTGCGATAATAAATAAATGTACACTCTGCAGTGGGTGTTCATAAAGGCTTGTAATCACAGGCAAGTACAGATAACAGCGGGCTTATAAATGCTGTGCTCCTAAAAGCCCATTACACTATAAAATTCATTATCTGGTCACACTATGCTCTCCGTTGGAGTAAGACAGAGTATAAAGAAGCAGTCTTTTTGCAAAACTGGTGACCTTAACACACTGGCCACGTACGCAACGTAGTTAGGAAAAATTCACCTTCAAATTAGTAGAAAGGAAACATGCCTTTTACTTAGAAATATCACTATATATATGTGTATCGCAGGTATAACTATCTCGTGAATAGTTTTCAGGTCACAGTAATTATAGACTTATCAATATACGAGGGAAATTCTATAAGTAAGTTACAAATCGTGATTTAAAAGAAACTAATGGTGATAATGACATACAAACAGCATTTATTTTTCAATGTAATCTCCAAACAAATTTAAACACTTGTCCCACCGTTTCACTAGCC
>Ga0209628_10003522_pt1 | contig 11022 bp, 12 predicted proteins | sample TergutCu122P4_FD_187285 | JGI IMG/M metagenome (GOLD analysis project Ga0209628, IMG submission 187285) | Cubitermes ugandensis P4 segment gut microbial communities from Kakamega Forest, Kenya - Cu122 P4 (SPAdes) (version 2) | ecosystem: Host-associated > Arthropoda: Insects > Digestive system...
CCATTGCAATGCAGGTGGTAATCCGTTGCGTGTGGGCGGCACCAGCACTTACTACAAACATATCGGTTACCGACCCCTGAGTACCGCCATATTGGCGCGCCTTTTAGAGCTTCCCATACAAAATTTTGGCAACATCGGGCACTTTAACTTTTCGCTCAACGCCGTGACTGAATGTCCCAATGTATTGGTTGAAACCCTCTTCATGAGCACCCTTGCAGACGAGGAGTTGATTGCAGACCCCGCTTTCCAGCGCAAAATGATGGATAAGGTGGTGTTGGGTGTGGAGGACTTTTTACGGGCCAATCTTTGATATGGATTTTAAACTTGTTGCTCCCTATCAACCTACCGGAGACCAGCCGGAAGCGATAGAACAGGTGTGCCGATCGCTCCAAAGCGGAGCGCAAGCGATTACGCTGTTGGGTGTAACGGGATCGGGGAAGACGTTTACCATGGCTAATGTAGTGGAGCGGTTGCAGCGTCCTACCTTGGTATTGAGCCACAACAAAACATTGGCCGCCCAGTTGTATGGAGAGTTCAAGGCCTTTTTTCCGGAAAACTCGGTGGAGTATTTTGTATCGTATTACGACTATTACCAGCCGGAGGCCTACCTGCCGGTGACCGATACCTACATCGAAAAAGATTTGCAAATCAACGATGAAATCGAAAAGCTCCGCTTGAGCGCTGCTTCGGCACTCTTGTCGGGACGGCGCGATGTGATTGTGGTATCGAGCGTATCGTGCCTCTACGGCATTGGCAATCCCGAAGATTTTCACGCCAACACCATTGTACTCCACCGCGGACAGAAAGTGAGCAGGAATAAGGTGCTCTACGCTTTGGTAGACAGCTTGTATTCGCGAACCGAAACGGTGTTTAAACGGGGGACTTTTCGGGTAAAGGGCGATACGGTGGATATCTATGCCGCCTACCACGACACCGCGTTCCGGCTACTCTTTTGGGGAGATGAGATTGAGTCGCTTGAACGTTTCGACCCCCTAACCGGCAGCATTGAGGAGGAGTTAGATACGGCAACCGTCTATCCCGCCAATAATTTTGTGACCACCAAAGAGCGGATGTTTGCAGCCATTCGCCATATACAGGACGATTTAGTACATCAAACGGAATATTTTAGAGAGATAGGAAAACCGTTGGAAGCAGGACGCATCAAACAGCGCGTTGAATTCGATTTGGAGATGATTAAAGAGTTGGGCTATTGCCCGGGCATCGAGAACTACTCCCGCTATTTCGACGGCCGCGCTGCCGGTACGCGCCCCTTTTGCCTCATCGACTACTTCCCCAAAGATTTTCTCACCATCGTAGACGAGAGCCACGTGACGCTGCCACAGGTACATGCCATGTATGGTGGCGACCGTTCGCGCAAACATACATTGATTGAGTACGGTTTCAGGCTCCCCGCAGCCGCAGATAACCGCCCCCTCACTTTTGAAGAGTTTGAGGAGATTATTGGCCAGCGCGTATTTGTGAGCGCCACACCGGCAGATTATGAATTAGGAGCTTCCCAAGGGTTGATTGTGGAGCAGGTGGTGCGCCCCACCGGACTTTTGGACCCGCCCATCGAAGTTCGGCCTACCAAAAATCAAATCGATGACCTTTTAGAAGAGATTCAGCTCCGCGCCCAAAAGGATGAGCGGATTTTAGTGACCACCCTCACCAAACGTATGGCCGAAGAGTTGCATAAATATTTGGAACATATTGCAGTTCGTTGCAGGTATATCCATTCCGAAGTGGACACTTTAGAGCGGGTGCAGATTCTGGAAGATTTTCAGCGGGGTATGTTCGATGTGTTGATTGGCGTGAACCTGCTGCGCGAAGGGCTCGATTTGCCGCAGGTCTCCTTAGTCGCTATCATAGACGCCGACAAGGAGGGCTTCCTCCGCTCCGAACGGGCGCTCACCCAAACGGCAGGCCGTGCCGCCCGCAACGTAGCGGGACGGGTAATCATGTATGCCGATACCATCACTGTATCGATGCAACGCACCATAGACGAAACCAACCGCCGTCGCGCCAAACAGATGCGTTACAATACCGAACATGGCATTGAACCCAAACAGATTGAGGGCCGGATCCGTTCTATGATGGAGTACCGGAACGCCAAAGAGGCCAAACCCGAACTTTTAGAAGACCCTGTATGGCAATACATGACCGAAAAAGAGCTTACACAGGCCATTATTTTGGAACGAACCAAGATGGAAGATGCCGCCAAGGAGTTAGACTTTTTACGCGCCGCCAAACACCGCGATTTGATGTATGCATTAGAAAAGGTAAAGGCAAAAAAAAATGCACCCCTACTGTAAAAATATCACGTGTTGCTGCTGTTTTCGCTCCTCAAGCATTAGAAAATAGTGATTTATCTCCGGAATAGGGAGGTATTTCCGTGCAAGATCAAGCCACTCCTTTGCTAAATCTATCTGCCCCATCATCTCAGAAGAGACCGCTAAGTTATAGGCGGCGTATGCAATCTTTTTCGTATTTTTGGTCTCCTTAGTCAACGATAGCCAAATTTTTTGCGCCTCTTCCCACTCAAATGAAAAGGCGTGTTCCATCGCTTTGTACCATGGGGCTCCCGAAAAGAGAAAGAGCACCCGCTCCTGCTTCTCCCATTGTGGTTGGGTAACCGCTGCCATCCTTGACCCCAAGTAGATAGCCGTCTCCGGAAGCGATGCTTTTAACTTTGTATTAATCAAAAGAGTGTCCCGTTCCTTAGAAATAATATTCCAAACAAGTGTGTCTTTAGATGCAAAACGAGCGATAAACCTGTCGCTGTCCATATCAAAAAAACGGAAAACCATCTGCCACTCCGAAGATACAATCGTGGTTTTATACTCCGACATGCTTGCTGTTCTATCTCGATGATGTTCAAAGTCGCCTCTTCGCAAGCTGTCGATTAACACCAATATTCGGGCGCCTGTCTGCTCCGATAAAGAGTAGACATACTCCTTATCTTCTAAATGGCCACACGCTGTTTGGCCGCAATAGTGGTTATAAACAGGAATAGAATCGATATCGATAGAGAGTTCGGCGGCTAACCGGTTGCGGAATCCAATGGCTACCTTATTGATGAGCAAGCTATCGTTCCAAACCTCGCCCTCCTCTTCCACAGGGTCATACAACGCATTGAAAACTGCAATGTCACTATTATTGAATTTCAGAGGGTATTCTGCCGGAAGTTTTACATCCACATCAATAATCTGAATCAATGCGCCACACGCTGTAATAGCCATCGCCGGCAGGAGCAAAAGCAATCCTCTCATAATATGTTGGCTTAGTAACTTCATTGTATAATCGTATTAAAGTGATGAATTATTTGTTACATATTCATACCCCCGCATACCTGAATCACTTCACCCGTTATATAAGCCGATAAGTCGGAGGCTAAAAAAAGGGAAACGTTGGCCACATCTTCGGGTGTTCCGTTGCGTTTCATGGGTATTTTTTCTGCCCACTGCAACTTAATCTCCGCAGGCAAGCGGTCGGTCATCTCTGTAATGATAAATCCCGGAGCAATTACATTTGCACGTATTCCTCTTGAACCTAATTCTTTGGCCATTGATTTTGCCAATCCAATCATCCCAGCTTTGGATGCTCCATAGTTTGCTTGACCAGGATTGCCCGAAACCCCCACCACCGAGCTTACATTGATAATACTGCCGCTCCTCTGGCGCATCATCACGGGCGTAACGGCGTGTATAAAGTTAAAGGCCGATTTGAGGTTTACGTTAATTACGGTATCCCATTGCTCCTCAGTCATGCGCATCATCAGGCCGTCGCGGGTAATGCCGGCGTTGTTTACCAATACATCTATCTTGCCAAACGCTTGATAAATCTCATCCACCACCTTGTGGGTATCGGCAAAATCAGCGGCGTTGGAAGCATAAGCTTTTACTTTTACACCGAATGTAGCCAAGGCAGTCTCAACAGTCAAGGCCGTCTCATCGATTTGTAAATCTGTGAATGCCACATTAGCGCCATGTTCGGCAAATTTTAAAGCAATCGCTTTACCAATTCCCCTTGCGGCGCCCGTAACTAAAGCAACTTTTCCTTCTAATAATTTCATGCTATAAAAAATTTGTCAACAAAGATAGATAATTTAACCCAATTGTCCATACAAATCGTAAATGTCTGCGCGCTGAATCTCCACCTCCTGAAAAGTCCCTATCAAGTTAACGCTCTCTATTTCACCAGAATCATCATCTACAAAAACCTCTCCGTCTACTTCGGGAGATTCATACTGTGTACGTCCCGCCCACCTACCCTCTTCCCTGCGGTCTATCAATACACGCTCCCTTTTGCCTGTTCGTGTTTGATTGTATGCAAAAGAGATGCCAGCCTGTAACTCCATGAGGCGTTTATAACGCTCCTGCTTCTCCTCTTCAGAAGTCTTATCTTTAAAGTGTGTGGCGGCGTAGGTTCCCTCCTCTTCGGAGTAGGTAAAAGCGCCCAAACGTTCAAAGTGTACCTCTTTTACAAATGACAGGAGTAACTCAAAAGCGCGTCTGTCTTCTCCCGGGTGGCCAACCATCATGGTGGTACGCAGGCAAACTTCAGGTACACGGGTGCGTATCTGTTCTATTAGACGCCGCGTAGCGGCTTCATCTATGGAGCGGCGCATGGCTGAGAGCACCTTATTGGATATGTGCTGCAAAGGGATATCTATATAGGAACATATTTTGGGATGGTGCGCCATCAGATCGAGTAGATCAAGCGGAAATAACGCCGGATAGGCGTAGTGGAGGCGAATCCATTCGATACCATCTACTTGTGTTAATCGCGCCAACAAGGTTGATAACGATCTTTGTTTGTAAAGGTCAAGGCCGTAGAAGGTGGTGTCTTGCGCTATCACTATGAGCTCTTTTACTCCTTTGGCTGCCAAAAGTTCAGCTTCCTGTACAAGCGTCTCTAAAGGTGTAGAGATATGGGGACCACGGATAAAGGGGATGGCGCAGTAGGAGCAGTTGCGGTCGCAACCTTCCGAAATTTTGAGGTAGGCGAAATGGGCAGGGGTAGAGCACATACGTTCTGCACTCATCAACGGATTCCAAGTCAATCCCATGGCGTCAAGCACCGAAACGGGATCGTTGGCGCCCAAAAAGGCGTCTACTTCGGGAATCTCTGTCCTAAGCGTTTGGGCATAACGCTGGGAGAGGCAGCCAAAGACCAAAAGTCGCCCAATCGCACCCCGCTTTTTAGCTTCCACCGCTTCAAAAATCGCTTCGATCGACTCCTCTTTGGCATCCTTGATAAAACCGCAGGTATTGATGATGTATATGTCTACGTGTTGTTGTTGTAAGGGCAAATCATTATTTGCCCCTACCAACAACACCCTATACCCCGCAATTTCAATCTGACGTGCTATCCGTTCTGAATCAACTCGGTTCTTTGAACAGCCTAATGTATTAATTATTATTGTTTTCATGCTCCTCTTTCTCCTCCTCCCCCTCTTCCTCAAATTCAAGCGCATCATTATCGCGAAGGAGACGGAACCACTCAATCACTTTTTTCATGTGGGATACGTAAAAGCGTTCGCGGTCGTAATCGGGGATCACCTCTTCAAAAAACGTGCGCAGTTGAGCAACATCCGATTTGGATTCGGGAAGTTCACGCTCAACCGGAAGGTTCCGCATCCGCACTAGCACCTCCTTCAAGCGCAATTCTGTGGTATCTGTATAGATAGCGATATCTGCCAACGAGGTCATTTTGGAGCGCGGACTCAAACAGGTGCGCTTTTTATCGGCCATAGATTCTGCTATCATACCGCTTTTGGAATCGGAAAGATGCAGGTATAAACCGGGGTGTTCCGATACTGTAAATACTTTTTTAAGATCGATTTTCATATGATATTATGATATTATTATATTGTTATATAGCTAAATGTAACATGGCATCATGAATTTTCAATACTTGTGGCAATAGCGGTGCTTTTCCGTCTGAACATACCACAAAATCCGCTTTAGCCTCCCGTTGGGCATCACTCCACTGTCTCTCCATTCGCCGCTTCACATCTTCAGCAGAAGTTTGATCACGGTTACAGAGTCGTTCCAAGCGCAACGATACCGGTGCTGAAACGGTAAGTACCTTATCTAACGTGAATGCAAACGGTGTCTCTAAGATAATGGCAGATTCTAAAATGAGATAAGGCGCCTTTTGCTTCTCTTTCCAAAGAGCGAAGTGACGCATCACTGCCGGATGTACCAACCGGTTCACCTGCTTTAAAAGGGTGCGGTCGGAGAATATTTTAGCCGCCATTACCTCCTTTTGCAGTATACCTTCTATATAAATAGAATCGCCTAACAGGGAAATTAGGGCAAGTCGTAACTCCGTGTCGTGACCGTATAGCAGTTTTGTTTGTAAATCAGCCTCATACACAGGAATATGTAAAGCGGTAAAGATACGCGAAACGTACGATTTGCCACTGCCGATACCTCCGGTGAGACCAAGACATAACATATTATCGGGCGGGTGCATCGGAAGGATCACGTACAATTGACCCTTTATCTACCCTCAATTTAACGTTGTTGTCTACTTCTACCAATACAGAGGTCTCTTTCAACTCTACCACTGTTCCGTAGATACCTCCGGCGATCACCACTTTGCTCCCTTTTTGCAGTGCATTCTGAAAGGCGCGTAACTCCTTCTGGCGCTTTTGTTGGGGTCGAATCATAAAGAGGTACATCACTGCAAAAATGGCGACGATAAAAAGGAGGCCAAAATTTCCGAAACCGGCGGGTTGTTGTGCCGGTGTTGATTGTAATAATACTGATAACATTGTTTTGATATTTAAAATTAATTAATTTTCAATTAATCCCCGTCCTGTTTTGATAATGATTCCTTCTTCTTTTAAATGTCGGACAATTTTGTCTAAAACTCCGTTGACAAATACTTTGCTGTTGGGTGTGCTGTAATATTTTGCTAACTCTACGACTTCGTTGATGGTAACTTTTACAGGGATGGTGGGGCAACTTATCACTTCACTGATTCCCAATACAATCAGGCAAATATCGGTGGCTGCCATACGGTCTACTTCCCAATTGTGCGCAAAAGTACGGAGAAGCGTTACATACTTATCGTAATGAAGTATCGAATGTTCTAACAGATGCAGGGCGTATTCACGGTCTTCGGGCTGTTTGAACATCTCTAAATGTTCGGGCGCTTCACCCTCTTTTAAAGAAGAGAGCATCTTGATAATAATTCCCAGAATGTACGACAGATCGTCTGTCCAGTAGATACTTTGATCTTCGAGAATTTCATAGAGTTCCTCACTATCTTCCAACTCAGATTCAAAAAAAGTGGAGAGCAAAGCCAGGTCTTCTTGCCAGGAACACTGCTCATGCTCCATATAGCTGATATAATAGGGGCGCGATTGTAGATCGGTATAGATTTTTTTGATAAAAGCGGAATGGTCTGACCACTTTAAACCTCTTTTTGAGGTATAACTCCTGCGTATCTGATCGTTATCCAATGCTGCAATTACCCTGTTCGATACAAATTTTCGGTTTGGATTGGCCTCCTCCAAAGTTGGTTGAAATTTCTGAAGACCCAGCTCAATCTTTGAAATTCCATAATTTTTGATGGCCACCGGCAAGGACAAAAGAAGATAATAGAGATCTACCGTTTTCTCCAAACTATGCATCAACTCATTTCCAGCTCCTTTTAAAGACCTTGATTCAGAGCATATACGACTAAATAAAAGTTTAAAAATTTTGATACGTATCAACCGGCGGCTTATCATACAAATAGGAAAAAATAAAATTTTTGCAAAGATAAGGTTTTAGCGGCAAAAAAAATTTTATATTTGCGAACAAATTTGTAAAAATTTATCTATGTATTTCGAGAACTATGAACAGGCAGGAGGTTCGGAGCGAAGCGGAGAAGATGTATTCTCCAAACCCGTACGTGCCGGAAAGCGAACCTATTTTTTTGATGTAAAAGCCACTAAAGGCAATGACTACTATCTCACCATTACCGAGAGCAAGAGGCGTACCGACAGGGATGGCCGCTTTGTCTACGACAAACACAAGATATTCCTCTACAAGGAAGATTTTGAAAAATTCACGCAAGGATTAGAAGAGGTGATCCAATTTATCAAGGCCAACTGCCCCGTGGAGAACCATACGCCCAAATATACTGATTTAGACTTCGATGATTTAGATAATTAGCGAGGTACCAAGCAGATTCGAACTGCTGTACACGGTTTTGCAGACCGCTGCCTAACCTCTCGGCCATGGTACCCTGTAAAAAGGAGTGCAAAGGTAGGCGTTTTTTTTAAAAAACCAAAAGGAGCACGATCTCTTCCAAGTAACGGCGGTCGGTTTCGTCAAACGTGTGCAGGTGTTCACTGTCGATGTCAAGTACGGCGACCACCTTTCCATTTTTCTTGACAGGCAACACTATTTCCGATTTTGAGCGAGCGCTGCAGGCGATGTGCCCCGGAAATAGTTCCACATCGGGGACAATCTGTACCTCCCCAGTGGCCCACGCTGTTCCGCACACTCCTTTGTTGTATGCAATGCGCGTACACGCTACCGGTCCCTGAAAAGGGCCAAGTACTAACGTTTTGCCCTTTACCTTGTAGAAGCCAACCCACCAAAAGTTAAAAACCTCTTTAAGGGCAGCGGCCACATTGGCCATATTGGCAATAATATCATGTTCGTGGTCTAACAACGCTTTTATCAGGGGAAGTAACGCTTTATAACGCTCTTCTTTGGTAGCAGTTGAGGGGATGTGAATGGTGTGCATATAATTTTTGAGGTGAATAGGCGTTATTTTATTCTATATACAGGGCCAATCCTTTCAGATAATCTCCCTCCGGATGGTAAATATTTACCGGATGGTCGGGGGCTTGACTTAGCCGGTGAAGTATCCGCACCTTTCTGCCGCTGATGGCCGCCGCCGAAAAAACAGCCAAGGCAAATTCTTCTCTGCCTACTACTTGCGAACAACTGAAGGTAAAGAGTATCCCACCCTTGGCTATTCGGTCAATGGCTACAGCGTTGAGTCGTTTATAGGCTTGTAATGCGTTTTTTTTGGCACCGGTATGTTTGGCAAAAGCGGGTGGGTCCAATACCATTATGTTGTATTTGCTTTTGGGGCATGCTTTTAAAAATTCAAAGGCATCGGCGGTAAATGTCTCATGACGGTTGCTGCATGGAAAATTCAAAGCGATGTTTTGATGCAAGATATCTATGGCGCGTTGGGAAGCGTCTACCGAGTGAACAAGCGCCGCTCCTCCACCCAAAGCTGATATGGAGAAGCCACCGGAGTAACAAAAGAGGTTCAATACGCTTGCGTTGTTGGCCATCTGCGCTAATAGAGCTCTATTCTCCCGCTGGTCTAAGAAGAGTCCTGTTTTTTGGCCCTGCTCCCAGTCGGGGAGAAAACGGCGGCCGTTCTCCATGATAGTGAAATCATCAGATTGAAAGCGTGTGGAGGGTGATTTAAAAAGGTAATCGTCTTTAAGAATGAAGCCGGCTTTGAAGGGGGCGGTGTTGGCGCTTTTGTCGTAAATGGCTACCAGGTTATTGCCGTAGAGGGATTGTAGTGCTTCAACTATTTGGGTGCGGGATAGAAACATTCCTGCTGAATGGGCTTGTATAACGGCCACTCCGGCATAGTAGTCGATGACTAGGCCAGGGAGGTGGTCGCCTTCGCCATGCACTAAACGATAGGCGGTTGTTTGGGCGTTATTTCCACCACATAAACCCAAGCGCTCCCGTAGTGAATACGCTTTTCTAAGGCTTTCTGTCCAAAATTCGGCGGAAAGGCCGGGGCCGGTAAAAGATAAAATGCGAACGGCAATAGAACCTTCCTGATAGTGACCGGTGCACAGATACGTTTTGTCTGCTGAATAGACATCTACTACATCGCCCTCTGCAAGAGCGCCTCTCTTTTGCGCAACCGCTCCTGAAAAAATCCATGGATGAAATCGTTGGATAGAGGCTTCGCGCCCTTTTTTTAAATAGATGTCAGGTCTCATTTTTGTAAGGTCAGGTAGATTTCGCGGCAAATCCATGCATCCAACGCGGCATAGTGGCGTTGTGCGGGGGTGAAGTCACGGTTTTCCCAGTTGGATAGTTGTTGCCCTTTGGATAGCTTGAGGTTCAAGGTGATTGCTGCCAATTTTCTCAGGCTTTTCTCCTTAATGCCACACGATTCGGTGATGGATTGCAGGTCGACAAATCCGGCGGGGCTGAAAAGTCGGTATGCATACAATCCTCTGATATCGTCCCTTACTGCAACACCTACTTTTTTTATTTGGGGGTTGCTCAATAGTGACGCCAAGCCGGCAGTGACGCCGCAAAAAGGCAACCGGAACAAAAACGCTTGGTTGGCAGAAGCCAATTGCAGCAGTGCAGTCTTGTGGCGTCCACCCGGATGGGTGGTAAAACAGGGCCTTGTTTCGGTATCGAATCCCAAAAGGGTCTCCTCCGCCATTTGGCTCACTGCACGCTCTGCCTCTCTTGCCGTTCTCACCTCTACAATCTCTCCTTGGAAAACGGCTGTAGGAAGTTGTTCGATGGCTTCGGGAGTTAACGATTCACAAAACATCTACTTCAGATTTGGGATCAGGGAGAAGGTGGCGGGTATGGTGGTACGGAACCGGTTTTGGATCTCTATGCCAATATTATCGGGGGAGAAAGGGACCGTTTTTACATACAATAGCGATGTTCCGGGGTTACGGCCATATTTAAAGTCGTAGGTAAAACGTGCGGGTGTTTCTAACGCCACTCCGGGCAAATCGGTATTGGGGATGGTGATATAGAAACCTGCGGAGAGCGGAGAGTTGCCTGTGGTCAGCAGTTTTTGTTCACGTAGTAACAGATAGAGTTCCTTAGCCGTATTGATGGCCGGGTCTACCAAAGCCACCTTCTCTGCAATGATATCGCGGTAGGGAAAATGGCCGTTGATGGAATAGTTGCGCAATTCCTGCAACATCTTGCCAAGTGTCTCTTTGTGGTAAGGATAATGGGTGCACCCCATGATGAGCACCTTGAGTGGTTGGGGGTTGGG
>Ga0209628_10003523_pt1 | contig 11022 bp, 13 predicted proteins | sample TergutCu122P4_FD_187285 | JGI IMG/M metagenome (GOLD analysis project Ga0209628, IMG submission 187285) | Cubitermes ugandensis P4 segment gut microbial communities from Kakamega Forest, Kenya - Cu122 P4 (SPAdes) (version 2) | ecosystem: Host-associated > Arthropoda: Insects > Digestive system...
CCCGCCCCGCCATCGCCGAATGGCATCGAATGTCCTACTAAAGTAGAACATTGAGTTATACTGGGACAGGATTTTCGATGACCGGGAGGCCCACATGCTTCAATCCCTGCGCAGAGCCGGCGGCTCGCTCGTGATGACCGTGCCCAAGGCGTTCATCGACCAGAACGGCCTGGGCGAAGGCTCCCAGGTGGAGCTTCATCTCCGGGGCAGGAAGATGACCGTGGAAGCGCCGGCCCGCCCGCGTTACAGGCTGTCCGACCTGATGGCGGAAATGCCGCGGGGGCTGCCGCGCGTCGAAGGCTGGGATGAAATGCCCCCGGTCGGGCTGGAGAACGACTGATGGCCTACCTGCCGAACCGCGGAGACATCGTGCATCTCGATTTCGATCCGTCCTCCGGCCGGGAGATGAAAGGCCCGCATTTCGGCCTCGTTCTGAGCGGCAAGCTGTTCAATCAGCAGGGGCTGGCGATGATCTGCCCGATTTCGCAAGGGGCTGCCGCCGCCGCCCGCACCCACGGAACCGTGGTCACGCTGATGGGGGCGGGAACCGACACCCAGGGCGCGGTGCACTGCCACCAACTGAAATCGCTGGACTGGCGCACGCGCAACGCGCGCCTCAAGGAAACCGTGCCGCAGACCATCATCGACGAAGCGCTGGCCAGGGTCGAAGCCATTCTATTCGAATGAATCCGTTTCGCCGTCCGGCGCCTCCGGCCCGGCGCTTACCGGGATGCGGTAGGAATCGCTGGCCCAGGCGCCGAGGTCGATCTGTTTGCAGCGTTCGGAACAGAACGGGCGCCAGGGGTTTTCGGGCGCCCACAGGGCTTCGCCACCGCATTGGGGGCATCGGACTCTGCGCGCGCCAGCCATCACAGATTGCAGAAGGTCAGCTCGAAGGAGATATCGCCTTCGCAGTTGCGCGCCTTGCTGTCGCCGCGCGGCGGCTTGGTGAAGCGGATGTTGAGGAAATATTTGTTGGCGCTGACCTCGGGTATCGCCTGCTGTTCGTCGGCGACCGAGACGCGCACCATCTGCGCGGCGGTGCCGCCGAGGTTGAGCTGGAACTGGGCGGTCGCGGCGGTGTAGTTCTTGGGCCGCCCGCTGGAACGCAAGAGGCGCAGCACGATGGCAGCGGCGTCGCGCATCGGGTTCATCGTGCTGATCCAGCCGTCGAGCGCCTCGCGCCGGGCGTCGGGGTTGCCGTGCAGCCACCAGTGGTAGGAAGGCAGGTCGAATTCGCAGACGCCGCCGGGAATCGCGGCGCGGCTCTTGATGCTCATCAGCCAGTCGTTGTCGCGCAACTGCTGGCCGAGCTTGCCGCTCATGGCGAGCAGGGCGGCCGAGGATTGTTCGATTTCGTAGAGCGCGCCGGACAGGGCTTCTTCGGAAATATCGGGGTTGTTGCGATAGGCCAGCAGGGTTTGCCGCTGCCGTTCCAGTTCCTGGATCAGATCCATCTTGAGGTCGGCGCGGCCGGCGACCTCAAGGATTTCAAACAGCGTGACCAGCGCCGTGTGGTGCTCGTAAGCCCCCCCGCCCTGCGCGAAATAGACGGTTTTCTCGAACAGGTCTTCCAGACGCAACAAGGTGCGGATGCGTTCATTAAACGGGTATTCGTAAGCTATCACGCGACCAGAATCCGGTAAAAACGGAAAATTCCCCTAATTTTGAGGCATCTGCATACAAATCTCAACGGTTTACTTTAGGTATTCCGCGAAAGTCGCAGATATTTCAAATTCAGCGCGTCGACCTGCGCGGCCAAGGCTTCCAGGCCGCCGTCATTGACGATCACGTCGTCCGCCGCCGCCAGGCGCTCGGCCCGCGTCGCCTGGGCGGCCATGATGGCGCGCACCTTGTCGGCATCCAGCCCGTTGCGCGCCATGACGCGGGATATTTGCAGTTCTTCCGGGCAATCGACGACCAGGATGCGCCGGTAACGCTCCCGCTGCGCGCCGCCTTCGACCAGGAGCGGCACGGCGAGGATGACGTAGGGCGAGGCGGCGGCCCGGCAGCGCCGTTCGGCCAACTGGCCGATCAGGGGATGGAGGATGGCCTCCAGACGCCGCCGCTGCGCCGGGTCGGCGAATGCCCGCTGGCGCATGGCGGCGCGGTCGAGCGCGCCGCGCGCATCGACGATGCCTTCGCCGAATTCGGCCCGCAGGGCGGGCATCGCCGCGCCGCCCGGCGCGGTCAGTTCATGGGCGATGGCGTCGGTATCGACGAGCGTCGCGCCGCGCTCGACGAACAGGTCGGCGACCCGGCTCTTGCCGCTGCCGATGCCGCCGGTCAGGCCGACGATATAGGCGCTCACGGGCAGTCGCGCACCGTCGGCCCGGCCAGAGCGCCGGTCAGGGCGGCGAGCAGGGCGGCCCGCTGCGCCGCCGGCCCCTCGGCCTGCATGGGGATGGTTCCGTCCTTGCCGGGACGCGGCACCAGCCGGGCGGAACGGACGCCCTTGCCCTTGAGTTCGGCCAGGCGCTCCTGGCCGCCCTTCTCATTGGTAAAGATGCCGAGCGAGATGGCGAAGCGGTTGGGGCCATCCTGGACGATGAAGTAGTCGCCGATGCCGAGCTGGCGCAGTTCGCTCGCCTTTTTCTCGGCTTCGGCCTTGCTGGCCTGCGGCGGGATGTAGATCCACCAGCCGCCGCCTTCCGCCTGGCGATTCACCGCAAAGTCCGGGAAACGGCTGGCAATCAGCGAGTTGAGGCGCTCGACCTCGCTCGCCGGCAGGTGTCCCCAGCTCAGGCAGATTTTCGCCGCGCCGGCGGCCGGCTTGCTTTCCGCTTCGGCCGCCGGGGCGTCGGGCGGCGCGGCGTCTTCCGGCTGCCCGCTCGCCGCCGGCAGCGGCGGCTCCTCGCCGCGCGAGACGATGCGGATGCGTTCGGCCTGCATCTGCCTGTCGAGGCGGGCGGCGTCCGGGTTTTCCGGCTTGCCGAGGTAGCCCTCGCCGTAGGCGTAGAACAGCAGGTTGGCGAGAATCAGCAGAAAGACCAGGATTTTCACGGCATCAACCGACCTTGGGCAGGTGTTTCAGCGATTCGGCAATGGCCTGCGCCGGATAATCGTAGTCTTCCAGTTGCCCGGCAAAGAAGCGGTCGTAGGAAGCCATGTCGAAGTGGCCGTGGCCGGTCAGGCAGAACAGGATGGTTTTCGCCTCGCCGCTGGCCTTGCAGCGCAGCGCCTCGTCGATGGCCGCGCGGATGGCGTGGCAGGATTCCGGCGCCGGGATGATGCCCTCGGCGCGGGCGAACTGGATGCCGGCCTCGAAGGTGGCGACCTGCGGCACGGCCACCGCCTCCACCCGTTTTTCGTGAAACAGTTGCGACACCAGCGGCGAATCGCCGTGATAGCGCAGGCCGCCCGCGTGAATGCCGGGCGGCATGAAATCGTGGCCGAGCGTATACATTTTCATGATCGGCGTATAACCGGAGACGTCGCCGTAATCGTAGGCGTAGGCGCCCTTGGTCAACGTCGGGCAGGAAGTCGGCTCGACCGCCACGCAGCGCAGATTGGCCGCCCGCCGGTCGCCCGCCGCCTGGTCGGCGAGAAAGGGAAAGGCGATGCCGCCGAAACTGGAACCGCCGCCGCATGGCCCGAAAATCACATCGGGATAGAGGCCGACCTTGGCGAACTGCTTTTTCGCCTCCAGGCCGACCACCGTCTGGTGCAGCACCACATGGTTGAGCACCGAGCCGAGCGTGTAGCAGGTATGCGGATCGGCCGCCGCCTCTTCCACCGCCTCGGAGATGGCCAGCCCGAGCGATCCCGGACAATCCCGGTCGGCGGCCAGCGCGGCGCGGCCCGCCTGGGTCAATTCGGTCGGGCTGGCGAACACCTCGGCGCCCCAGGTTTGCATCATCGAACGGCGGGCGGGCTTCTGCTGGTAACTGACCTTGACCATGAACACGCGCACCGGCAGGCCGAACATCTGCGCGGCATAGGCGATCGAGGCTCCCCACTGGCCGGCGCCGGTTTCGGTGGTCAGCTTTTTGGTGCCGGCGAGCTTGTTGAAATATGCCTGCGGCACGGCGGTATTGGGCTTGTGCGAGCCGGCCGGCGACACGCCTTCATACTTGAAAAAGATTTTCGCCGGCGTGCCCAGCGCCCGTTCCAGCGACAGCGCCCGGCACAGCGGCGCCGGACGCCATTGCGCGTAAATCTGCCGCACCTCGTCGGGAATCGGAATCCAGCGTTGGGCGGACATCTCCTGTTCCAGAATGGGGCCGGGGAAAATGGCCCCCATCGCCTCCGGCGATACGGGCCGGCCATCGGCGCCGAGCGGCGGCGCCGGCGGATTCGCCATGTCGGCGACGACGTTGTACCAGTGGGTCGGAATGTCTTGCGGTTCCAGATCGATGCGAAGCGGTGTCATTGTGCTGTCGGATAAAGGCATAAAAGCGGGTAAATTAACCGAAAACACCCGCCAACACCACGCCGCGCCGCTGATTCTGCTTATCGGCGGATCAGCGGCGATTCGCCCCGCCGCCCGTCTGGCGGCTAAACTGTCGGCCTCCCGCCCTTTCCGAGACGCCCCGCCGTGCCTGGTCACGCTTCCCTGCCCCTGCTCCGGCACCCCGCCGCGCCCGGCCCTGCCGGCCATGCGATGACGATCGAATGGACCCTGAGCCGGGCCAGGCTCGACCTGCATTACCGCTTCGCCGGCGACCCGGCGACGCTCTGCCTGCCCGCCGCGCAAATCCCCGGCCCGGCCGACGGCCTGTGGCGGCGCACCTGCTGCGAAGCCTTCATCGCCGCAAGCGAAACCACGGCTTATGACGAATACAATTTCTCGCCCGCCGGGCAATGGGCGGCCTACCGCTTCACCGCCTACCGGCAACGCGACCCCGCCGCGCCGCCGCCAGCCGCCCTGCCGCCAATCGAATTCCGCCGCCGCGCCGACGGCTTCGACCTGCGGGCGGCGATTCCGGCATCCCTGCTGCCCGCCGGCGGCCCCCTGCGCCTCGGCCTGAGCGCCGTCATCGAACGCGCCGACGGCGGCATGGACTACTGGGCGCTCGCGCACGGCGGCGAACGTCCCGACTTTCATCAACGCCAGACCTTCATTCTCGAACTCGAACGCCCATGAACCGCCCCTTCCAGACCGGCCTCGACCGCCTGCTCGCCGACCCCGCCCTGCGCCGCCCGCTCGCCGGCCGCCGCGTCGCCCTGCTGGCCCATCCGGCATCCGTCACCGCCAGCCTCGGCCACGCCCTCGACGCCCTGGCCGCCCTGCCCGGCCTCGCGCTGACCGCCGCCTTCGGGCCGCAGCACGGCCTCTACGGCGACAAGCAGGACAACATGATCGAATCACCGGATTTCCTCGACCCGCGCCTGGGCATCCCCGTCTTCAGCCTGTACGGCAACGTACGCCGGCCGACCCCGGCGATGCTGGAACATTTCGACGTGCTGCTGATCGATTTGCAAGACCTCGGCTGCCGCATCTACACCTTCATCACCACCCTGCGCTACCTGCTGGAAGCCGCCGCCGCCCACGGCAAAACCGTCTGGGTGCTCGACCGCCCCAACCCGGCCGGCCGGCCAGTCGAGGGCCTGATCCTGCGCCCCGGCTGGGAAAGCTTCGTCGGCGCCGGCCCCCTGCCGATGCGCCACGGCCTGACCCTGGGCGAACTCGGCCAATGGTTCATCGCCACCCTGCGGCTCGACCTCGACTACCAGGTCATCGAAATGCGCGGCTGGCAGCCCGACGCCGCCCCCGGCCACGGCTGGCCGCTCGGCCGGCGAGCCTGGATCAACCCCAGCCCGAACGCCCCCAACCTCGGCATGGCCCGCGCCTACGCCGGCACGGTGATGCTCGAAGGCACGACCCTCTCCGAAGGGCGCGGCACCACCCGGCCGCTCGAACTATTCGGCGCCCCCGACCTCGACGCCCGCGCCGTGCTCGACGAAATGCGCTCGCTCGCCCCGCACTGGCTGACCGGCTGCGCGCTGCGCGAATGCTGGTTCGAGCCGACCTTCCACAAACACGCCGGACGCCTGTGCCACGGCATCCAGATCCACGCCGAAGCGCCGCACTACGAACACCCCGGATGCCGCCCCTGGCGCCTGCAAAGCCTCGCCTTCAAGGCCATCCGCCGGCTGCACCCGGACTACCCCCTGTGGCGCGACTTCCCCTACGAATACGAACGCGACCGCCTGCCCATCGACCTCATCAACGGCTCCCCCCTGCTGCGCGCATGGGTCGACGACCCCAACGCCACCCCCGCCGACCTCGACGCCCTCAGCGCCACCGACGAAACCGCCTGGCACGAAGAACGCCGGCCCTTTCTGCGCTATTGAGAAATAGCGGGGGCGGAAAGAGTAATTCCATTTCTAATTCGTAAGGGCCTTTAATTCCATTTCCACCTCAAGCGTTAAATTATTGAGATGGCCCGTCATTCCGCGCGTAGTCGCGGAATCCATGCGGCGTCTGGATTCTGCGACTACGCTTCGCTACGCGCAGAATGACGGCGGGCACTATTGTTGTCGTCTTGAAGTAAAAATCGAATAATATCCAAGACCAGGCGGCGATGGAGCGGACGCGCTGAGTGTCGAGTTCCATCTCGCGCAAAGCGATTTCGAGATGGTTTCGCAACCGGCACACCCGGCCAGACGACACACCAAGCGCTTGGGCAACCTGCGGCAAGGGCAACCCAAACTCCAGCGGCAACAGCGCCGCTTGCGCCTGCCGCAGTTCCTCAATCGTTCGCGCCTCCTTGAGGCAGGCTTTTGCCCGATCCAGAACCTCTCGCCCGCTCGCCGTTCTGCTCATCAACGCGCCTCCACCCCGCCTTCAGAGCGATGCGCATATTGCATCAACGATTAAGAAATGGAATTACTTCCTCGCTGGCCGCCCCGCCGCTCCCGCCTGCATCTCCCTGGCTATCTGGTCCAGCGGCTTCACATCTCCACAGTCGCCGCCCAGAAATTTCATCTGCATCTCCTGCGCCATCGTGTGCCTGCCGCCCGCCGTCATCACCGTCTGCACTTTCATGGTGAACTGATCGCCCGCCGCCACATATTCACCCTTGCTCTCCGATCCTTTACACGTCACCTCGAAGGTCGCGCTGCTGCCGCTGCTGCTTACCTTGGGCGGCGAGCAGTCTGCTTTTTGCGCGCTCGGCACCGCCAGCCAGGCATTGCCCTTGAGCATCTCGGCGCTGTAACACACGCGCGAAACCGTCCCGTCCCCGCTCCCGCCCATCCTCTTGCGCTGTTCCGGCGGTATGCTGGCCATGGCTTGCCGCATCATCGCCAGCATGTCCTGCCCGTCCTGCTCCATCTTCACAATGCGCATTTCCCACAAACCCGGCTTCATCCCGGCGGGCGCCTGCGCCTGCACCGCCCCGGCCGCCAACGCGGCGCACAGCCCCAACGCGCTTGCTTCGATTTTCATGATCGCTCCTCGTAGTGAAAAATCGCATGCCGCATCGTACTCCTTGCCCGGAGGCCGCGGGCCGGAATGGTGCGAAATGCAATGCCGGACACGGCGAAAGCGCCCTGCAAAATCAATCTGCATTTCAAAAGCTAGAATGTCCCCTCGCTTCACCCATCCCCAATAACGAGGAGACCATCATGATCTACGCAGCCCCCGGCGCCCCTGGAGCCAAGCTCACCCACAAGGCGCAGTACGACAATTTCATCGGCGGCAAGGCCTTTCACACCCGCTCGCGCCTGTTTACCGATGAAAAATGGGCCGAACCGAAGGCGGCTGGGCTGGTTTAGTTCGTGGGAAAATACCCCTTATGTATTGCTGCCGGATGCCATCCGGCCATGCGCGAACCAACCATGACAGAAACCGAAACCACGGAATTCAAAAAATCTCTGGCGGAATTGAAGCAAGGGCTGATTTCGCTGGCTGCCATGCTCAACAAGCATGGCCAGGCCGAACTGTGGTTCGGTTTCGCACAGAACGGCAAAGCGGTGGGCCTCGATCTGAACGAAAAGACTCTGCGCGATGTTTCCCAGGCCATCGCCGCGCACATCGAACCGCGCATCTACCCAGAAATCACGCAGCAAACCGTGACCGGGAAAAACTGCCTGCACGTCCACGCCAACGGCCAGCAAAAACCATATTTCGCCTATGGCCGCGCCTATATCCGGGTGGCCGATGAAGACCGGCAGATGAGCGCCCGCGAACTGGAAACCCTGATCCTGCGCCAGAACCGCGCCGCCCTGCGCTGGGACAACGAACCCGCCGCCGTGTCGCTGCAAGCCTTGAACGAACACAAAATCCGCCGCTTCGTCGAAAAGGCCAACCTGCCTTGGGATGACGCCGGCAATGCGCTGGACAAACTTGCTTTGCTGCACGACGGCCAACCCGTCAACGCGGCGCGCCTGTTCTTTTCCGATGAGCCTATCGAGTTGCGCTGTGCCGTGTTCGCCACGGAGACCAGCGCCACCATCATCGACCGGCATGATTTTCACGGCGACATCCTCGAACTGATCGAGGAGGCCGAGAAATACATCCTGAAGAATATCCACATCGGCATGAGGCTCGACGGCCTGTGGCGCGTGGATGTGCCGGAAATCGCGCCAGTCGCCCTGCGCGAAGCCATCATCAACGCCTTCTGCCACCGCGACTGGCGCGACCCGGATTACATCCACATCGCCATCTACAAGGATCGTGTGGAAGTTCGCAATCCGGGTGATCTCTACGACGACCTCACGCTCGACGACCTGCGCCGAGGCAACGTTTCGCGCCGGCGCAATCCTCTGATTGCCGACTTGCTGCGGCGAGTCCGTTTGATTGAAGCCTGGGGGCGAGGCATGCCCTTGATTCTGAAAAACGCTCCAAGCGCCACGTTCCGTGAAGTCGCCGGGCTGTTCATTGCCAGCTTTCAGCGCCCGGTGGTGCTGGAAGATACCCTCCCAGGAGTATCAGGAAAGCGGCAAGAAAACGCCGGAAACCATCCTGAAAACACCAAGAAAACTACCCAAGAAATAAGAGAGGCTACCCAAGAAACCGCCGAAACCACCCAAGAAATCAGGAGTGCCACCCAAGAAACTTCCGAAACTACCCTAAACCCTGTCTCCGAAACACAGCCGGAAAAACTCAAGGACATCGTGCTACAGCTTTTACGCCAACAGCCACAGATGACCATGCTGGCACTGGCGCAAGCCACTGGCCTGAGTGCCGACGGGGTCAAATACCACCTGACCCGACTCAAACTCGCAGGCAAGCTGCGCCGCCACGGCCCGACCAAAAAAGGCCACTGGGAAGTAATCGACTGAAATGAGCGCTCACGGCCCGGTTCCAGGCTTCATGCCCGGCTTTGAACTGCTAGACTCCCCACCATGTCTCTGCTCCTGATCGTCTTTCTCCCCTTCATCGGCAGCCTGTGCGCGGCCTTGTTGCCGGCCAATGCGCGCAATGCGGAAGCCTGGCTGGCGGGGGTCATCGCGCTGGCGGTGGCGGTGCTCACGGCCCTTCAATATCCGCAACTGGCCGATGCGGGCGCGCTGCGGCTGACGGTGCCGTGGTCGCCTACGCTGGGCATTGATTTTCAGTTGCGCATGGATGGCTTCGCCTGGCTGTTCGCCATGCTGGTGTCCTTGATCGGCCTGCTGGTGGTGATCTACGCGCGTTATTACATGTCGCCGGAAGATCCGGTGCCGCGCTTTTTTTCTTTCTTTCTCGCCTTCATGGGCACGATGCTGGGCGTCGTGCTTTCCGGCAATTTGTTGCAGATGGCGATGTTCTGGGAGTTGACGAGCCTCGCCTCGTTCATGCTGATCGCTTATTGGCATCATCGCAGCGATGCCCGCGCCGGGGCACGCATGGCGCTCACCGTCACGGGCATGGGCGGGCTGGCGCTGCTCGGCGGGGTGTTGCTGATCGGCCATGTGGCGGGCAGTTATGATCTGGACGCGGTGCTGGCCGCGAGCGGCGCGATCAAGGGGCATGCGTGGTATCCGGCCATCGTGGCGCTGATCGCCATCGGCGCGTTGTCGAAGAGCGCCCAGTTCCCTTTCCATTTCTGGCTGCCGCACGCGATGGCGGCGCCAACGCCGGTGTCGGCTTATCTGCATTCGGCGACGATGGTGAAGGCGGGCGTGTTTTTGCTCGTCCGCCTGTGGCCGGCGCTGGGCGGCAGCGATTTGTGGTTCTGGCTGATCGGCGGCGCGGGGCTGTGCACGCTGCTGATCGGCGGTTATCTGGCGCTGTTCCAGCAGGATTTGAAGGGCGTGCTGGCGTATTCGACGATCAGCCATCTCGGTCTGATTACGCTGCTGATCGGCATGAACAGCGAATTGGCGCTGGTGGCCGCGGTGTTTCACATGGTCAATCACGCCACGTTCAAGGCGTCACTGTTCATGGCCGCCGGCATCGTCGATCACGAAACCGGCACGCGCGACATTCATCGCCTTTCCGGCCTGTCGCGGGCGATGCCGGTGACGGCGCTCCTGGCGATGGTGGCCGCCGCCGCGATGGCGGGCGTGCCGCTCTTGAACGGTTTTTTGTCGAAGGAGATGTTCTTCGCCGAAACGGTGTTTCTCGATCGGCCCGACTGGCAGCGTCTGGTGCTGCCGATTGCGGCGACGCTGGCGGGCATGTTGAGCGTGGCCTATTCGCTGCGCTTCGTGCATCAGGTGTTTTTCGGCAAGCCGGCCGCCGATCTGCCGCATGAACCGCACGAGCCGACGTACTGGATGCTGCTGCCGAGCGCCTTGCTGGTCGCCGTCTGCCTGTTGGTCGGCATATTGCCTTCGCATACCGTCGGCCCTTTCCTGCACACGGCGACGAATTCGCTGCTCGGCCCGGCCGCGCCGGAATATAGTCTGGCCGTGTGGCACGGCCTGAATCTGCCGCTGTACATGAGCCTGACCGCGCTGTTCGGCGGCATCATGCTGTACATGCCCTTCATCGGGCGGCGCGGCGGGCGCATTCCGCTGCTGGGAAAATTCGACGGGCGGCAAATTTTCAACAGCCTGCTGAACGCCATCAGCGATCATGCCGGGCGCCTGCTCGGCGCCCTCACCTCGCAGCGCCTGCAAACGCAATTGCTGGTCATCGCGCTGGTC
>Ga0209628_10003524_pt1 | contig 11021 bp, 3 predicted proteins | sample TergutCu122P4_FD_187285 | JGI IMG/M metagenome (GOLD analysis project Ga0209628, IMG submission 187285) | Cubitermes ugandensis P4 segment gut microbial communities from Kakamega Forest, Kenya - Cu122 P4 (SPAdes) (version 2) | ecosystem: Host-associated > Arthropoda: Insects > Digestive system >...
CGGCGCCGCTCTACCTATCCACCGACCTGGGAAACGGGTGTTGAGATACTCGCGCACTTCTCCAAGGTAATGAGGGGGTGCACCGTCTTGCTGGAAGTGAATGCGTCCTTCTTGGTCATCTTCGTCCAACTGTGGAATGAGGAACTCTTGGAGCATGTCCAGATACACGATACCGGTAAAAATTTCGAAGTTGTAAAGCTCTTTTTGAAACACCCTGTAGATTTCCTGGCTTCATATAGGCCTTCGTGGCGTCATACAGGATTTGCTGCCTTCATAAAGGCCTGGCTTCCTCCATGTAGGCCTTTCCTGGATCCATGTAGGCCTTGCTGGCTCCATGTAGTCCTTGCTGGATCCATATGGGTTTTGCTGGCTCCAGATAGGCCTTGCTGGTTTCATATAGGCTTTGCTGGATCCATATAGGTCTTGCTGGCTTCATATAGGGTTTGCTGGCTCCATATAGGCAGCATGGGTAATGTATGCATTCTTATTGGAATCATCGGCCTTTATTTTTTAAATGTACGGTTCAGAGTGAATTCTGATTCTCATTTTGCATATTATAGTTATGTGTTTTTGCAGTTTAAGATTTCTTTTTCACTTATACGTGCTTACCACCTAATGACAATTATAAATATTCATATTCCGAAACTCAAAATTTATTCTAACATTTATTCTGTACTTGTTTCTTGAATGTTTACTGATGTTCATTTTCTAAATTTTGGCGAGCTGATAATGCGATATACAGAACTGTTTCGGATGTTTGGAAATAAGTATTCGTGGTGCGATCAGAAATATATACAAACGCCGCATTTTAATGGTGTGATTATTGCAAACATGTATATTGGAAACATCGGCCTATATACTTGAATATACGGTTCACAGCGAATTCTGATTCTCAGTTTCCATATTCTGGTCCTGTGTTTTTGCAGTTTAACATTTCTTTTTTCACTTATACGTGCTTATCCCCTAATGACAAATTAAACATGCCTATTAGAAAATTCAGAGTCTAATGAAACTTCAGTATCCTTAGGCACATGAAGTCTGTCCCTGTCCTCCCACCTACAAGTAATTCTTTCAGGTCCATTTCAATAGTCTGAACACCTGTGCCCACAGCATCCAAGCAGTATCCTTCCTTTAAGTTTCACAACCAAAATCCTGTATGTCATCTTTCCACGTGTTCAATACATGCCATTCTTATCACTCTCCTGGATTTGGTCACCCTAAAGTTCAATTTACTCTTTACATTCTCTGATAGGAAATGGGAAAACAAAGTATTCTGAACCAAATGGCAGCATGCATTCCCTAAACTTCAGCTGGTCTTAATTTGTATGTTCATGTAATATGATTTATTAGTGAAGTTCTCCAATATCTGAAGCCTCCCACCCTTTCATATGATTTATTAGCTGTTCTCACTTTGTGGTTTTGTCCTACATTGTTTTGACAAGACTGGAAAATACACTTAGTTTCATCAGTACTTGCTGCCAGACCAATCTACTTGCCCCCAGCTAACAGAGTAACAGTAATAGGTATGATATCATTGCAGTTATAGGCACAAAGGAAAGCAGGTCTTGTGCCTGTAAACGAAGATTTTAGCATTTTTGTTCCTAGAGGGAATGTATAGAATAAGATACATAGCACACGAAATAGATACAAGAGAATTTGGCAACCAGACTTCAAACAATGTATTTATTTAAGGAATTAACAGGATTTACAGAAAAAATCTTATTCAAAATAGTCCATGTTTACACTTAAATTCTGAAGAATTAATACCTCCAGCGTAACACTTCCTGCATACAATGCAAATACACACAATTCACAACAGCACACAGTAGCCAACTTTGAGAGATGCAGCTTTACCTAATGTAACCTATAACAAATAAGTATCACAACAAAATCTTGTAACCACATAGAACTATTATTTAAAATACATGGCAATGACATCTCATAATTTAAAAATAATACATTAATTGCCACAATTATCACATAATATAGCAAATGACAGGAACGAACAGTTAATGGTTTGTCCTACGTTAACAATAATGTACAAACAATTAAATAATGTGATATAACTCACTACAGATTATCACATACAGAAGGAAAGATCGGATATGAACATGGGAACAGAATTTATAATGGTTGGCAGAACAAATGCCCCATTTACCCACAAAAACACAATTTATGGCATTATTCATAATGTTTACATGTCAGTGTTTCACAAAAATTTTTTAACTCATTTATCTGTTAAATTTACACTAAACTAAAATTCTGAAGGTCATTTAGCTATTAGCACCGCTGCCACCATAAACTAAAAGACTACCCCATTAACCAATTAATTTAAAATTTCTTTATGGTAACAACAATTATTGAATAAGTTTACATTCTATTCAAGTACACTGCAGCCAGTAACAGCAAAACTGCCAGGTTTTTAAGTTGGCAATCTCAACTATATTTCTAGTCATTATGGACCACATGTCAACATCACCTCTGTACCTAAGCACAATGCCAAAAAGGCACATGAAAGCAAAAAGTAAAGCTGTATATATTCATAATTTATGTGCTACATAATGATAACTGTTTAGATTCCTCTTGCAGCCACTTAACCACCGAAGAACAATTTGGAACATGGAGGCAGAAATACCCCTAACTCTGCTGGAAATCAAAACCCAGCTTTCCAACTCTTTGTCACTACTGTCAGAGGTATTACAACCCCTTTAAGTGTTAAGTTTTTCCTTATTTACCTACATTACAATGAACTGCCCACCTGTAGTACTCCCTTCTGTGGAGCAAAGGATAAACATGTCCCACCCTCCACACAATATTGTATTTACTCTACACACATTTCAAATATTAATAATATTATTATAATAATATTAATAATCATGAAAATACATGATAAATGCATGTATGGCAACTTCTCAGGAAAGATTTAGAGACTCATGAGACTTCAGGTTCTCGCGGTGATGTCACTGGAGATACAAGTCTTCTGGGATGATTAGACAAGTGAAAGGATTGCAGTAACTTCATCATCAGGGTCAAGCGGTCCAAACAGACTGCTCTTGGATTCCTTGATCCTCAAAGTGAGGACAAAACAATCCTTTAGAACATTAGTAACAACTTACCAGTTGATATGGCTGAACATCCCAAAAAGACCTGAATCTTCATTCAAGGGCCCTTCTGGAATCCTAAAAAAAATTCTCGTTTAGAACTCTTAACATTGTTTTAACCAACAACAAGAAGCACTGTACATCACTTCACAAAAACCTGAGAAACCTATTCCTCTTTACCCAATTCCATTTAGCTCTCATTCCATGTCCACCCCTCCAACAAATGCTATGAACACTATTTTGACGGTCCTGGGGTCCGCCCAGCCTGGTGTAAAATGAGTACTGGGTCTCTTTCCCACAGTTAAAGCAGCCGGGGTGTGATGACCACCCAACCCATCTAGCGCCAAGTTTAAAAAATAGAGCTATACCCCCTCTGGGTCATCATGGCCTGCTCTAGGATGAATTTTACCTTTCTTATTGGTCTACTGACCAACAGAAACACACATGCAGAGGAATATCTGAAACAGGTAGGCTCCAATGTAATGGCCCCCGCAGGTCTCCATACTCCACATATTTGATACACAGTGCACAGTTATTCCTGTATGTTACATAAGAAAATGGAGGAATGTAGGTACAGGCCCACTCATTCTTAACCTTGGGATTGGGTGGAGGTTAGTGGCCAGCTTCATGCTCTGGCTGCTTTGTCACTGGAGAAAGTGCCCTCACCACCCACTGGGTAAGAGGGTGGAGAATGACCAAACCACAATGCCCAACTGCCCAGCACAATCACTATGCCAAGTATGCTACCCTTGGCCTTAGGCAAACACTGTCATACATGTCATCTAGTTTTAAATGACAGTGGCCATAATGCATGCTTACCCACGAATAATGCCCCACACTCATGATTTAGCCCTTCAAATCCCAGTGGTTACTTTATGTACCACCAAGTTCAGCACAAAAATTCAACATTCTGCCCACAGATTGTTATGTCGGTGATTTGTATATTTCTCAGAACTGCAGTTTTCCCCCTTTACAGCATTAACTGACAGATTTTTATATGGAAACATACTGTTTACTGTGCAGTACCAATCAATAAATATTTAAATGTAATTCATGTTTCTTTTCACCTTTATAGGGCTTAATGGATTGAACTCACAAGTTTAGCACATTTGACATGAAATCCACTTCAAACTTTCTATAGAAAGTGTGACAAATTATGGTCTTTGTACATGGTACACAATGAATACATTTAAAAGAACACGTACATATCCCTGTAACATTTACCCAAGACACTACTCTTTGAAGTCAATATTTAATGCCCTATACAGCATGCACCTTAAAATTAGCTGAAGTGAATGTAACTCATATACAATGCCATTCACAAAATATAAATGCTGTAATTTGGTAGTTTCACTGAACTCCATTACAAGACCCAAACAACTGCATACAAGTTAAACTGCACCCTTGAAATCATCCAAAATAAATTAAAAGCAAGCTACTTCAACCAAGTTTAATGGAGGTCTTTTGCATATAGTATGAAGGAATCTGGCCAGTTCAGATGGGCACTTTAACTGTAAAATGACATAAAGACACAACAGAATACTAGTTCCCTAAGTTCTTTTAACACACATCATAAATTCACTTGTAGTTTCTTTCAATGCCCATACAGGTGCATGAAATTCTAGAGAGGGAATATAGGTTTGGAAAACTGTATGCACTATTCAGCACAGTAACAGAGCTCGTGTCCCCATTCTTGTAACAATGATGGCAAATATATAACTCACAAAAACCCACTGACCACACCACACTTGCTATTGAAATAATGCCAATTAAATGCAAATAACTGTTAACAATCTTGATTCCTAACTTTCGCCATGTACTGAATGTTGTATGCTTTCTTTTGGGTGATTCCCTGGCATCTGAAATTTATATTCAGACGTTTCGGAACACTGTTCCATCTTCATAGACAGGTAGGTGCACCTACCTGCCTATGAAGACGGAACAGAGTGTTCCGAAACGTCGGCATATAAATTTCAGACGCTGGGGAATCACCCAAAAGAAAGCATACAACTGTTAACAACCTTCACTGCATCTTTCACTGTCATCACTGCCTTTCAGATTAATTACAAAATGTTCCATTACATTCCTGATGCATCAGCCCTTCTCTTAACATTCTTGTTCTCATTTTTCCATGTGAATTTGTTAATGGTGCACGTCTTCCAATGTATATCACTTTAAATCTTCTAAATAATTCATTAGTACCTCCAAGTATATTACTGGCATAATGTAAAAAAGGTAAAGCTGTCTCTGTTCATGCCATGCTCCCCATGGAGCAGAGGTACACCTACAGTTCCACTTATTTTTAACCTCAGCACCGGAAAGGAATGGAACCCAGTACCCATTGAACAGGACGCTGGGCGGAACCCAGAGCCAGTCCGGATGCTTTGGGAGAAGGAAAAATCTTTTGCCCTTGCTGGGATTCAAAACCTGGATCATCCAGCCCACAGCCTAGTCATTATCCCAGCTCCACTAACATAATGACCATTATTCAATTTTGCCAAAGGTAATTTAATTAAGACAAGATCACTAAATTGGGACTGCTCAGTTCAATATAGTGACTATGCCATGGGCTGGATGACTGAGGGAGCCGTGTTCATTTCACAACAGAAGAAAAAATTTCTGTCTTAAATAAAGCATCCAGAATTACTCTGGGACCCATCCCAACTCCTAATAACCAATGTGTACTTTCTTCCCAGACATAAAGTGGCCAAGGTGTGAAGCTGAATACTCATCAACATCTAGTCGCAAAGTTCAGAATGTGTCAACTCCTCCACATGCCTTCATGGCATAGTGCTTACATTAGCATAGGAAGAACTTAAAAAATGACATCGCGCTCATGTACTTATGTATGGGCAACAGACTCATTTCATCTTAACCAATGTATTGAACAGTCCATCTTCTGGGATATGATACCATCCAGACTGGCACATGGATACCAATGTTTAAGAGGAGCTTCCTGCCTTCGTCTTCAGAGTAGTACAAGAACACTAGAATCTTCACCAGCAGCACTGTGAAAATTTCAAATCTCACAAACTATTGTTGCCATTAACTGTATCCACTGAATCTCCATCACTTCATTAACAAAAAAGTATGACTTCCTTTTTCATGCCAATAAACATTTAGCACATTAAACACACAGAATACACCCAGGATATGCAATAAAATATACATGATGCATTCATGTTGTCTGTTTTAACCAAACTGGAATGTCAGGCACCTACCTAATATCAAATTCATGAATATCTTAATATGTTCCATAACCAAGTATTAAAGGAATGTTCAGACTTATGCAATAAAACCAACAAATGCACATCTATAAAATATGTGGTACATATGCAACAAATATGCACCACATGTGCATTTGGTGGCTTTATTGCATAAGTCATGAAAATATGTTCAGTGGTTCCAGAGCTGTTACATTTGGAGAGGCAAACATTCCCCCAAAAAATAACTAAATTCAGAAACAAAAAAGCCTCAAAAGAATATAACAAAGACAGAAAGGTCATACAAAAGACCTATTAAGAAGTTAAACAAGTTCCTGCCACTTCTGCACCAGTATATGCATATCATGAAACAGAAGCCATGCCAATATGTTTCACAACTGTTAGATGGAAGCTGGGTAGATAAAGAACTGAAAAGCCTGTTCATGACACAGATTTGAGAGATATGACAGAAAACAATCACTGCCGGAAAAAGTTAAAACAGCTCCTCATATAAACACTAAAAGTATGAAGAGTTTTTCTACTTCTTTTAGTATGACTAGGAATTATTTTTAAAATGTTTTGTTTTTTACTTTGCCTGTAAGGGAAACAGAGTGTTTCTCATTAGATATCTTCAAACAGGCATCTATTTTATCACCTTTTTTTTTTACAACCTCTTTACTTTACAATTTGAAACTCCATAAAATACTCTCTCAACACTTGTATATTATCCTTCAATATTATAATTTGTTCAACTTTGAACAAGGAAACATATATACTCAATAAATGGAACAAGGAAACATATATACTCAATAAATGGTGATGACATGTGGACAACAACTGTTACATGTCATTCTTCTCTAAACTCAAAGACTGGGTACTACAGACCATTACAATGTTCACAAATACCAGAAGAAGAACTGTACAGATCCTTTCTCTAACTAGCTTTCACAGATAACCTTCCCACTCATCCAATCAAACATTACAGCCAATGAGGGACAATTTGATATCATGATTTCACTGCATCTGCATAGGCCTAAGGGACTTGGAAGTTCTGGAAAGACAACTGGGTATAACCATAATGACGGTGGTGGTGACCTACAGACACCATTTTAAGGCAAGGCAACACTGCTGGTCAGTTCATTACTGTCTGGTCCCAGTTTATTTTCACATTGAACAAGGTCTCTCTCAAACAGTGTAGTCAAGCTTGGCAGAATAAGCAGTGTTCCTAAAGAGAACCAGGGGGACTGGAATAGTGTAGCCAGTACAGCAACTTGCTACAGGCTGAACAATCCAGAGTTCAAACCTTGTGGGGGCCAAAAGCATCTGTTAACCACATCCATCCAACCCAGACATGGGGCACAACCAGCCTCCTCTACAATAGGGGCTGGTGGATCATTCCCCAGCGGCACAGCAGCTGGGGCATCATATTGACCAACCATCCCAGCTAGCATAGTGGTTAAGAATAAGTGGGCTCCTCCTCTGTGCCTGCATGGCACATTACAGGGAGAACATATCCTGAGAGTGCTATAATAACCAGGGTTAAATTTTATGGTTGTGATCAGCATAATGCAAATTAAGGCATTGCCATTCATTGCTGCTATGTGAGGGTACTATTGTGACTGTGACTTCAGAGTTTCATTTGGTTTCCACTGATATGGACAACACACCAATAAACATTCTGACAAGTCATGCCCTGCTTACACTAACCAAATAATGATTTCTTTACTTCCTCTAGCGTACTCTCAGTTTTGAGCATATCCTTAGATATCTAACCTCGAAAAGCTGCTCTTCATTATGACAAAGAAATTCCACATGCAGCTTCCATTCTTTTTCTTTCTCAGCTGTTTTACATTGTAGCCGCAAGAGATAATTTCTTCTCATTTCATTTTTAAAACATTTCTACATTATTTCATTTAGTCCATTCCATACATTTAAAAAAATTCCTTTCCTCTGACATCTGATAATTCCGAAATTCTGATAATCCAGCACCCGAGGGCAGTAGTTCCAAGACCAAAAGTTTTGCTTTTTACCAGGAAAAAAAGCTTCATCAATGAAACAGGCCAATCTCAAGGGTATGTTTAGAAAGGTCTCCAAGAGTGTCAGAACAGCAACTGCTGTGGTTATCTTCTGAGACCTTGTCTCCTAGTCCATCAACTTCTTCAGCTATGCAGAAAACATAAGATGACCCTGAATCAGCAGAGGAAGGAAATATACAAACGGAACATTCCACTGGTTAGTTGCACAGCATTACTACAGGAGAAGTAACAAATAATTAACTGCATGAACTTAGGTCAGTATAGGTACTGACTGATAATCCAGAATATCCAACAATCGGCACCTGGGTCAGATTAATGGGATTTTGCTGTACATGCCGTTTTTCTTCCATATCCACACTGTGCAGATTCAAGTCTTCTGGGATATTGTGCTATGTTGCTGGGTACATGATACTGGATGTCTGAAGGACTGTAATAATTTAATCTTCTGGGTTATGGACTGCTTAACCCTGGCAAAAAAAGCATTGCAGTCCTTCAAAGACCAGGAATTATTATCCACACATACAGTGTTGCATCCCAGAAGACATGGATCTTCAGCAACACCACAGTGAAAACCTCAAATCTCACAATGATCAGGTACATTAAAGCCAGGTATTTAATGCTGGATACTTATTCAATAATATGCCCATTTATAGCTACAGACGTTCCTCACCTACTGCTTGTAATTGGTTCTGAAAAACACAGCACTAAGTGAAACTACACCATATGAAAAAACTTTTCCCAGAAGAATTAATGTACAGAGATCAAATTTGTACTTATGTAACATAACCAACAAAATGCATACTTTTCAAATTAATGGCTTAATTCAATTCTTGGTGTCTTCTACGTGTTTCGAACATCACGTCTTCATCATCAAGAGGACCATTTGTACATGCAGTTTTTTATGGCATGTTTTCATGCATATATGCAGTTTTTTAAGTTATGTGTTTCAAGCATATATGCATTAAAATATGCAATAAAAAACTGCATGTACAAATGGTACAGAAGCTTTTGTCACACACATTCTCTTACTCTGACTCATCATCTGGGAGAATGAGAAAAAGACAGTACATGAAACACACAACGCAAGACACAACTGTGTCACACTTTACCACTTAGAGCACAACACAAAATTATGATTTCACATGTCTGTGATTTCTCACAACTTTTTCCTCAAGAAGGGTGGTTTTCCCCCCTCTCAAATCAACAAGCAGCTAATCAAATGGAAATTCTGACCAGCCATGATAGGCCATCAGTTGATGCACCATGGCAGCAGTAAACATAAATGCAAGAGCTTAAAAATGGTTCAACTCCATAACACATTTGCACAGAGTTAAAAAAAAAAAAAGCAGTTGGTAAAAGCCCAGCAAAACAGTGCTAAATGAAGTGCATCGTAGTGATAGAAGCCCAAATTTTCATTGCCTACCAATTAATTTTGGGTTTCTCTTTCAAGACTACACATATCTCTTTGATTTAGTTTTGAAACTGCAACAGTTGATCTGGGTTAAGCAGACAGTGACTAGGATGGCAGCACCAGTAATCAGTGTGGACAGGAGGCCAGTGAATCCAAAAATGCCACATGATACAGGCCAGCACTTCCCCAACAGTTGTGGGCAACTTTAAAAAAATCCAAGTGGCACCATGCCACTGTCAGTCAGTGCATACAAATTTGAGACAGTGTATAATGAGATGCCAAAACAAAGTGTTGCAGAGACAGACGGCACTCACAGGAGGTTCTCTTAGTGTGAACAGAAAGCCAGCAGACAGTAGCTGACAGCTGTTTTGAATGTCACATGTGGGAATGCCATTACATGCCACTCAGTGATGACCCAACTTTACCTTCTACTTACCTTCTAAAGCTGCAAGCATACATATGATTTCTTGTTACTTCAAAATCTCAAATCATTTATGTTTTTTGTCATGTCTATTAGCACTATAATTTAATGAGTTTACATGTTAAATAAAAATGGAGATAACCCACATCCTTGGCACAATCACATATTAATTTTAATTGGTTCAGTCACATTTTCTCAGATAATGATATACACATATGCATATATACATATATATATGTGTGTGTGTGTGTGTGTGTGTGTTTAATTGTATTTATGATTGCATTTATTCAGGTTATTAACTTCTCACAACATTTCACAGTTCATCTTTGTCCAGTCTACCATATGCCTCTATAAAAACCAAGATGACATTGGTCATAGACTTCTGTCTTCTTTTCTCCATAATGATGTAACAAAAAACTTGCTTCCATCAGACCACATTCTTTTCTACACTCAATAAGGTTTGATCAGCAACTACACAATATTCTCAAATGTTGGTTTCAATTAAGACATTTTAATAAGAGTAACATTAGCATGTATGTATTCAGCTTCTACTGCACAATCAGCACTTTCTCTTCCCATGCAAAAACAAATGTTTTAAACCTGTAGCCTACATGGCCATGAATGCCATTACAAAAACATAAATACAGTATGTGGCAAACCGCAGTTCCTTAATGTTAAGGCAAATGGTACATTCAGTACTACTGCTTGCAAACATTTAATATAAACAAAGTATTTCTGAGCCAGTTCTCAAGGTTTCTGGTAACTGTATACTACACACAGGTTTATTCAGTTTCTATGTACAGGGTGTCACAGGAGGAAAGGACCAAATTTCGGGAGGGTGTTCCTTAT
>Ga0209628_10003525_pt1 | contig 11021 bp, 5 predicted proteins | sample TergutCu122P4_FD_187285 | JGI IMG/M metagenome (GOLD analysis project Ga0209628, IMG submission 187285) | Cubitermes ugandensis P4 segment gut microbial communities from Kakamega Forest, Kenya - Cu122 P4 (SPAdes) (version 2) | ecosystem: Host-associated > Arthropoda: Insects > Digestive system >...
CATTGAAGGACAGTAAAACTTCGAAACATGTATCTATTTTGTATCAGTTGTAAATAAATAGTTGCCACTATTAAAGTTCCAACCCTCGTATATAGTCAGTCGTGAATAAAATAATTTGGTTGTGTCTGACGGAACTATACCGATTTGTTTTAAGGCATTACATTTACTGTACACGTAAATGGATTCTTCGCCGCTGGTGCAACGAGGACGGCAGCGTATGAAGAATTAAAGGTCATCACAGTGCACCGAAAGTGTCACTGAAGTGTTAATGTGGTTACGTTCAAGGTCAGTCTTTGGCCTGATGTCAACCTATAAATCATCCGATTGGTCCTTCGGTGTATGCACGTTATTTACAGCACACTATTTTACAAACAATTAAGAGAAAAAATTTTCCTGACACTGTAGTCCTACCACCTGGTGCAGCTGTAACATTAAAGACTGTGTTAGAGAGAAGTCCTGAGTAAGTCTCTGTTGGATCATCATGAGATGTTCTTGTTTTGTTCGGGCTGTCAAACTAAATACGTGAAGAGAAATTGAATCAAGCCACGGTTTCTCCCTTTCAAATGCTCTCCTTTTCATCATTCACTAATATTCCACCACTCATCTCTACGTATTTTAAAGATAGCGTCATAAAATAATAGACAAAAAATTTGTAACTCCAGTAACGTGTTAGATCTGTGTGGCATTTCCGACGATAATAGTACCATACTGGAGCCTTCTCGATTCCATGCTTTGTGACAATAACATGAAAGATGTGTTTTAGTCATTAAAATTGATCTGAAGGAAATAATATGTGAAGATAGAAGTTGTTTATCTTATACTAGTGAACAAAGCTAAATTATCTGAAAAAAAAAAGTATTCGTCTTGCAAAAAATAATGGAATTACTTGAGTGCCACGTGGCTGTTAACTTGGGATTACCATTCTGCTGCATGTAATTATATGATTGTTTTTGGGTGATAACGCAGAGAAAACAGATTGATACCGACAATAAAATTTTGTCGTATTCAACAGCTGCCTAATTCTCACGTTGGTCCCTCTTGTTAAAACTTGCAAACCTAAGGGGTAAATTATATAAGAAAATCACACAAGATATAATTAGGAAAAACATTTATTCAGTTTTGTTAAAAGCAAAATGATCTCGGAATAATAAAAAAATAAAAACTACTCGAAATTTTTGTTATTTGTTTCATTAACATAAGTTTCTTGAAATAAGTACAGGCTACATGCTTCCGAAGAAAATATTAATTGTGTGATCTGAGGTTCTCAAAACGTTGTTTCTGAGGACTCAGGTCTTGTAGGAAACGAGACAGTGCTGCTGGGTGAGTGGTTCCCAGTGCTAGTAAGGAACCTCTTTCTTTGATTTTCAAGAGTCAAGCAGTCCAAAGAAAATGGACGCCGGGAAACAATCACCAGAGACGCACAGACATACACCATATCTAAATGACGTCTTCATACTTTCATATTCTAAACCTAAATTATGTGTTTGATTTCTGACCACACCAAGTGTGTTATCTGGACTTTAACACAACTATTATTAATTCCTCGACCCATAAATCAACAATTCAATGTTATGCGTAATTTACTTTATCTAAATTTTGGTTTCATTAATTTTAAGCACCTCAGTGTTTTGTAGAGGGTTGTCTAACTCCAAAATGTATCCACACTTTTTGTACAAAAATAATTTAAGAACAAAACTAAATATCAAGGGAATTCTAACATTCTTTAAAATTGTATCTCATCACACAGTCTAAGTAGCCATTAAGCATTTTGGCTTACTATAAGCTATAGTCTTCTTTTCAAAAGATATCCAGTTGCTTTCTCGAAAGATATAGATATTATACTGTCTAAGGTATTTTTCCTTTTCCGCAGCCTTTTCAAACAAAGTCGGAACAGGACTCTGAATTAGACGCCGAAGGCTTTCTCTACACCCTTACCAACATTCCTAGTTTTGCACAGGCAAATCTGTTAAAATACTTTATAAGTACATTTCATGTCAACAACTCCTTAGTAACTTTGCCTTAACGTTTCAATTCCCACTGGTTACTTTATGTACAACCAGGTGGAACATTAAAAAGTTTTACGCTCTGCCCAAAGAATGCATTTACTTGTTTTGTATGGTTCCCAGAACTACGATTATTTCTTTATACAACATTAACTGGCTGGTTTTTATAACCGAGGTGGAAGGTGACTACTGCGCAGTATGTACCGGATCTTGAAATGTTTCAGGTTATTCTTAGGTTTTAAAGAGTTAAAGAGCCTTTTGACCTCAACAGCAGCCGTGGCACGCTTTACGTATGACTGCCGTGTCAAAGAGGAAATGGATTGCGCGTAAAACTAGCGTTGTGAAGAGCAGAAATTAATTCCTTGGACAGTTATTAATACAGTGGTCTTCGTAAGAACAACTTCAATTGTGACATACCGTAATAATAATAATAATAATAATAATAATAATAATTTCACAGTGAAATAGCACTTAAAACGAAAATAACTTATAAACTGTGTGTATTTCTGCATCACATTCACATGTTTAGAAGCTGGATTGTATATATCATACATTACTGAGTCTCAAAAGCATACGTAAGTAGCTTTATGTAAATATTTGGCGCCTTATATAAAAATTTAGATACTACTTTTCTCGAATAGATTTGAGTGTATATATATATATATATATATATATGTGTGTGTGTGTGTGTGTGTGTGTGTGTGTGTGTGTGTACAGGTCATATTAAAATTAAATTTTCGTTTAAAACAAAAAGAGAAAGATAAACTGTGAAATTTTAGAAGTAATTCAGAGTGCACTATTTAAAAATTAGAATTACATTACAAATTTTTTTGAGCTTCTTCTGGAATGCTCGGGATTTGTAGCTTGCGTAATATTCTGTATCCTTGTTTCTTAAAAGACACTCAGTAATATATGTATGTACGTATATATATATGTATATATATATATATATATAGATAGATAGATAGATGGATGGATAGATGGATAGATGGACGGATGGATGGATGGATGGATGGATGGATGGATAGATAGTTGACAATCTCCACTCTGGAGAGTGACCAAGAAGTTTGATATAGCCCTCAAACTTTCCCCCTTTTTCACTCTTCAGGCTCCCAAGATTAACGTCCCTTTCTGTTACGTTTGTTTTGGGCCTTAAGAACAATACGCTGTTCTACAATGATAAAATTTCTGTTTAGACTACGGAGAAACCAATGTACCGACAACATGTCTTCAAAAAATGTTTTCTGTATGGAATGACACACTACGGTAGTTCCAAGCACTGCCCACAGCATAAGACCTATGACCCTAAATGATCATAGGGTTACAGCATTTAGCGGTGAATGGTGCAGGTCAGACGGAAGGTACAGAGGGCAAAACACCCGACAGAATTAATACACCCTAACCCATACGGTTGCTGTGTGCTGTTTTAAACGTGTCGGTCTACTGCATATGCAGCAAAGTAGAGCTTCTGTGACAGGACAAAATTACGCCCTAACAGCCAAGTTCTTGTCCAGATAATGGTGCTTAACCAGACTGGGGTAAACATTGCCTGAACTAAAAGACATTTGGAGACAGATCTGGTGGACATTAATTCGAAAAGACGTTTTCATAATATATAAGACGTTCTTAGTTGAACTTGAAAGCACAAAAGACTACGTACACCAACGAACAAACAGGAATTTTAAAACCCTTCTAATCCACATTTTTATTGCTTTATATCTTGCTTAGTTAATAATCACAAAATAAGACATATCATATCAAAGTTTAACTTAACCGTGAGTTTAAATTCGCCTCGCCATGTCAGAATATTGTGCTTACGTAGACACGTCAATTACTTATTCTGTTAAATTATTTTATTTTACGACATAAGTCTGGATTTAAACACAACTTAAAACAAAAGTAGACACTCCTTTCGAAATGAGGTACACCACTGCTCCATTTGTAGGTTGATTATGCACCTACACTTTTCTTTCAATCAGTGTTTCACCCACGTAGCCTGAAGCTGCGAAGTTTATGTCTTGAATTTCTGAGGTGTCCAGTTCGATAGTTGGCCTTACCACGATACTTCTGGCTGCCTCATTCAAACGGCTGAGAAAATACGTATAATTGTTTCATGGCTTCTTCTTTCTAATTTATAAATGATTACTTATCATACCAAATAACTCGAGTCCAATATATGATCTAGAAACAGTTTCTTTAATTCATTAATGCGTACGAGATTTGAGTACGCATTTCGCCCGCTTTGACAGGCAATTCCTGATGCAGATAAGTGTGTCGCAATTTTTTCCAGTCAGTGGCATCGCCTCCTGCTTCCTTTCACAATCCAGTTTAATGTGCCCAATTATTGTTCAACATAACCTGCGAGTAAATAATGTTTACATTTGGTATAATATTGTTAAAAACTCCCAAACTAATAAAAATCTTTATATAATAGGCAAATATGTTGTATAGCATTTTTGCTCATGGCGCAATAGTCCCTAATGGGCCAGGACCTAAGTTTTAGGACGTCACGGTCACACTGAATGAAAAACACACACACAATCGGTAGGACTCCTCTGCACGAGCGATCAGCTCGACGCCGGGATAACTACCTCACTCTCAAAGGGACAGATATCCTTGTTCCCGGCGGGATTCGAAACCGCATTCCCAGCAAACGAGCGGTCGTAGACACTTGCCTTACACTGCGTGGCCACTGGGATTGGCATATTATATAGAACAGCCTATTTATTTTTAATGTCAATGGAAAGATGCCCTTGTGAATGCCCTGAAGGCATAAGAGAAAGTGGAATTACAGCTTCAATCGTTCTTAACTTCGTCAATAGATGAAGTTGAATGACCAGCTTCAGACCCCGGCCTTATTACTCTGCCAGAAGTTTCCCCTCATCCCTATTCCCGTTGAATAGAAGGCTTCATAAACTCCAGGGCTGGTCTGGACGTTTAAATAAAGACAGAAATCTCTTGTTCCTGCAGGAACTCGTAACAGCCCGTAGCACAACTACTACACCGATCGAGCAATACTGGCCCTTTATTATGTGAATATAATTCAGAAACTTACTTTTAGCGTAATTAATTACAATAAAGTCCCGTCCTATAGCTGTAATCTTTACAAAAGTATAATATTTATTTCTCCTTTCTTTATCACAATATATATGTAATTTTTTCTTCGATAATGGTTAAGTTCCTTAGCCAGCAGTAGGCAAATCGCACATGTTGGTACTAACTACATGTAAATCATACGCAAGCAGTGGTTATGTAAACGAGATTCAAACACGGCATTTCTACGCTCTAATGACCTGCACTAACGAGATTACCTGTTCACGACGTGACATGACATGTGCTAACAAGGTGAATGCAAGTAGCAGTTGGTTTAGTCACCTTTCACTACTAAGCCTTTAAACAGAGTGGTTTCGGTATGTAAAATTAGTTGAATACTGAAAGCTATATATTTTACCCACAGACGTTTTGTATTCTTTTCTTCTAAGTCTCAAAACAAGCAGTAATTAATTTCTTACAAAGTAATCACCAATCGGTCTTTTCTGTGGAGACTGGGCGTTCACTTTGAGGTAAGAAATGAATTTTTAATATCTGTTACTTAAGAATCACGTTTTCAGGGGTGCTGAAAATTGGACAACTCGGAAAATACATGAGGAATTTCTTGACAGTTTTAAAATACGATGCTAGAGAAGGCTGGAGGAGATCAGATGGACAATTCGCGTGAGAAATGAAGTGTTACCCTACGTAGAGTCACGGAGGAAATTAATATCCAATGACAAATAAAAAGTAAGTCACAGCTTGCGTAGGAACTGCCTTCTAGAACATGTTATTGCAGGAAAAATATAAGAAAGAAGTGACGGGGAGACGAAGAATAAGACGTAACCAGGAACTGGATGAATTTAATGAAACGAGAGGATAATGGAAATCGAAAGAGGAGGCACTAGATCGCGCCCTTTAGGGAACTCGCTTTGGAAGAGGCTATGGACAGGTCGTATGACAGACTATGTAATGAATAAATGAAAGATCCTAAGACACAAACTGAATCAATTAGTAATTAATACAGCAACCAAAATATCCACTTTATAAAATACAATTCATGACAAGTTCTAAACTCCTACATGTTTCGGCACCGAAGTGCTTTCCTTGGGTTTTTTTTTTAAATAGCAAAGGGATACAATTCCAACATGCTAACCTGGGTAGTGCATCGCCCTTATTGGATTGATTAAAATACTAAAATTCTAAGAAACATAAAGTTGACAAGCATAATATTACGATTTTGTCATATTAAAATTATGTGATAGTGAACCTTTCCAGGTACAAGTACGTAGTTGTTTATATTCTGTGTCCAATATGTATAAAAACACCTGTTCCGATCTTTGTGATCCGAAAAGATATCGCCAAGAGGAAGCGCGTAAAGTTTGTCGTGTCGGGCGGTGTAGCATACTACACTACTGCTACTATCGAAATTTCACACTACTGCATTCACAAGACCCCGCCACTTGTCCCTGTCCCAGGCCAGACAATTTAGTTCACGCCTTTCCAACAGAATTATTTAAGATCTACTTTAATATCATCCTCACATCTACTCTTATATCTTCCAGGTGGTTGCTTTTCTTCACCTTTCCAGACAAAACTTGTGCGCATCTCTCCTCTCCCACATATGAGCCACATGTCCCGTCCAGGTAGTTTTTCTTGACTTGATCACACTTATGACATTTGGCGATGTGCAAAGTCACGAAACTTCCCACTAGACGGCGCAGTTTCCTCCAGCACCCTGCCATATTTCCCTTCTTAGGTCAAAATTTCTCCCTCAAAGAACCCATTCTCAGACAACCGTCAGTTTATGCATGTAAGAAAAAATATTCAGATTTAGTGTAATTATTCCGGGTGCAAGTTAATCTCTTTTTGATTGGAGGACAAAATTTTCCTGCATAAAAAAGACTCTCAGCATGGATATTCAAAAACGAGAATAATCTTGTTCAAAAATAGAAAGAAATTTCAGTAGCAGCTATAAAGAAAATTATAATGCAACGGAGATACTGCTGGAAACTGAACCGTCATCTATAAGATGATGGAGAGGTTCTGCTTACAGATGTCGTAGAATGTCTACAGAAATTCAGGGCTTCTCAATATATTTAAGTCTTTCTTCGGCATATACGCTACCACCCCCAACCCCACCCCCACCCCCTCCCCAACCCAAATCGAGTACTGGTTTAAAAGTTGAAAGAGAGACATTCACAAACACACAGACAGCATCGTCATCTCATAATCTTATTTTCTTTTCTTAAGAAAGCAAACTCGGCTAAAGATAAAAGCAGTTGTAGTGGAAACGGAAATGGAAACAGTAAAAGAAAGGAAACAACATCTTCGCCCCAACCACTTCATACTGCTGCATTTTATCCTGATCGCATTCTACTGAAGTGAGATCCTTCTGAAATTCCGGAACGCAATCCCGTATGTTATAAAAATAAACAAGAAATGAATGCAGTTCTCTGAGGTGTCGATAAGAAAAATGAGTAAAGCTTCGTAGTATAAGAGACAGGACAAGCATGTTGACAAGCTTTTTTCTTTACACCAAAAAGTAAGAACTGTTTACTGAAATGCAATATGCAATCGCAGAAAAAATATGTGACAGGTTGGTTGATGCCACTTCTTTATTAACCTTGGTGCATTTATTGGAACCTGAGCTACTAATTTCACTTAGTAATCATATTATGACAATAAACTTCATAACCAACGCCGAATAGTGATTTAACTAGTGAACCAACAAGCGATCCAATGACACTACAGAGGACCTAAATAACCGACAATCATCGGCACAACAAAAAATAAAAGACAAACACAGAAACAAAATAAAAAATCAAATCCGTATCAATGCAAATAAATACACCGGCAAACATACATTCAGTCAAGAAATAACCAAACACAATTTCAATCATCCAGCCACACAAAAGAAACAAACAAAATCGTCCAACGCAGCATCCGCAAGCTTCCACACAGTCCTATAAAAAAGCTAATAAATCACCTAATAAACCAACCAAAGACAAACCCTCGAACAAAAAATTATTTGACCTTCCATCGAAACACAGCTATTAAAAAACTTCCCAACAGATATGCATCCCCAACCACGCTCCAAAACCATACATCCAACCAATCAATCATTCCATCATCCAGACATCCACGTTACTTTTGCAGTTCTTTTATCTGGAGTAATTAATTTTTCAATTACACGGATAAGTCCTTATCATTTATGAGACCTTAAATTTAATCACGTATAATACAGATTTCAACAACCGACATTATGCTGATCCTTTAAACGATGAATTGACAGGGCATAAATTTTCTCAGGTTATTTCGCCAACCAAATACACAGAACTAATTATATGACGATATTACAGGCGTATTTGCGACATGTTTCGGTAACAGTGCACCATCGTCAAGGAGCACAAAATGCCGATTTTCAAACCAATTTCCAATGATAAGCTATTATTTAAAGGTTCTTCAGTCTATCCCAGCTTCTTTGTTGATGTCAATTGTATATAACAGGTACATCTTACACAGGTTTTTAAAAACTTATGGTTAAAACGTGATTAAAACATTCCTTGCATGATTAATATGATATATACACAGTAAAATTGTTGTTTTTACGTTTGGAAGTGGAAACTTCTAGCATTTGGCACACTACTCGTATGTTCAGGTATTTAGTGCGTATCTCAGTCCACAGAGGACCGCGTCCCTTTGTCAAGCTATGCTGTGAATCGAAGCCAACAGGACACTGTTTCTCTCTGGTTTATAACAACGTTAATGTTCTAATAACATGTAGCTGCCAGAATACAATTTTTCTGTTTATGGAACAGTTATTTGTAATTTGGTTCAGATACCCGACAAATATATCACTTTGTGATACAAATGTAAGGCGTCAGTAGAGCATTACAAAATACGTCACACAGAACATACTCCCTTTAAACGCACTGCGCCCCACAGAAATGCGAGTAGAGTGCATCTCATAGCGTGCATAACCAGCAATATATGATCCTTATTTTATCTGACAAATATCATCTGTCACTTCCTGTCTATTCGCTTATAGTATTAACGCTGCCCACCCAGTCGACCGCCTACACGCACAGCAGAATTGCTGTGCGAAATGACAAATTGTATTTGACAGATTAAATAAGGGTCTTGTACAAGGCAGTAAACAGAACACTTAGCTTAATGGTTCCAAGTACAGTTTCTTTGCAAGAAACTTGAATCTAAACCTGAAAACAGCCTACTGAAATTTCTGAAAGAAAGACAGCAATAAAAAACTAGAGAAAGGAGAAGGCATACGGCAAGAAACAGAGAATACGTGAGAGACAATTTTAAAATTACAAAGAATAATGATACTTATGTTAAGATACCGTATATTCTCGAATCTAATCCGCACCCTTTTTACAGTTTCAGAGGGCTAAAAAATCAGACGCGGATTAGATTCGCGATCGAGAGCTGGATTTTGAAAAAATGATAGAGCCGCTGTAAGTTCCGTAAGAATAACACAATAATTTATTATTTATAATATTACATAATATATTATATAATATTTATAATTATTATTCATCAGACTCGACGTCATCACTCATAACTGAATCGTTATCCGTCACCCAGTCACTACTTCACACAAGGCGCGTTAGTCGGATGACGGTTAAAGCATTGGTAACATCCAATATTATTCAATCAGTATGCCTTGTAGGCAAGGGACGGTTGAAGGAAAGGTGTGGATTAGAACCGCGAAATAACATTTTTTCGTTTAAGAAATCGGCAAAAACTAGTGCGGATTAGATTCGAGAATATATGGTAGTCAGGAAATATTCTCCTTAATTTTATGAAATTAACCAAATTTGAGCAGGGATAAATAATCTCAACACTTATAATAAAGTCTCATTAAAGTCGTAATAAACAGATGAGCAACTGTAATCATTTTATAAAGTGCAATTTTACCGACAGCCGCATGTGAAGGCCACAGGGCCTCACACACTTTCCTGACCCTTGTGCTTGTTATGCTGTGTGACTGTTGCCTTGCAGAGCACAGTGGTTACTACAGTCACCACCGGATTTAAAATTTAAAACTCTGCGGTTAGTTGAAAAAGCGTCATTACAACCCTCATATGATTCTCAAGGGGGTAATTATTCTTTTCCTCAAGAGCATTAAAAGGCTGATTTATGTAACGTAGAAGCAATAAGTGGATTCAAGTCTCCCGAGATGTTACGCCGTGTAGATTGTTAAAGGTTATGGAACTTTCAAGGGCACCACGAACCATCGTAATGTCCGTAAGTATATACCAACTGACACCAACTTCCCAGAAGACTTAAAATTTCAGTGCCATCGCTGTGAAAACCGAAAACCCAAATATAGATGTTCTTTGTGAGTCTTACCATTACCTAATTAGTTCTGCAATGACTGGCGGTCAAATTTCAACTACAGACTAAGATCGATGTGCTTCAGTTTATAGTACTCCTACGTGCTGGCAACACCTAAAGAATCATTGGTCAGCACGGAACACCGAGACCTGCGTTTATGGGCTAATTTCAGGCTTAAAATGTTTATTATATAACATAAACTGCTGATAAGTAGGTCTGCATATCACAGTGACTGGAAAGCTCTGAGTTCTGCCTGATTTTCAAAACTGAGAAGTTTCTCCGAGCACACCTCATGACTGAGAGATGAGGTTGCTACGGAAGTTACTCACCTGGGCTACCAAGGTGTGTAGAATCAAAAAATGTACAGACGTTTCGGCAGGTCATGCTGCCCCAGTTTCAGGGCTCCAAACGTAGTCAGATTTATTCCAGGCTAAACGGAGTCACACTCCAGAAGGCAGTATTGTTCAGGCCTCAAAGAGGCCACACCTTATTTGCAAAACTTTATAGTCCTTATTGGTATTTTATTGATGTCATATATATACAGGGTGTTTCACGACTTTAGGGCATAACTGAAGGAGGTGATTTCCTAGGTCTTTGTGATGAAAAAAGTTCATATAAACATGTGTCCGA
>Ga0209628_10003526_pt1 | contig 11020 bp, 8 predicted proteins | sample TergutCu122P4_FD_187285 | JGI IMG/M metagenome (GOLD analysis project Ga0209628, IMG submission 187285) | Cubitermes ugandensis P4 segment gut microbial communities from Kakamega Forest, Kenya - Cu122 P4 (SPAdes) (version 2) | ecosystem: Host-associated > Arthropoda: Insects > Digestive system >...
ATCATTCTTGCGAACTTCTACCCTAGGGGAGTAGCAGTGAAATATGACCGCTATATTAAAACACTAGAAAGTCTTGCCGTGTAGGATTTCGTCTCACAAGCAATATATCAGAAGTGTCGTCATCAACGACAACGCCCGGACACACACGCGCTCTCTTTTGGGGCCACAGCAGAATGTAGCAGGAGAGTGTTGTTGCAGGAACCCCAGAATTTGCACCTCGAACCATCAGGTTTTCATGTGTTGGTCCTCTGAAATATAGCCTGCAACGACAATATCAGGTGAAGGACGAGGAAGTTTAAACGCCGAGGAGGAAAAGCATATTTTACCGGGTTGAAGAATAATGGTGACGAAGACACTAGTAGAATGATACTGAAAAATAACTACGCTTTGAAGAGCATCGCAATAAATTTCTAAGAAATCCTCAAGAGTCTAAATTGCAAATAGCATAAAATGATATATAAGATACATTACTTTCTGAATATTCCACAAGAACTCCGTGCATCTGAAAATTTGTGTACTTCAGTAACCACGATTTTCACTCTGCTTTACATAAAAGTTTCGATAAGTCTCCGAGATCTCAATTTTAAAGTTCCATCAGATGTTTAGATTAAGATTATACATCGTCCGAAACACAGAATCATCGAGAATCAGCATTACCCTGTGGGTCTCAGTCTAAGGAAGGACACTGCATATTTTTATTTGTCGAAATAGGCAAATGCGGCGCAGTATTTCTTTTAATAACCAAATCTGTAGGGACGCACGGCAACATGAATGTAAAGTGCGGCTCAGAGTATTTTGAAACTGTAGCCATCACTGAATATAAACACTCCAACGCGGGGTTTGTGTTATGAAACATAGAGTTGCACAAATAACCAGTTTTGTGTTTTACGAGATATGGTAAGCCTGCCATAGAAGTTAATTAATAAACTCATTAACGTTTTTTCGAGAATGAAACGCCATATTTTGATAGTTGCAAGGCAATTATGAACACATGGAAACATAAACTTAACCTGAGAACAGGCATATGCCTGTCAGTTTGAAATCGCAAACAAAATATGGGGATGTTGATTTCATGAATGGAAATGTGAGTGCTTATTTACAAATGTAAAACATTCATATTTTACAGTGAGATTATTTGAAAATGCTAACATTTGTTAAGATTTTTCTTTCACTTAACCCTTAACCTGCCAACGACGACTATAGTCGCTCAGCCATTTAATGTTATTAAATGGCAACTGAAATTTAATCCGGTAGCCTAAGGGTTAATCCTTCAGACCGCATTGTGGCGCTGCGGTCGACTCAGCCTCTGACAGAAATGACTACCACGGATATATTCTGGGGATAAATGCGGCCGGTGCGCAGGGCTAACAACTTTTTCACAGACTTGTGTTGATTTGCTTGAAATTCTTGGAACCTCAAATTCATGGATCCCTAAGAGCGTGTCAAGGCCTGTGCAGGGGATGATTTATATCTTTCATTTTTTAAGATTATATAATGTGGGTTGTAGGTGCCTGAAAAATCATTGATGAAATTATACTTACAGGGGGAGAGAGAAGTACGTTAGGAAGGCCTGTCCCAGAGCCATTTTTTTTTCACGAAAAATCCCACACAGATTGGCCTAGAATCGAACTTATGCGTCCGTCTTGACAGGCCGGCGATTAGTTTAATAAGCAACTACGATGGAGGTCTGCTCCTTCAATTATTCTCTCGTGAATTTCGTCATTAATCTTTTTTATGTTTCGTCCACTCTTGTAGGATTTAGGCTTCTTCAATGTCGAAGTTTCGAGATGACACTCAGACACATCACACTTTATAGGACTCTACTAAACGAGTGATCAGTCTGTCACAGAAAATTCTACCCGACAACACACAACACTCAAAAAAAAAAAAAAAGTAACCTTGTCCACAGCGGGATTCGAACCAGCAATCGCAGCAAACGAGCGACCGCAGACCGACGCCTTAGAGCGAGCAGCCACACATTAGTCTATTAAACAATGCTTTCATTATCTGAGACATTCGTTGGCTCATTAATTTACTTAATCTACATACTAATCCACTTAATCAATAAATTTGACACTTTAATAGGCAAATATATTGTCTAGACCTCTCAAAATATTCACCCATTTAATACATGCACTAGTCAAATTTCATAATTAATTACGTTCCCAAATTTAATCCATACAGTAATCCAATATTCACACACAGATCCATTTTCATCATGTAATCTACGTGTTAGCCAGTTCATCAATAAAATGATTTCCTGCCGCAGTAAAATTAATCGACTGACCAATAACGAAAGATACTTGTCGTTGAATAATTGCTTAACTCAGGTTTTTTTCGGTTATAAAACAAATGTACCACTAGAGTCTGAAGAAGCAAGAAATGCAAACCAGCCAGATTTTAAAGCACAAATTTTGGAAGTATAAAGTTCAAAAATGGGTACATTTATTTTAAAACTTTTTGTTCCTTCAGAGAATATAAAACGAACCCATGAAAACAGTGGGCTTACTTCTTATAATATTATTGTAATTTAACCAACAAATGTACAAACTTTTGATTAAATTCACAATAATACCATTAAAAATATTGAATTTCTATTTGATTCAGAGCTTACTAGTCTATCATCACGATGTACTACCAGTAAGGTCCGAAACAAGTAGGAATTTCGTGTTTTTAATACTATTATTCTGAAACTAATGGCAATTGTGCGCATTGGTCGGTTAAAATTACAGAAACTGCATTATAATGCACGGAATGGAAAATATGAAACTCTTTTACAAAACATAAGCGGTTTCTTCGTACAATAAGTACACATCTGTGGGAGTGATACTATATTACGCCCATATTATTGAATTTAAAAACTTAAAGAATAATTCTTATTTTAAAAACATTATTGACACTTTTGTGTTTACCGAAAATTTTTCGGCTTTAGACATAATTTTTGGAGTGTAATAAGAAAATCAATGATGTCACCAAACTGGGTTAAATTTTAAATACTAATATTTGTACCGAAGAGTGTTAGAACTGCATTGCCTTTGATTGTTTTTCGTTTTTAATCTTTTTGTTAACCACTGAAAATGGCTCTAGAGAAGAAACACATTGCGTAGATACATGTAACTCTAATAATTTTATACACTGAGCTTTTTCTTCCAGTTCTTTTGAAATATTACTGATATATAATACAACGATATGACATCTGATATAAAGATTATTATTAACATAACGATATTCTTTTCCATTGTTATTACATTCTGAATCTGCCAGTTTACGTAAAATGACTCAGAATACATAGTAACATTTGCATACAATTTTAAATGTACCATGACATGTTATGTTTGTTTGGATGATAAGCTGAGCAGTGATAAATTTCCTTTTATAGTGTAGTGAAAATAACAAATAACGCTAGCAACATTGAAATCCATTAAGATTCCTCATACAGTTTAGAAAGCTTTAGGTCGAGGGAGTTTGCATTATGTTAAGACTGCATCATCGCAAAAGAAGGATCTCAAAAATCAGAAAACGTGTACAAATGTATATACATATATATATGATACGTAGCTGAAAAATGTGACTTTTCTTGAAAATGTAAGTAGAAGTAATGGATATTCCGTCCTGAATATTTTGCTACAAGTCTAATATTTTAATTATTTTCACTCTAGAGTCCCAACTTACAGGAAAATGTAACGCTAAGTTTAGTCGTATTTACGTATCGTAATACATCAATGGAGAATCAGTGAATGTTTCGTGGATTAAGGCAAAATTTTTATCCTGACAAAGCTGCCAGTGTTTGCCAGTTTTTGACCCCCAAAAAGTTACAACCCTTTATCACCCCCCGTACTTTCCATATTTATCTCCGCCAGACTATTCTTTACCCCAAGCTGAAAATGAAGTTCGGAGGAATCCACTTTGCGGATGTTGCTGAGATCCAAGAAGCCTAACTGACGAATTAGAGAAAGTCCAAAAGAGGAATTTTCGGTAGCTTTTCAGAAATTATACGATCGCGTAAAAGCCTGTATATATGCCAAAGAAGCTTATTTTGAATAAAAAAAGTACGTGTCTTCCTCAAGTCTTCGATTCAAAAAAAAAAAATCAGTCCTCAGACATTTTGACGGCACTGTGTATAACCAGACACGCATCATTCGCGTGTACGCATTGCAGTTTTGTTTATTAGCAGAAAAATTCTTGTGAGAATACTTGAAATTCACGAACTATGCCATTGTCTTTCGCATTCAGCGCTCATTGATCCTGAACATGACAAAACATTCTGACACACCTATAGATTTCTCAGGTGATCATTTTTCCGTAGAAAAGCTTCCAGATAACGAATGATTTCTTTGAGGTTATATATTTCGTAAAGAGAAACATTTGAGCGAGAGATGAAAGTTGTCTTCACAACACACAAAGTGCAAAAGACGTGTAGGAGAAAGCAGAACAGTCAAATATCACCCTCTTCGCCAATACGTCTTCTACTTTCCACTCAGATTTCGATGAAATTGATGTCTTTCAAAGAGGCATGCCGAAGTCATCACAGTAAACACCACCTGGACTACTATATTTGTTTTAGTAATCGTTACTCAACTTTAAGGGATTCTAACTACAATTTTTTTTTACACTACACCGTTCCTCGTACTGAAAAAGCCACAAAATTTGTAGTCTGCTTATGCCTCTTTCTTCAGGTGCAGCATGGAGAAAGAAGAACCTAATCTGATGAACTTGTTACAAAGAGCTAGTAAAATCCATACACACGTAGAGCCTTGAAACACAGAAAACTTAAGACTATTATATAAAACACTCGCGGTTATACTAATTATTATGTTTCCCTCACCCCATTTCTAGCAGTGAGGTCTTAAATTCGTACAAAACGGTTTTAATTCTCATGCGGATATTCAAGGAGGGAACCCTCGCGGCAGTAGTGAGTTTGTTGTACTAACTTTTAAGTACATAACAGAAAACGGCCAGTTTCTTAATATTGAAAATTCTGCACTCTCCATCAATGTGTATTTACGGGCTTCATGTATATAATTTTCAGAATAAACAACTATTATTTCTTCAATGATCCTTGACTCCAATTGCCAATGTAGTTTATATTTTATAAGGTGGGAACTGAATATATACGCATAAATTAGATAAACTTCATGCCCTAGAGGTTAAACGCAGTGGTTAAAACAGTGGTATTTATAAGTGCAAATTATTTAACGTTGTAAACACTGTTTGTACTCCAAATTATATTGCTGTGTTTTGTATAGATCTCACATCATCATCATGTATCTGTCATGGAGTTGGGCTATTTGTTGACCCGTTCCGGTCTCACGTATCCAGAAGTCTCTTCAAAGGTCTGCCATGATTCCTTCTGCTAGTTGGAGAATAGTGTTTCATTACCCTGGGTAATCTACTACGAGGCATTCTATTTACATGTTGTATCCAGTTCTCTTGTATTCCAGTTACTTGTCCAAAATTGGTGTTATTTTTAATACCTTTGTAATTTGTGTATTTGTTTTGTAATCCGTCCAAGTGTATCCTGCTGTTCTTCTATGAGAAGAACAGCAGGATACACTTGGACAGATTACAAAACAAATACACAAATTACAAATTTCATCTCTGCTGCTGTCATTCTTCTGGCTTCCCTTGCTTTAATAGTCCAAGTTTCGCTGCCATATGACAAAACTGGGAGGGCTAGTGTATTGTATAATTTTGTTCTTGTTTTCGTAAGGGTTATTTGTGGTCTAAACACATTATTTAAAATACCTGTAATTTTCAAATAGTTATGTAATTTGTTATCAATGCCCAATTCTTTTTCGTAAGATATCATATTCCCTAAATAGTTAAACGAATTTACTTTTTCTATAATTTTGTTATCTATTACAATTTTAGTTCTTAAAGGATCTCGTCCTTCAAATGCCATATATTTTGTTTTCTGTACAGATATAGTTAAAAACATATTCTGTTATTATTTGATTTAATTTATGCCCAGCTTTCTGTAGGTTATCTTCTGTGTCTGCTAATATAACTTGGTCATCTGCAAATAACAGCGTTGGCAGTTGTTGGTTTTTTGAAAGTTTAATTTCGGTTACGTCTTGTTTTTGTCACTTAGTTATTATTTCGTCTAAATATATATTAAACAGTGTAGGTGAAAGAGGGCAACCTTGGTATACTGCTTTATTAATTTCTACCGGTTTTGATAGTTTGTTGTTAAATTTTATCAATATTTTGTTTTGCGTGTAAATATCCACTATTGCCTTTAACAATGTGTCTGGAATATGTCTGGATTTCAAAATATTAAATAAAATATGTCTTTTTATGTTATCAAATGCTTTCTCCTAATCTATAAACAGAAAATGTGTTTCCAAATTAAATTCCCTTCTTTTTTTCAATTAATAATTTAAGGTAAAATGTTGAATCCGTGCATGACCGTCCCTTTCGGAATCCATTTTGTGTTTCTGTCATAAATATTTCGGAGAAATTCTGCAGTTTCATATTAAGGGTTTTAGAGTATATGTTATAGCAGGTGTTGAGAATATTAATTCCTCTATAGTTTTTGGGCTTCCTTCTGTCACCTTTCTTAAATATTGGGGTTATAATGGCATTTCTCCATTCATTTGGAATGCCATTTTCTCTGTATATATTGTTTAAAAATTGTAGTAACCTCAGTTTAAACTCTTCTGGTGCATACGTGTATAGCTCAGAGTTAATGTTATCTTGTCCTGGGGTTTTACCATTTTTTGTTAATTTTAACACCTTTTCTAGTTTATCTAAAGTTACAAAAGCATGTAAGTAGTCGGCTGAATTGTATTCTAATTGTAATTCATTTACGTTTGTTGTGTTCCATAACTTTTCATAGCACTATTAACTATCTGGTCTTTAAAATAGACTTCAGGATGTACTGTGAGGTAAGAAATGAATTATTATTATTATTATTATCACCATCATCATCATCACCATCATCACACTTATGCAGTACATTTACAATTATATGCTTGAAACAAAATATGTTTCTAGTCTATTGTTGCAGCTATTCTATAGTTACAATTTATGGTACAAATAATGTTAATTTCCATTGTATTATTTTTTAATATTATTTTAAATTTATTGTCGCCCTTTAGTTATTAGATAGCATTCTTCTGGTAAGTCCATATCTCAATAAGAGATCAAAGAGATTTCCTCCAGCACTTTAAGAATGATATGTGCAGTGTTCATTAGTGTGAACTTTAGTATTTATTTGGCCGCCGGGTGACCTAGTAGCAACTGAAGGTTCTGATATAATCCCTTCTTAATTGTTCCTAATGCTCCATTTATAAAAGGCACAATTTTTTCCTCACTGTCCACATCCTGCCGACCTCGACCTCCATGTCTTTGTACTTGCTTAGATTTTCAGTTTCTTTTTTGTTAATTTTGGACTCGTCTGTTATCGATCAGCAAGCAACTCTTCTCTATGCTCTCTCAGGTCTAGTGCTAGTATTATTCGATCTGTGATACCTGGTACGTCCCACAAAGTAGTGATATCCTTGACTTTCATGACATTTTCAGGTATTTTTATTCGTAGTATTTCTCATTACCCTGTAACCCCATATGTTTACATATCGTCCAGTGTACGTATCCAGCCACCTTATTGTGTCTGTAGTGTATTAAAATGTTTTAAGTGTTGTGCATCCCGAAAAAATATGTTTTATGTGTTCTTCGGCATTGTAGCCCATCCTGCATTTACTCTCAGTTGCTTCATAATGTTCCTCTGATGATAACGCGTACTGAGTGTTTGATCTTTGGATGCTGTTATTAAACTCTCCGATTCTACATTTAGGTCTGAGCTACATACCCACGCCAGGGAGTTTTCCTTATATTTGTTCTCTCAAGATAATTGCAGAATTTTCCATGTATTGGTTTCCTCTTGAGTTCTTCTGGCTTTTAGTTTTCAGTGTTGGACTTCAAGTTGATTTTTGATGTTTTGGGCAGCAGTTTCTTTTGTTATAAAATTTTGCTTTATTAGATTAGCTTATTTTGGTGCAGAGTATTATTATTATTATTGTATTAATTTTGGATTTCTTATAATTAATGACAACCATAAATTGGGAACACATATGATTTTAACTAGGCCCATGTAAATGTCCCTGATGGCCCCAAGAACTTAAGCCAAACAACAAACTTAATGCATGTCCTGTCTTGACCATGACAGTAAGCAAAATGTGTTTATTTTTCATCAACTTTTCCGTTGCCACAAGTTGATTATTGTACTGCTTCTTATTATCTGTTGCTCCCAGCTTATAAGTTACATGCAGTGTCATAATTCCTACATGTTGTGCAGGTTAAGTCGCCAAAACTTTCTATCCACCGTCACATGCGCCAGAAAGAATCACGAGTAACGTCAGAAAATAATTATACAGTTTGACGGTTAAGTAAGAATCTTCACCTAACAGTCTATTTTTGAATAACAAATATTTTTGTGATGCGATCCGAGGTTTTCAGACTGTGAATACTAGGATCGACACCATGCATTTGGAATAATCCGATGCTTCCATTTTAGGGGGAATTTTAACGAAGAATTTCTTTCGAAATGTAGGAATTCATTTACCAAAATAAACGGCGTAACATATTGAAGGTGTGACAAATTACTTGGCGCTATGAAACCTGGCACTTAATTATCGTAATCATATTTCCTGTCCATTTAACCTAATTGTCAATCATGGATAGTGTAAGAGTTTATAGGAAGGAAGCATCAAAATTAGAGCATGTTATGTACGGTCTATATGCTGTCTATTTCTGGTTCAAGTAACGATGCTACTGACAGTAGCACAGACGATGTAAAGTGCTAAATAACGAAACAATTAGTAAAAGGTGTACAAATTATCCCAAATTTTAGGTGTCACTGCAAAATTATAGGCGGATGAAGAGTGACATAGAGCAAGTTTCACACTGCGTACCCACAGTTATGGAGTGACATGAGAACCTCAGGTGAAAGGTTGGGGGGGAGGGGTACGTGGTGAATTGGGCCTGATAAAAAGAGCTGTTGTGGACCACTGAACAGCAGTCTGTGTCAGCTAACTGTAAAAGGAGCCCACAATTTTTCATAATGCCTAGGAGGCACCTCCAAATTAAAAGGGCCAAAAAAAAGATATGAGACAAGTTTCATACTGAGGACTCAAAATAAACATTGAGGGTCACCATATAAAATTTAATTTCCATGGTGACCTGAAGCCAGGGATTTGTGCATCGCTGAATTAGAGAATCATCCATTGGACAGAATTCAGAAGGAAGTGGGCATGGCCTAATTTCAGGTACTCTTTCGCCTGAAGAAAGTCGAAATCGATTCCGACTCAAGGTATTGCACTGCAAGGCTGAGGTTTGAAACATATGCCTACCGAATATGGTTGTACCGTCGCTTCCGGTCAGATTTGAGTAGCTTGTATCTTAGTATGTGTGGGTACACGTGTGTTTCTTATAACCGACCTCTGCAGCTTTCAGTCTTTGTTCTACAATAGTAAGTCACGTACTAATATGATATTTGTAGAGCCCTAAAAGTACCTTAGATATTTTAAAATGTCGTTTATCAAATTTCAGTGCTAGTCCCGCTGGTTGTTCTACGCCCCTGAAAAGACTAGTAAGCTCATTAGAAACGCTAGACACAGTATAAATATCAACTGATTCACAATCACCTCTAAATTTACATTTAATTTCACGGGAATTTTGAGACATTTAAGCAGTTAAGAGTGGAGTATAGAAAACCCCTAAACGTGCATTCCCAACACAAGAAATAAATCGCAGTTTTATCCCAGGAGACGGTGCTTTCACGTGTCTGGAATCACCAATGAGATTCATGCTGAAAACCGGTAAGTGGCAATTAAATTTCGAGACCCCTTTCTTCTTACTGTACCTACTGCTTTACTATGTATAGGCCCAGCTCGCTTTTGTTAGGGTAAATATTTAAACTGTATTCGTTTCTCGTCACCATGCATGCTAATGACCTTTTTTGGGTCCATGCTGAAAGTCGTCTTTAGCCTCTGTTGAAAAGTACACAGACTGCTCTCCGGGTGTTCTTAGTTCAACGACACCACAATTTATGAGACAGATGCATTCTGTAAATTGAATTTGGCTTCGAGGCGTCAAGTGGATTGGAAGGACGTAGATGAGGCAACTGATTATCAGCTGCGTGCTGCAAAAGTGGCTTATGTGTAGAGTTCGTTTCGTTGAGCTTCTAATGAGCGTACGGAAATGAAGATTGCTATCTTCTTGGGTGTGACCCGAAAAAGCAAACAGAAGTGTCTCTTAAGTCATCGCAGCGAGATCCTACTATGTGTGGGACATTTTTGTCACCATTCTTTCTAGGGCAGGTTTATAATTAAACGAAACCTTAGGAACGACAACAAATTACATACATATGTAATTTGTAGGATGTTAAGCAGTGTGTTTTGTTAGTAGCGACTGACGTTTCGAGCAAACCTGCTACCTCCTTCGTTCAAATTGCCCAGACGCCTTCGTACGCTTGGTAAATAACAACAAATGACACGGCATCATATCCCGGTAAGTCATAATCTAGAAGAGCCTCAGCACCGTAAGGAGAACCTAACTACGTGTATACATATGACACGTGTACTTTTTACTAGGGGGAGATGAAGTAGCTCAGTAAGTTTAGTGATTGATTCTCTGGGTTTAATTAGACGTACATTCGATCGTGTCTTCGTTACCCAGCTTTCCACGCAGTAGGTAAGAGAGGTTATTTCTGCTTCAGCGGAGTAAGTGATAGGAGACTGAATTCCACCATTTCTCATGTGAAGAATGAATGGATCGTTACGTCTGATCCACATGCATAATTACAGAAAGGGGTGATGTACCTCTCTTTATTTAAATTTCTGAAAGGGCATCTACTGTTACTACTACAACTACAACAACATCGACATCAACCACCACCACCACTATTACTACTACTACTACTACTGCTACTACTACTACTACTACTACTACAACTGAAACCACCACCACTATTACTGCTCCTACTACAACCACCACCACTATTACTACTACTACTACAACC
>Ga0209628_10003528_pt1 | contig 11018 bp, 12 predicted proteins | sample TergutCu122P4_FD_187285 | JGI IMG/M metagenome (GOLD analysis project Ga0209628, IMG submission 187285) | Cubitermes ugandensis P4 segment gut microbial communities from Kakamega Forest, Kenya - Cu122 P4 (SPAdes) (version 2) | ecosystem: Host-associated > Arthropoda: Insects > Digestive system...
GTAGGCGAGCAGTTCGATACCCGTCGGCAGTTCGCTGTCGATGACCCGCTCGCTGGCAAAGCGGGCTTTCTGGTTGAGGAGCGCGTTGGCGGCAATCGTCAGGTCGCCCAGGCTCTCGATGGCGGCGCTGGTGTTGGTGAGCGTGTTGGCTTGGCCCGTCGCCCGGCCGTTGCCGTCAAGACCGCCGCCGATGGCCATGTCGCCCGCGCTGAAGATGAGCGAGCCTTCGCCGTTGTTGAGCGTGCCGACGCCCAGATCGAGCCGCTGGCGGGCGGCGATGACCGGTGCTCGATCGTTCTCTGGCTGGTTATCGAGGGCGCCGGCGGCAATCGCCAGGGTGTCGCCGTAGAGGCTGCCGCTGCCGAGATTGTCGAGGGTGTTGGCGGCAAGGCGAACGCTTTGCCCGTCGATCAGGCCGCGATTGGTGATGCTGCCGGCGGTGAGTTGCAGGTCGCGGGCGATGATCTGGCCGCTGGCGGTGTTGTCGATGGCCGGCGCAGTATGGTTGAAGCTGCCGCCCGCCTGGATCAGGGCGCTGTTGGTGAACTCGCCAGGGGCTTGCAAGATGAGATTGCCGCCAGCCAGCAGGTCGTTGGTGTTGGTGTATTGGCCGGCTTGACCGGTGAGTTTGAGCAAGAGGTCGTTGCCGGCGGATAGCTGGCCGTCGCCGGTGAGCTGGCGCGCGGCGAGGGTCAGCTTGCCGGCGCTGCCGATGGCGCCGGAATTGATGAGTTGCCCGTCGACGGTGACGATGACGTCGCCGATGCCGGCGCCGATGTGCCCGGCATTCCTGACGCCCACCCCGGCTTCGGTGCCGATCAGGCTGATCTTGCCGGCGTACAGGCCGCCCAGTTGGGCGACGTCGAGGGCAAAGACGGGGGCGGGGCCGTTGCCGGGGCCGGGGGTGGCGCTGCTGTTGTCGGCCGCCACCTGGTTGGCGCCGGTGGTGACGGCGAGGTTTTGCGCCCACAGGCCGGCGTTGATCTGGACGGCGCGGGCGATGAGGTCGGTGTAGCCCGCCTGGCTCGCATCCATGCCGGCGCCGTCGATGCGGATCGTGCCGCCGGCGACGCGGTAGCCGGTCAGGTTGCCGTCGCTCAGGAGCGGAACCCCCGTGGTCAGCGTGACCCGGTTGGCGTTGAGGAAGCCGCAGCCGGTGCAGGTGATGCCGGCCGGGTTGGCGATGACGATTTGCGCCGGGTTGCCGGCGACTTCGATGGCGCCGAGCAACTGGCTGGGGTTGGCGGCGATGACTTCGTTCAGGATGACGCGGGCGCTGCCGGTGGCGAGCCAGGGGTTGCCTTGCACCCAGCCGCCGAGTTGGGTCTGGACGTTGCTCCGGCTGTTGTTGAGGATGGCGCCTGGGGTTTGAACGTCGAATTGTTCGTAGGCGTTGCGCGAGACGCCCGCCGCGCTCGGCGTCTGGATGTTGATGAGGGGCACGCCGTTGGGGGCTGCGAGCACCGTCGGCTGCTGGTTGGCTGGAGCGGATTTGTAGGCCACCACTTGTCCGACCGCCGGAGTGATGAGGCTTTGACCGAGGAAGGCGACGAGAACAACCTGGGCGATCAGCCGCTGGCGGCGGCAGTAGGCAACGGACGGGGGCTGAGTGGGCATGGCGGTTAGAAACTCATGGTTAGATTGAAGCCGGTGGTGTTGCGGGCGGTCTGGAAGCCGTCGGGTTTCTTCAGCGGCCGGCCGGTAAAGAGATCCCAGGCGAGTTTGCCGTAGCCGCCGCGCAAACCGAGCACGGCGCCGGTGAGTCGTTTGCCGATCAGCAGATCAGCACTCTGGCCGCCGACTTGCCCGTGGTCAAGACCAAGGTAGAGTTCCTGCCCGCTGGCGAGAGTCTGCCAGCCGAGGTCGTTTCGGATCAGCCAGCCGCGTTCGGCCATCAGGATGCTTTCGCCGTCGAAGCCGCGCACGGTGTAGCGGCCGCCGATGGAGAAGCGGTCTTGCGGCACCAGCGGGGTGCGGTTCCACTGCGCGCGCCAGTTGCCCAGGTAGCGGAAGCTCTGCCCGGCCAGACGGAAGGGCAGGCTGAGATTGGCCTCGGCGCTGATGAGGCGCGGCCGGGCGGTGCCTTCGCCAAAGTTTTCTTCGGGGGCGGGCAGGGCGTCGAAGGCGCCGGCGCCCTGGCGATACGCCGCCGACAGGTCGAGGCTTGCCTCGGCGATGAAGGCCCGGTGCTGGAGGCCGATTTCCCAGCCGACCATGCGCCGGCGCTGGACTTCGATTTCGGTGTCGTCGATGTAGTTGGCGGATTTGTTCAGGTAGCCGCGCAGCGAGGCGCTGGTCTTGCCGCTGCCGTCGCGGTGCAGGATGCGGCTGAGCTTGACTTCGTAATTTTCGCTGCGGCCGCTGTAGAGATAGCTCTGGTTGAGGCCGGCCACCGTCTGGTGGTAGCGGTTCTCGTTGTTGGTGATGCCGAGCAGCCAATAGTCCCAGGGCAGCGAGTAATGGAAGCTGTGGCCTTGCGTGCCGCGCCGCCCCCTGCTCTGGCCAATGTCACGGTTGGCGCTGGCGTAGAACAGGTCGTTGAGGGTGAGCAAATGGTCGCCGGAGACGGTGACGGAGCCGAGTTCCTTGCCGGTGCTTTGCGAGCCGCCATTGTTGGCGGAAAGGGTGAGACGCAGCGGGAAGGCTTGCTGCCAGGCGATCAAGAGGTCGCTTTCGCCGGGAGCGTCGCCGGGAACGATCTGGATGTCGGCCTCCGCCGTGGGCGCGCGCTTGAAGTTTTCCAGCCCCTGTTCGATGTCGCGCAGGTTGAGGAGGTCGCCGGGCGCGGCCGGCATGGCGTTCCAGGCGTTGGCCCGGCTATCGCTGTCGGGGGTGAAGCGGATGTGTCGGATGCGCCCGGGGAGAACGGTCAGGGTCAGAATGCCAGAGCGCAAATCCTGCGCTTCGGCCAGCACCCGCGTGGTGACGTAGCCACGGGCGATGATGGCGTCTTGCACCCGCTGCATGATGACGTTGATGCCAGCCGCGCCGAGGCAACGGCCGGCCGCCAGCAGACCGTCGGGGTCGGCGGCGGCCAGCGCCCAGGCAAAATCGGGAACTTCGCTTTTGAGCGCCACCTCGCGGATGGGCATGCAGGGCGTCTCGCCTTCGGGAAGCCGGCCGGGCGAAGGGCTGGCCGGCGCTTGCAGGCGAACGTCGGGGGCGGCCTCCATCTGCTCGCGCAATGCCCGTTCGCGTTCCTGCTGGCGCTGCAACTCCTGAGCGGCAACAGCGGCGGGTTGCGCCATCGCGCCGCTTGCCACGGCGGCCAGCAGCGCTGCAAACACGACAGTGAGTTTGGGGAATGTCGGAAATCCTGTTTCGCGTTCAGCAGTGCGGATAACTTTTCTTTGCGCAATACGCTTACTCATTGTCTCAATTGCCAAATTCAATAAATTCATCGAATCGGCATTATTCCACACAATGAACCTGGCATTCCTACTAAATTTGCCTGTAGTGTCTTTTAGCGCATTGTCGACCTACTCGTTCCCATGCCCTGCGGCGCTGAAGCGGTTTCGCATCATGGAAAAGCGCAAGGCGGTTTTCAAGAATCGCTGATCGGCGCTAGCTCATGGAAGGGGTCGCGAGGCCCCTTTCCTCATGGTGCGCCTAGTTCAGGGCGACGGCGTGTTGTCGTTCGGGTCGTGGTCATGCTCGTCGTCATGCGACGGCTCGCGACCATGCGGAAGCGTCTCGACGATCACCTGCGCCCAGTCGTGGATCGCCTCGTAGACCTTCACGATCTCGCCCTCGACGGTGCGGAAAAGCAGCTTGGGTTCGTCACCATCCACCGAGTTGTCGTAGATGTAGGCGCGATCCGCGAAGGCCGCCGCAGCGGCGCAGTTTGCGATGGACTTGGAGTACCGGGAGATGATCTTGGGAATGGGGACATCGTGGCCGCCCTCCATGACTCGCTGCGTCACGCGGGCCGCGTTGATGGAGGGGTGATCCGTGCCCACGAAGAAGAGCCGGATGAAGTAGCCCTCATCCTTGGCTCGCTTGATGAAGTCGATCTTGTCCGATGCGGACAGGACACTCTCGAAGGCCATGCTCTCGCGCAGGCGCAGGCAGCGCTCGCGCTCGGCCTCGGCGTGCTTGGCAGCAGCCATCACGGCATCGTGGGAGTTCCAGTCACCGTAGACATCGCGAGCGATGTTGTCAGGGTTGATGTAGGCGCAACCCTCGATCCACTTGTGCTGCAACACCTTGGTCGTGAGGGAGGTCTTGCCGGAACCATTCGGCCCGGCAACGACGATCAGGACAGGGTGCTGACCCGTCATGCGGCCGTGGCGACCGTACGCTGGGCGGACAGGTGGTAGCGGGAGCGCACCTCGGCCGCCTGCTCGTGCAGGGTGTGCATCAGGGCCGTGTTGGCGACCGCGGCCTTGGCGCGGGCCTCGGCCGCCACGCTCTGCATCAGGGTTTCCAGCTGCTCGTCGGAGGGTTCCCGCGAGCAGTCCAGAAGATTGACCTTGGCACTCATGGTTGGACTCCTATCTATAGAACCGACAATTAAGCATTGAACATCCTGCCACGTCATGCTGCGCGTAGTCGCAGCATCCATGCGGCTCGCGGATTCTGCGACTACGCTTCGCTGCGCGCAGAATGACAATGCTGGGTGAATAGTCAGGGATGTCATCCGGCATAGCAGCCTCCAAGCAAAAGCGGAACCAAGCCCAGTTGTTTCCAAAATACGGCTTCGCCAACAATGTGTAAAGCAAGGAGGGGTAGAGCGTAGCGAAACCCATCAATCCATGCCATAGCATCTGGGCAAGGCGGTTTTCAAGAACCGCTGACGGGGTTCAGAACTCCCAGCCGAAGCGCTTGAGCAGATTGCCGGTTTCGCATACCGGCAAGCCCATGACGCCGCTGTAGCTGCCGGCCAGGTATTCGACGAACAGGCCGGCGCGGCCCTGGATGCCGTAGGCGCCGGCCTTGTCCATCGGGTCGCCGGTCAATACGTAACGCCGGATCTCGGCGTCGTCGAGGGGGCGAAAGCGCACTTCGCTGACCGACAGCGCGTATTCGCTGCGCTCCCGGAACATCACGGCGACGCCGGTGAGCACGCGGTGCGTGCGCCCGGACAGGCGGCGCAGAATGCCGGCGGCGTCGTCGGCGTCAAGCGGTTTGCCGATGATGTGGCCGCCCAGTTCGAGCGTCGTGTCGGCGGCCAGCACCGGGCGCGGCGGCAGGTGGCGCTCGCTGACGATGCGCTGGCCGTGTTCGGCCTTGGCGCGCGTGACGCGCTCGACGTAGGCGGCCGGGTCTTCGCCGGCACGGGGCGTTTCGTCGACTTCGGCGTCGCCCCGCGAAGCTTCGCGGAACAGCACGGTGTCGAAGGCGACGCCAATCTGGGCGAGCAATTCGCGCCGGCGCGGGCTGCGGGAGGCAAGGTAGAGGCGCATGAGATCGGCGTCGGCGGTCAGCCTTCGCGGTGGTAGGGGTGGTTTTTCAGCACGCTGACGGCGCGGTACAACTGTTCGCACAACAAGAGGCGCGCCATGCCGTGCGGCAGGGTCAGGCTGGACAGGCGCAGGCGGTCGTCGGCCTGGCGCTTGAGTTCTTCGTCCAGGCCGTCGGCGCCGCCGATCAGCAGCGCCGCGTCGCGCCCGTCGCGCATCCAGGCTTCGAGCCGCCGGGCGAGTTCGAGGGTGCTCAGGTCGTCGCCCTTTTCGTCGAGCGCAACGATCCGGCAGCCGCCCGGCAGCGCCTCGCGGATGCGCCGGCCTTCGGCCGCCAGCAGTTGTTCGCGGTTTTTCGCGCCGCGCGGCTCCGGCCTGATTTCGCTGATGGTCAGCGGCAGTTCGCGCGGCATGCGCTTCCGGTATTCGGCGCAGCCGGCGTCGACCCAGGCGGGCTGGCGATGGCCGACCGCCAGCACGGCGAGTTTCATCCGGCGGCTGCCGGCGCCGCCTCGCGCCGCCGGGCGGGCGTCGTCTGCCAGAGTTCTTCGAGGTTGTAATACTGGCGCACGCCGGCCTGCATGACGTGCACCACGATATCGCCCAGATCGACCAGCACCCATTCGCCGGCTTCCTCGCCTTCGGTGGACAGCACCTCGGCCCCGGCTTGGCGCGCCTTGTCCTGGACGTTTCTGGCCAGCGCCTTGACCTGGCGGCTGGAATCGCCGGTGGCGATGATGAGGCGCTCGAACATCGGCGTCAGTTTGGCGGTGTTGATGACGGCAATGTCCTTGCCCTTGATGTCTTCGAGGGCGTCGACGACGATTTTTTGCAGCTTGCGTGTTTCCATCAGGGATTTCTGTACAGGGAATGGGTCCGAATATAGTCGAGCACCTCGTCCGGCAGCAAGTAGCGGGCCGAACGGCCGGCCGCCAGCAATCCCCGGATGTGCGTGGCGGAGATGGCCAACTGGGTCATCTCAAAGCTGACGATGCCCCCGGCTGGCGCGCGGCGCAGCGCCGCCGCGCCGGTTTGCAGGCGGGCGGCGAATTCGCGGGCCAGGGGCGGCGGCAGGCGGCGGGCGTCGATGGGGTAGCCGGGGCGGTGCGAAACGGCCAGATGGGCGAGGCCGAACAATTCCCGCCAGCGGCTCCAGCTCGCCAGCCCGGCGAAGGCGTCGGCCCCGACCAGCAGCGCCAGCGGCTGTTCCGGCCCCAGTTCGGCGCGCAGGCGTTCGAGCGTCGGCACGGTATAGCTCGGCGCGGCCGTCTCGACCTCGGCGGCATCGACCGTGAAGCCGGGGTTGCCCGCCGTGGCCAGGCGCACCATGGCGAGGCGCTGGGCGGCGTCGCTGCCCGGCTGGCCGCGATGCGGCGGCTGGCCGGCGGGAATCCAGCGCACGCCGCCCAGGGCCAACTGACCGATGGCTTCTTCGGCCAGGCGCAGATGGCCGAAATGCACCGGATCGAAGGTGCCGCCGAAAATGCCCAGGGGTTCAGGCAAGCTCGGAAACCCCGAAAATGTCCCGGTAACTGACGTAGAAGCTGGCGAATACCGCCGGCGCGACGATCAGCGCCATGCCCATCATGAACAGCGCGGTGACCAGACTCCCCGCGCCGGGCAGGGCGGCCAGCAACAGGCCGAGCAGAAAGCCGGGGACGATGCCCGCCGCCAGCAGCAGCGCCGCGCCATAGGCCAGGAAGGCGCGCCAGTTCAGCCAGCAGGCGACGAAGCTGAAGAACAGCGCCTTGCCCAGGGGCTGCCGGTGCCAGGCGGCGAGCACCGGGGCGAACCACCAGGCCATCAGCACCGGCGTCAGCGTCAGCGCGATGAACAGCGCCGACAGCGTGAAATCGGCGTCTTCGAGCGCCGCCCGCTCGGCGTGGCTGGCGGCTTGCAGGTAGCGCATCAGGGCGCCGCCGTCGAGCAGGGCCGACAGGCCGACGATGCCCAGCGTCGCCCCCAGGTACAGCGCGCCGAGCAGCAGCAGGGTGCGCGTGTTTTCGCGCAAGCCGCCGTACAGGGTCTGGATGCTGGCCGGCTGGCCGCGCTCGATATTGCGCGCCGCCTGCATCAGCCCGACCGACAGGCCGGGAATGAGCAGCGAGGCGAGGAAGGCGCCGATGAACGGCAGCAGGTTCAGGAAGATCACCGTAAACCAATAGACGGCGACCAGGAGCGACAGCATCGGCGGATTGCGGCGGAAGATGGCGAAGCCGCCGGCCAGCCAGCGCCAGCCGTCGGCGGCGGAAACGGTCTGGGCGCGCATCATGCGGCCTCGAAAATATCGCGGTAGGAGGCGTACACCGCGCCGGAAAAGATCGGCAGCAGCAGCAAGAGGCCCAGGCCGAGCAGCAGCAGGGCGAAAAACAGCGCGACGGTCAGGAAAATGCTGAAAATGGTCAGCGCCGCCCAGTTCCGGGCGCAGGCCGCGAGGCTCGCGCGCATCGCGGCGCCCGGCGCCATGCCGTGGAACAGCACCAGCGCCGGGGCGAACCAGACGGCCATGACGATCGGCGCGGACAAGACCAGCACCAGCACGGCGGCCAGCATGGCGACGCCGATGCTGATGCCGATGCCGGCCACGCTGCCGGTCACGGCCCCGCCGACGACGCCGCCGGTGACCAGCAGGAAGCCGAGAATGGCCAGGCCAAACGCGCCGGCGGCGTAGATCACGCCGACCATCACCAGCGGCCCGGCGTTGCGCCGGAAACCGACGAACAGGTCGGCGATCTGCGCTTCCTCGCCGTTGGCCAGGCGATGGGCGATCTGGAACATGCCGGCGCCGAGCAGCGGCAGCAGCAGATTGGCGGCGACCTGGCCGAGCACGGGGGCGACGGTGATGGCCGCCAGGATGAGCAGCAGCGCCACCGTGGCGCCGATCCACACGCCCGGATTGACGAGGAACAGCAGCCAGCCCTGCTGTAGCCATTCAAAGCAGGCGCCGGCGTCGACCTGGCGGCTGTGCCCGGTAAAGGGCGCGGGAACGAGGGGGAAGGAAGTGCTTTCGGTCATGCGCGGATGCTAACGGGGGAGGGCGGCGGGGGCAAGGCGCAGTTCGTCCAGCAGGCGGCGAAAATGCTCCGGGTTCTTGACCGTCACCACATCGCCCTGGCGCGGCTGGTGGATGGCCTGCAAGCGCAGCAGCCAGAAGCGCAGCGCCGCCGCCCGCCGCAGGGCCGGCCAGGCGGCGATTTCCGCGGCGCTCAGGGGGCGGACGCCCTGATAACCGCCAAGCAGCGCGGCCAGGGTTGCCGGCGAGAAACACCAGTCGTTGGCCGCGACGGCCAGGTCATACAGCAGGCAATCCTCGCCGGCGAAATAAAAGTCGAGCACGCCGCTCGGCTGGCCAGCCGCCCACAGCACGTTGTCGCGGAACAGATCGGCGTGGATGATGCCGCGCGGCAGGCCGCCGTGATGCCGCGCCGCCTGAAAGGCCAGTTCGTCGGCCAGCAGCGCAGCATCGGGGGCGTCCAGCCGGGGCAGCAGGGCGGCGCCGACGCGCTGGCGCCACTCGGCGCCGCAGGGATTGGGCAGGGCCGCCGGAAAATCGGCGGCCGCCGCGTGCAGTTCGCCGAGCAGCCTGCCGACGGCCCGGCATTGCCCGGCATCCGGCGCGTCGATGGCATCCCCCGGCAGGCAGGTCAGCAGCGCCGCCGGCTTGCCGGCCAGCGCGCGCCAGCGGCGGCCCTCGTCATCGGCCAGCGGGCGGGGGCAGGGCAGGCCGCGCCCGGCCAGGTGCTGCTGCAAGGCCAGGTAGAAATCGAGTTCGGACGCGGCAATCTGCTCGAACAGCGTCAGCACGAAACGGCCAGCAGCCGTATCGACGAAATAATTGGAATTCTGCATCCCCGCCGCGATGCCGGCGTGGCCGCGCAATTCGCCGAGGCCCAACGGCCGCAGCCAGGCGGCAAGCTCCTCGCGCCCGACCGTGGTATAGACGGACAAGGTTTATTCCATTTCCATTGCAAACGATAAACTATTGAGGCGATCCGTCATTGCGCGCTCCGTCGCGGAATCCACGTAGCGTCTGGATTCTGCGACTACGCTTCGCTACGCGCAGAATGACGATGGGTATCGAGTTGCCTTGAAGCAAAAATCGAATTACCAGCTATGGATGATCCACATCGGCGGCTTGACCGGGCGCGCGCCGCCGATTTCGGCTTCGACGAAAACGCCGTCGCCCTGGCGATCGACCAGATAGTAGGGCTTGCCGACGGCGGGGGTGACCTTGACCATGTACAGCTTGCCCCGGATGCGGTATTCCTCGCGCGTTTCCTTCTCGGATTTGACGATGGTCACTTCCGGTTCGAGCGCGGCGTCGAACGCCTCCATGTCCGGCGGCGGCGGCGGCACCGCCGGCAGCGGCTGCGTGGCGGGCTGCTGCGCCCAGACCGGCAGGGCGGCCAGCAGCAGGATGGGGAAAAGACGGCGCATGGGGATTTCCTTATATGTCCGGCGCTGATTCTATTACAGGTTGAGCAAGAGTTCGTGCTCGCTGGGCAGCGGGCCGAAGGGGCGGGCCTCGTAGTGCTTGAAGATGGCGTCGACCACCTGTTCCGGCTCGTCGATCAGTTGAATCAGATCCATGTCCTCCGGGTCGATCAGCCGCTCGCCGACCAGGCGCTCGCGGAACCAGTCGAGCAGCCCGCCCCAGAAGGCCGAGCAGACCAGGATCAGCGGAATCCGGTGGGCCTTGCCCGTCTGCAACAGGGTCAGCGCCTCCATCAGCTCGTCCAGTGTGCCGAAGCCGCCCGGCAGCACGACGTAGGCGCTGGCGAAGCGGACGAACATGTACTTGCGGGCGAAAAAGTGGCGGAAGGTCTGCGAAATGTCCTGATAGGGATTGCTCGACTGCTCGTGCGGCAACTGGATGTTGAGGCCGACCGACGGCGACTTGCCGTAATAGGCGCCGCGATTGGCCGCTTCCATGATGCCGGGGCCGCCGCCGGAGATGACCGAGAAACCGGAATCCGACAGCAGGCGGGTGATCTTTTCGGTCAGTTCGTAATAGGGCGCGCCTTCCTTGACCCTGGCGCTGCCGAAAACGGTCACGGCGGGCTTGATCGCCGCCAGGCGTTCAGTGGCTTCGACGAACTCTGACATAATGCCGAAAATGCGCCAGGCCTCCCTGGCCGAATTCACCGGCAACGAGGTTCCGCCGCCCGCGCCCCCCGTACCGATCGCCAGTTTCATCTTATCCGTCACGTCTCATGCCTCTCTTGTTGTTGGTGGACGGCTCGTCCTACCTCTACCGCGCCTTTCACGCCCTGCCCGATCTGCGCAACCAGGCGGGCGAGCCGACGGGCGCCATCTATGGCGTGCTGAACATGCTACGTCGTCTGCAAGGCGACTACAAGGCCGACTACCGGGCCGTCGTCTTCGATGCCAAGGGCAAGACCTTCCGCGACGACTGGTATCCGGCCTACAAGGCGCACCGCCCGCCGATGCCCGATGATCTGGTCCGCCAGGTCGAGCCGCTGCACGCCGCCATCCGGGCCGCCGGCTGGCCGCTCCTGATGGTCGACGGCGTCGAGGCCGACGACGTGATCGGCACGCTGGCCCGGCAGGCCGCGGCCGCCGGCATCGACACGCTGATTTCGACCGGCGACAAGG
>Ga0209628_10003529_pt1 | contig 11017 bp, 5 predicted proteins | sample TergutCu122P4_FD_187285 | JGI IMG/M metagenome (GOLD analysis project Ga0209628, IMG submission 187285) | Cubitermes ugandensis P4 segment gut microbial communities from Kakamega Forest, Kenya - Cu122 P4 (SPAdes) (version 2) | ecosystem: Host-associated > Arthropoda: Insects > Digestive system >...
GTTTTAACCTGGCTTTGATACGGTTTAAGCCGTAACCGGTCTTGGCTTGACCGAATTTGCCTTCAATCGGATTGCGTTCTCCCGGACTTACATGAATTGACAATGCCGATGCCGAAGGCCTTCCAAGAGGTCTGGCTCTGAGCAGAATCCCTGAACCTTTCCCTTTCAGCATCTTGCGGTTTTCTCTGGTACAGTAAATCTTATCCGCCAACACCTCTCTTGGATAGAAACCGAACAGGGAACGGTACTTTTCAATAGAAGCCTCCAAATGCTTGCTTTCATTGAACACATCCCAACTTAACTCATCCAAAAAACTGATGCCGTCAATAACAGCGACTTGAATCTTGGCGCCAAATTCTACCTGAGCTAATACTTTTAATGTTGCGATGAAGATAACCCAATTGCTTCCTTTTTGCATTGTGAATCTTTGAATTTATTTTATACCACCCTCACATTCGTTTTTAGCACCACTTATTCCCTGAACGGATTTTCTGTGTTTGTTTTGATTTCATATTTTCCGATGTCGCCTGCTTTCCAGCCACGAACAATATCTATATCCTTTTTTGCGTTTTCGCGGAGGGCGATGACATCCACAATTCCTAACCGGTTGTATAAAGCGGATTTGTATTTTGAATCGTATAAGGCAGAATACCTCATCCAGTCGGCCTGCGCCTTTGTGATTAAGTCAAGAGCTGTTTGTTTGTCATCTTCGATACCATAAAAATTATAGAGTGCCAGATATGCGGCAGCCCTTATTTTATGGGCATAATATTGCCCGATAAGCCCAAACAACTCTATGTCGCCTAATAACTGGTCGTCTTGAGAGAACGAGCCTTCCTTTCTTGGCGGCAGTTGTTTGAGGTAATAAGATGTCATTCGTGCATAATATTCCAATGTATCCGCAACCTGGATCGGTGAGATTCTTTCGGAGGGAATACCGGAGCGGTACGCTTGCGCCCATTGTAAAATGTTGATGATATTACTTCCGTCAACAGGTTCTATTTCCATCACATCTTTGACGGTAATAAACCCTTTATAGCCTGTAGGCGAACTGAAACACGCTTCAGGCCACCATTTCAAATCGATGTCGCCCCAGATTTGGCGAGTCGCCCACGGGAAAATCATGGATGCGGCATGCCATCCGGCCTGTAATGCTTTTGTGTCAAAATTTGGATAGTTTCTCTTGAGCGCATGGTTGAATATTTCAGAAGGCAGTTCGGGGTTGTAGGCTAACCGGCCATACAACATGAACGAATACCACTGTTTGTCAATGATTAATTGACGTTCGGATAGTCCGTCTTTTGATAGAAAATCCTTACCCCAGCAATACCCATCGGGGCCCATGTAATAACCGGCAACCTTTCGTTCTTCGACTCCGGGCATCGCTTTAATATATGCCCTGGCAAAATCTTCACTACCCCACCGGATGGCGTAATAATCATCATTGCGTACAGTCAGCCACGTTTGCCTGTTTTCAGAAAGAAAAGGCATGGCAGGCAGCACAAATGGAGGGTTTACGATCGAGTGCATGTGGGCGATTGAATATTTCAGACTGAATTGTATCGGACATTTTAGATCTTTAAATGCTTCGAGGATTGGAGTCAAAGCGGTCATGTGACACCGGTGAATCAATTTAAAATCTCGATTGGGTTGTTTTGCTAAGGCATCGTTAATGCCTTCGCCATACGTTCTCCATAACCATTCTTCAACACCTACTTTCAAATCTCGACGCCCCATATTTTCGCCTGCTGTAATTCCGATTCCAGCCAAATCAGGGTATGTCAATATAAATTCCCTGGTCGCAGCTCTGAAATATTTGATCGTATTCTCATTTTCTCGATTGTTGTCTATGCCATACTTTCCTTCGATCCCATGGGTAAATATATTCCATGTGATCATGTAGGTTTTAATACCCCTGGATTTTGCGTATGCCATTACTTGACGCCAAAAGGTGATTTTTTGGTCAATCGTGATTTTTTTGATTACTTCGTATTCGGCCATCATATTGGCGTTGGTGAAATCCGAACCCGACAAACTATAATGGTGGTCAGGTCTATGTTTGGATCGCCAGACATCATTGAGTGAGATATTTGGGAATTCGGGCACTTTCACCATCGACGGATATGGATTAAGCGACCATAGTGAAATTGTATTGTATCGGTTGCGCGCCATTTCATCAAACTGTTTTTTCCAAAACTCCATATCCCACACAACCGGGATATTTAATTGAAATGCATCGCTGACATCCGAATAACTCGGTGAACGCAAGTCTAATGGAAGATTGAATTTGATGCCTCGATTGGCAAGATGGGGTTTTTGGTCAGCGTCTTTGACCGCGTCTAATTGGTTATTGCGAATCATTTCTGCAATATCCAATCCTCCATACATGGCTCCGACAGCATCGGCGCCCAATACCCAAATAACAAGGCTGTTTTTATCCTGTTTGCTTCGTATGGCATACGATTCCGCCGTATGATAAAGCATTGCCTTCAAATTATTGGCAGTAGCCTCCTTTCCGGAAACCTCAGTAGAAGAAAGCAAATGAATGACAACAGCATTGTCAGGCGCAGTTCTGCTTTGCCTCAAAACGGTAATCTTCAATCCGGTATCTTTGCCTGCAGAAGTTATTTCCTCAACAGCAAAACCCACAGGTCCTTCTTTTGAGTTGTTGACAATGATAAGTTGATTAGGTGAAAAGGCAAACAGATAGGCATGTGCTACACATAAAAGAAATAACACACAAAGAAATCTTTTGGATATATATACGAATAATTTCATGATGGTAAGTATTTATTTGAATAATAAAATATTAATTATTGACGACTTATATCTCTGTCCCATAAGACATTCGAACCGATTCGTCGAAGCGTATCTCCATGTTTGGCATCACGAGCAAGTTGAATATCTTTTGCAACCAACAAAGTCAGTGCATCCCAATCCAACATTTGCGTCCTTGCCATGAGTTGAGGTTTATAATAGGTAGTCGCAATTTTAGCATAACTCTTCCATGCTTCCAATGCCTCTTCCAATTGATTAATTGCAGTATTTTTATTTTCATCCGTGCCGTTCAACCTAAAGTAAGAAAGATTGGTAGCAGCCCTTATTTTCAACGCATAGTATTTTGCAAGATATCCCAAAGCAGTCAGATCGCCAAGAGTCTGCTCTAATTCCATGTTATTTCCGGGTTTAATTTTTGCTGCTCCCCGGATCAGATTTTGCGAAGCATTATCAAGTTTATCGGCAACTTCGAATGGTGTCATTTCTCCTTCAATCTTACCTTCCGTCACAAAATCAACGATTGAACTAACGCCTTGATCAGGTAAACAAGGCACACGTGCGAACATTTCAATATCATGAAATCTTCTTTCATCGAAACACCCTTCAGCAAGGAACTCAAAGTCATTTTGCCTGAAATGTATTTTTTCTAACCAGGATATGACATCTGATGTATATCGCCATGTATTATAAAGGTGCTTCGCGTTGATTCCGGGAAAATGATGCTTGATACGGTTTACATAAAATGATTCGGGAAGGTCGGGATTATAACCTGTGCGTCCGTAGATCATGAACATATACCATTGTTTTTCTATTTCATATTCAGACAATTTATCGGCATTTTTGCTATTGAAGACGCGCCCATAGATATATCCGTCTGGACCCCAGAAATATCCTGCCATCAATTCCTGTGGCATAAACTTAAAAAATTCCTGTGCATAGACAGGGTCGCCCCAACGGAAATTGAAAATATCATCATTTCGCACATTCATCCAAATTTTCACCCCATGCTCTTCTACCGACTTACGGTAAATGCGGTTAAACCAAGGTGGGGTTGCTGTACTGAACATCCTTGCACGAGAGTATTTAAATTCTGTATCGATGGGTTTTCCGTAATCTTTGAAAGCTTCATTAATTATCTCGAGGCTTGTTTGATGTTGCCGAAAAATGAATTCCGGATTAATATTGGAATTAATTTCCTGTGCTTCTTTGATCGCTTTTCCGAACGTGAGCCATATCCAGTTTGCGATTGAAATATTCCCATGTGCACTACGTTCAATATGTTCGCCTGCGGTTACTCCAATCCCTTTAATATTCGGATAAGTGAGTAAGAACTGTTTGACACTTTCTCTTGTATAGTCGACTGTGACCGGATTAGACTGTTCGCTTGTAAGTCCATATTTGCCTTCAGCTCCGTAGACATACACATTCCAATGATACATATGAATGCCAATTCCCCTGTCTTCTGCGTATCGAAAGACTTTCTTCCAAAATTCGATCTTTTCGTCCATGGTGATCTTTTTTACCACTCTCAAATTTGCAGGATTCTGGATATCCTCGTTATCCCAATCTCTTGTGATGGTATGGGTGATTGGATTCGTGTAAATGCACACATCATCCAGCGCTACTTCTTCGAATCCGGGGACTCTGACCATCGACGGATAAGGGTGTAGACTCCACAATGTAAGTAGATTGTAACGATATCGGGCCATATTGTCCAAATAATTCTTCCAATAGTCAAAATCCCACATGGTTATTATATTTTGTTGCGCAGCATCGCCCGTATCATCATAACTCGGAGTTCGTGCGTCGAGTGGAAAATTGAATTTTATACCTCGATAGGGAAAATACGGTTTTCCGGACGTTTTTTCTAATTTCAGCAGATTTTTCCCATCCTGAATCGCTTCTGAAAGCTCCAATCCCGCATACATTAGTCCATTTGCGTCGCCACCTTTGACTGAAATAGTTTTCCCATCTCTGATTATTAGATATTCTTCCTTGCTCATGGAGGCATCCATCTGGAAATGGATTATAACATCAGGATTAGGAGATGAGAAATTCATATTGACTATGATTCCCGCTTTCTCAATTTCTTCCACAGCAAATTGCAGTTGTGGAATATGCTTGTCGTATTCTATTTGAACTGACAAATTTTTAGTACATGCCGAAACCAGTACGGCAACTAACATTAATAATAATAAATTTGTTCTCATAAGATTTTGATTGTTTTGATATTAATATTTTTTGGAAATAAAAAGACAATAATTCTTTTAATATAAACCGGAGAAAATTGTCATTTTGTATGTTATTTGTAAAGGCAAAGCATCATTTCAAAGTCATTCACTTGAGGCACGGTACATTCAATCCATTCACCTTGTTGCTTAAATGACAGGGATTTTCCTGAATTAAGTAACATAATTTTTTTTACCGGCTGCATGGGTTTAAAACGAATGTCAATGTCGCGAATGATAACAGGTTCGCGATACGATCCGCCCAATTGTCCGGAATGGTTGATCATACCTATCCATTCAAATTTTCCGTTCAGATTGGCCAAATGGGTCATCTCAATAAGCGGAGAAGCATTTGTGTGAATAGTCGGTTCAACATTCAGCAAATTTTGAAGCGCCGAGATAAAAAGTGTTCGATGCATATAACTGCCCTTAAATCTATATAGATCGCCCAATCGCCAAGGCACAAAAACGGATTTGCCTTTCCCGTAAGTATTGAATATCAATCCCGGATATTCTGTTATTTCATCTTTGGAGTGATAAATTTTTTCAGGAGGCCCGAATTTTGTTTGCGGTAAAAAACCCATATACCCGATTGCATTGTCTTTTGGTTTACATTTCATAAAATCGGAATAAACCATCATAAGGCCGAAGTCCTTAAATTCATGCTGGCCTAAGGTTTGCTTATCGTTGTCTGAAATATACAAATACGTTGAATATGCTCGCATATACCTCTCATAATCAGGATAGACTCCAAGTGAATTTAATCTGATGACATTCAATTGTTTGCCAAATTCATCACTTGTTGACGTAAAACCAGTAGTTAAGATTTTACCCCCATTGTTTACGTATGCATCTATGGCATTAATCAAATTTGCATCCATACTGCTGACTTCTGCAAGAATAAGCACTTCATATTCGTCTAATTTACGCGGAAGCCTTTCGGTACCAATTACAGATGGCTCGATGAGATCATACAGGATATGTTCTTCCGTCAATATTTTCATAATCCCCTGATATTCGCCCCTTGATCCTCTAATTAAAGCTACTTTATTGACAGACTGAATATTGGTGAATAATTTTTCATAAGTCTTATGGAATCCGTAATAATGGTTCAGTTCAGGGATGAATATACGATCATTATAGTTTGCCAATGAGCCATTTATTCCAAATGCGAGAGGTGCGCCGTGCAACATACTCTCAAGCATCCAGACTCTGGCCAGATTACGCGAAATCCCAGAATAACGAAAAGTCATAGCCTGAAAATACATCAGTAAATTAGCAGGCGACCTGTCCTTGTAAGAGTTTAGTACCCGTTTTACATTATCAGTTGCCGAATAATTCCATTCAATTTCATTGGTGATCACTGCTCCTCCTGACTCGCTCGCAATCATATCTACGCCCGAATCCGTATAGGTATAGATCATTATATTGGGATTAAGCATCTTAATATGATTCCCTATTTTATTGAAAAGTTCGGCTGACGTTACTCTCCTGAAATCGTTATAGGCGATAGTTACCGGATCGTCCATACCACCTAATCTTGCAGGTAATTGGTAACCAGAAAATTCATAAAATCTTCGCTTGCAGTTTGCACACTGGCAAATTCCATATTGATTTCCGCTATAGTCAGATGTCTGATAACCAATCATGTTGAAAAAAATTCCATCAAATGGGTAGGTTGAAATAGCTTCCGTTAATATTTCAAGAGAATAATCCTGCTGGTATCCCCCATTCACACAAGTATGAACTTGTCCGTTGTAATTGACATGCTGACCTGCAGCCGAAACATAGAGCCATTCAGGTTTTTGGGCAGCTAATGTTTCATTCAGTTTGCTGAAATCGAACCGTGCGATGACTCTAATACCTTCGGAATGAAGCCTTTCAATCAAATTGTTCACAAGGTCTCCTTTCAGCAATGGATTGCGAAAATGAAACGGCAGTTTTGTCGGATATTGGGCAACGATACCTCCTACATTGACCAAAGCAATCGTGGCATTGGCGTCAACCATCGACTGGATATACGCATCTACATCCATTAATGCATCCATTTCCGACAAATTTGCTTGCACTAATCTGAAGGGTTGGCGATTCCACCATGTATCATCAAATTTGCCGGGGTCAATAGTTGAGAGGTCAACAACTCCCGTTGACCAATTGTTAGAATTTTGACAAGACGTCGAAAATAAACTGGCAAGAATGACTAATAAAAACAATACTCTTTTCATTTCTGGTTTTTTAAAATTGGTTCATTTAATCACGGTCAAGTTTTGTGCAATTTTTTTGTTTGCTGCATAAAAACCTTACCGTGTGAAGCATAAGTGTATGAAAAATATTTATGCTAAATCAAGAGCTATGATTTCGTGATCCGGAATTTGAGAAACATGGAGTGAAACTCTATTCCCTTTGATCGTGTATTGTGGCGCTTTTTCGCTAAATAACAACCTGACTCCGATCACGCGTGTTTGTTCCGGAATTTTTATATTTACTGCCGCATCGACAGGAAATATATCCCGAAAAGGCCCCTTCATCATCATTGGATTCGTCAAATTCACAAGATGAACCGTCATTGAATCTTTTTGACGCCAAGTGGTAACATCCACTACCCCTTTGGCCGTAACGTCTACAACAGATTCTTCATTTAGCGCCCAACATATTGTACTGCGAAGAAGCCTGCCATGATCGTCGGCCATCAGTTGCCAGAAAGTCCTGTCGATATCTCCAGGGAAATAGGCTACACGACCTTTTCCCACTTCGCGAAGATACAATTCGCGGATATCTGTTTCCTCAATTCGGGGATATACATCCTCCATAGGTAAATCGGGATAGGTGGGTACCAATGTAACAGGCGAGGGTAATGATTGAGACTGAGGTTTGACTTTTACATTATAAATTGTATTAATGATACGATAGGCGTCTTCTAATCCTTTTAATACAGGGTGAAAAACACCTGTAGTAGCTTCTTTTTTCAGTTTCAGATAACTGTTTCTCATCGGCCCTTCAACTTCGTTATCATACGACGCACCAAATAAATCATTTAATGCAAAATCGGAACGACGTTTCCCTTTTTCGTCATATAGGGATGTTTCGAAAGTGGCTACGATGCTTCCGCCTGATTGAACAAACGCTTTCAATTGATTACATTGTTCATCGGATAAAACAGCGATATTTGGCAGTATCAGGAGTTTATATTGTTTCAGGCTATTTGCGTCCAAGAGCTGGTCGTTCACCATATCGAAAGGTATGCTACCTTCAACTAATGCATGATACATTCCCATACCATGTCCATTGCTGGCTTGTTGCCACGATTCACTTCCGTAAAGCCGACTTGTTTGTTGCGAGAATACGACACCAATTCTTGACAGGGAAGCAGTATTGCGTAGATATCGTTCGCTTTTATGATAATTCTGATACATGGATGCAACAGCATTCATCCATCTTTTATCCAGTACATAGGCTCCAAATTTCACAAAGCAGGGTTTCATTCCGTTAGCAACTCCTTCAGCAACCCAAATCCTGATTTCCGCGTCAGTTTGTACCGAATCTTTCCAGCGAAATTCTTCTTCCAAACCTACACTGAAAATGCCAATAAGTGGCTTCAAACCAAGACTTGCACGTAATTCTTTAGCGCCTCTGGCATTTCCCCATGGGAGAGATTGCCCCCTTCTTCCTTGTTGATCTGCAAAAAAGAAATCGGAGTATTTGCCTGTAAGCATCCTGTCAGGAAATCCATTTGGAATAAATCGGGCAGTAGGTTTGATTTTACGTATTTCAGCATCCCAGAGGAACCACAGTTCTTTCAGTCTGTCCGTTTGCCAGTCAATCCATTTCTGATAAGCAGGATCGATACGATTAGTTCCGGCTGGAAGGTCGAAGCCTGTTGCTGCTTTGAAGTTCTTTTTACAGTGCTCACAATAACAAATGCCATGCCCAGCCCATCGATTTGAAAAAATCCCTTCCGGTTGATACCGTTGCATGATTTCGATATTAACTTTGGTCATGAATTCAAAATTATATGGTCCTAATGCGCACGTAACCCAAAGATCGGACCTTGCCCAGTGGCGATACTTTTGTCCATTAGCGGTCACAGCAATGTAATCCGGGTGTGCATCATATACATCCTGCCTTACAGCATGTGGATCCGTACGGAGTATGACCGTCATATCCATTTTCCGACATTCGGATATAAGATAACCTAACGTATCTTTATTTCCCAACCAGTCGCTTCTATGATGCAGCGGAATATTGGTAGGATAAAAAGCGACAATGCCTCCAGCGCTTAACAGTACACCATCGATATGGGCCTTTTTGAAATAATCTACCCAAAATTGTGGATCATATGTTGCAGGATCATTTTCAACAAATGCAACCTGTGCCCACCTCATGGCTTTGTCAAACCATGGAGCATCCTCCGGCGGAATGAAAAAGTCGGAAGAAGTAAAAGCTGAAATTGCTGAATTGCCGGAAAGCGCAAAAGCGCTTCCGGCAACTGAGATATTTTTTAAAAAATTCCGCCTATGCATAAATAATTAATTATTACTATGTACTTAATGTTAACTATACCCTTCATTCTGCCAAAGTATTGATTTGTTATTGACAACCTGTATTTGAGACCATGGAATCGGGAAGACCGTCATATACGGTTTCATACCTTTCGGCGCCATTTTCTCATAGGCTCTTCCATATCTTACAAGATCAAACCAACGATGTCCTTCAAAACTCAATTCAAACCGTCTTTCCGTATAAATTGCTTCGCGCGTTTCGCTTTGAGTAAGACCTGAATAGGTAGATACTCCGGCTCTTGTTCTTATCATGTTTAACCATGTTAAAGCTTCATTCGTTTTCCCGTTTTCATTTAATGCCTCTGCATACATTAATACCACATCACCATACCTGGTCACATGCCAATTGCATGGACTGTCATCACTTGCCGGTATGGGGTAAAGATATTTTTTTGTATAGCCCATACTTGTAGAAGCGGTAATAGGAATAAACTCCCCATCTTTTCCGGTCCAACCGCCATATACACCTACAGTGATATCTTTTCTTTTATCATGATCTTCAAACAGATGTCTTAGCTCTTCTGTCGGAGAATTAGCTTCACCCCCAATACCTTTAACTCCATAAAAAGTTTGAAATGCTGCTTGGTTTGGCAAAAAACGATTGGTAAAAATATTTGATATATTGTTACCTGAGGCGTATTCAATATCAAAAATATATTCGCTGTTACGCTTGTTTGCAGGATCAAACAGATTATTGTAAACAGGTACAAGCGAATAACCCATATTGGTTACCTCCTGTAACTTGCTTTCAGCCTTTACGAAATCATGACGTGTTAAATAAACTTTACCTAAAATGGTTTTTGCAGCTCCCCGGGTAACCCTTCCAATATTTGCACCGGTATAGCTGTTCGGAAGATTTTGTTCAGCATCCATCAAATCACTAATAATTAAGTCATATATGACATCAACTTTTTCGCGAGGAGTTAATAACGCTTCAGGAGCGCTAAGTTGCTTTATAACCAAAGGAACATCGCCAAATATTCTGACCAAGTCGAAATAGGCAAGTGCTCTCAGGAATTTGGCTTCTGCTATATGTCTGGCTTTATTTGTAACAACAGCTGGGTCAGTATTTTCTATATGGTTTAATACCATATTAACCCTGTATATAAGGCTATAATAGTTTCGCCAGGTGGAATTTAGCGTACCATCCGTGGAGGTCATAATAAAAAGATCTGAATATGACCATGCATCAGATTTGATTATTTGCGTTTCGGAGTCATCTCCCCGCACATCTCCAAATATCCACATATTTTGATATTGGTTTTGTAAAACAGAATACCCTCCGATGACAGCATCCTGGAAATCTTTATCTGTCTTATAAAGTATATCTATACTAACCGTGGATTTTGGTAACAGATCTATGAAATCGTTGCTACAAGAAACCAAAATTGTTGACACGAACAACAATAATACAATTTTTTTCATATTTATATTTTTTTTATATTAAAACTC
>Ga0209628_10003530_pt1 | contig 11017 bp, 7 predicted proteins | sample TergutCu122P4_FD_187285 | JGI IMG/M metagenome (GOLD analysis project Ga0209628, IMG submission 187285) | Cubitermes ugandensis P4 segment gut microbial communities from Kakamega Forest, Kenya - Cu122 P4 (SPAdes) (version 2) | ecosystem: Host-associated > Arthropoda: Insects > Digestive system >...
TCTTTGTTAAAATATTCGATATAAATTGCAAACCTCGGTATTTTAGGTTCGTCCACAAGCGTATCGATTAATTTTAAAGCCAGTTTTAATTCTTTGACAGCGTCTTCTTTGCGGTTTTCGGATTTGTAACATTCGGAAAGTTTCGAGCACATCTGCAATAATTGTTCAAGTGAAATCCATTTTTGTTTTTCCGCGGCTTCATATTTTTCTTTGCCCTTAAATATAAACGCGGCTTCGGATAATTTTGAAAAATATAATTCTGGAATTTGTTCTATGGCTTTTTTCGCGCTCGCTTTCACGGTAAATATACGCCTCGTCGCATATTTTTGTTACTTTTTCTTGCAATTCCCGAAGATTGTAATCAAAAAGTTCGTCAATGCTTATTTCGAAAAAACTTGCGAGCGTAGGTACGAGGGTTATATCGGGTAAGGCGATGTTATTTTCCCATTTGCTCACCGCTTGAAACGAAATGCCGATGGTTTCGGATAATTGTTCCTGCGTGATTCCCTTTTTTTTACGCAGTTCTTTGATTTTATTGCCTATTGTTATATTCATGATAGATCCGGTCTCCTTAAAAATTTTAAATTTATAATTTACAGAACGTTCTTTGAGATTATTATAGCAAAATGCCGGCCGGCGCGCAATAACATATTAAGTTATTTATTTTCAACCTGCGGTTGAAGCGGCATAGCCGCATAAAAAAATTGAAAGTCCGTTGACTTTCAATCAATGATTTGATATAATTATATACGGATAGCAGGGCGGACCGGCTCGTCTCCGAATTAGTCGCCCGTCTTGCAAATGCGCGACTAATTAAATAATCAATACATAAAAACATTTGGGCCGGTCAGCCCGGTTGCTGTCCCCCCGCTTTAGCGGTATTGCCTCGGCGGTTATCTATATATATTATACAACAAAAAAAAATAAATGTCAAGCGAATATAAAAATAATTAAGGAGAGTTTTAAATAACATGGCAATAAAACTGATAAAAAACGGGGTTTTCTACACAGACGACAAAATCGTCGGCATGTCCGATAATGGTTACGCGGAACTTCTCGCAAAAAAAGAACAGTACAAAAACGGGACTATGGCGTATAAAATTTTAAACGCCCACAACGTAGAAAAATTCGACAAATCCAAAATGCGCATCAAATTCGACTGTTTGGCTTCTCATGATATAACGTATGTCGGGATAATCCAAACTGCGCGCGCGATCGGCATAGACAAATTCCCTGTGCCGTATGTCCTCACGAATTGCCACAACAGTTTATGCGCGGTCGGCGGGACAATCAACGAAGACGATCACGTTTTCGGACTTTCTGCCGCAGTCAAATACGGCGGCATATTTGTTCCGGCTCATCTTGCGGTCATTCACACATATATGCGCGAAATGATGTCCGGCTGCGGCAAAATGATCCTCGGATCGGACAGCCACACGAGATACGGCGCTCTGGGGACCATGGCGTTCGGAGAAGGCGGGCCGGAATTAGTCAAGCCTTTACTGGGCGGGACTTATGATGTGAATTCCCCCGAAGTGATAGCGGTTTATCTGACCGGAATCGTGAAAAAGGGCGTTGGCCCGCAGGACGTCGCGCTTAAAATAATCGGCGAGGTTTACAAAAACGGTTTTGTAAAAGATAAAATCATGGAATTTATCGGCGACGGAATAAAAAACCTGCCGATCGAATTCAGAAACGGGATCGACGTTATGACGACCGAAGCCGGCGGGCTTTCGTCTATTTGGATAACCGACGGCGAAACAAAAAACTATTACGAAACGCACGGCAGAAAAGAAGACTATAAAGAATTAAAACCCGGCGATATCGCTTATTACGACGGAGCGGCCATGGTCGATCTGTCGAAAATCGAATGTATGATAGCAATGCCCTTTCATCCGAGCAACGCGTATGAAATCAACGAAGTAAACCAAAATCTTGAAGATATCATACGCCAGGTCGAAATCTCGGCGCAAAGCCAGCTTGAAAATAATAATATAAAATATAAACTCAGAGACAAAATCATAAATAATAAATTCAAAGTCGATCAGGGAATCATCGCAGGCTGCGCCGGGGGGACGTTTGACAATATATGCGCCGCCGCCGATATACTGAAAAACACAAACACCGGAAACGGCGAATTTGCATTGAGCATATATCCGGGCAGCCAGCCGATAAATTTAGAAATAACCAAAAACGGCGTAGCGGCGGAATTGCTCAAATCCGGCGTTATACTGCGTTCGGCGTTCTGCGGGCCGTGTTTCGGCGCGGATAATGTCCCGGCAAACAATCGTTTTTCAATCCGCCACTCTACACGAAACTTTCCCAGCAGGGAAGGGTCAAAACCGTCGGATCATCAAATCGCGTCAGTCGCGCTGATGGACGCAAGATCGATCGCGGCGACTGCGGCAAACGGCGGTTATCTCACCGCGGCGACTGATATTGACGTTGCTTACGGCGAATATAAATTTAATTTTGACGATACGATCTATAAAAACCGCGTTTACTTCGGATACGGAAACGCAAAGACAGATCTCGATTTAAAATTCGGCCCGAACATCGCGGACTGGCCTAAATTTGAAAGCCTGAGCGAAAATATAATATTAAAAGTCTGTTCTGTCATAACCGACGAAGTCACGACAACAGACGAACTGATCCCGTCGGGCGAAACGTCGTCTTACAGGTCGAACCCGTACAAACTCGCCGAATTTACGCTGTCGAGAAAAGACCCTGAATATGTGAAGCGCGCGAAATCCGTAGGGGCGGATTCTATATCCGCCCTCAAGGGCGAAAATGGATTTCGCCCCTACGAAAAATTCGGGTTTGATGAAACCAGCACAACCGTCGGCAGCGTGATATTCGCGAACAAGCCCGGCGACGGTTCCGCGCGTGAACAGGCCGCGTCATGTCAGAAAGTCCTGGGCGGATTTGCGAATATCGCGAGAGAATACGCGACAAAACGATACAGGAGCAATCTCATAAACTGGGGAATGATACCCTTTATATATGACGGCGATGATTTGCCGTTCGCGAACGACGATTATATATTCGTGCCGGGAATCAGAAACGCGATAAAAAATAAAGAAAAATCCATACAGGCGTATATCCGTAGGGGCGCGCATTGCGCGTCCGCCGAACTTCACGAAATCACCCTGCAGCTCCCCGAACTCACAAACGACGAAAGGGATATAATTCTCGCGGGGTGCCTGATAAATTATTATAGGGATAAAAAATAAAAAAAGCCCCCTTTCCGCGATAGCGGGAATAAAGGGGTGTCACGAAGTGACGGGGGATTGCGTTTTGGATTTAAATACTTTCAGAAACAAAATAGACGAAACAGACGACAGTATCGTGAAACTTTTAATGGAAAGATTTGCGGTTGTAAAAGAAATCGCGGAATATAAAAAAGAACGCGGGCTTGATATTTTTCAGCAAGCCCGCGAAACTGAAATCATGAAAAAAATTGCGGATAAAATTGATAACGAAGAATACAGGGATTATATCTTGAAAATTTATTCGGAAATATTGGACGCGAGCAAATCACTTCAACGCAAGTCTAATTCTTCGTCCTCGTGAGGTTGTAAAGATTCTAACCATGCGTCAAATAATGCGTTTATCTCTTCTTCGGTAATTTGTCTGTAACTTTCCGGTTCGTCGCCGATTGCTCTCGGATAGTAATATAAAAGACAATATACTTCGGTTTCAAATAAATCAATATATTCGTTATCTTCGGGAATGAAACGGAGTTTGATTTCCAGATATTCTTCGGACGGTATATCCTGCCATGAATCTTCGGCGAATTTTTTTGTTTTTATACATGGATCAAGTTCTTTGTCTGACAGATATTCGTTTTCGGTAGGATAATCTTTTTCGGGATCATAACCCGGCATGGTCCAGTCGACATCCAAAGCCAACAGATGATTGATATAAAGATCGCCGTTTTCATCAACGGTTATTTCGCGGACATATCCGTAAGTTAGATTTTCATTGCCGCTCAACGCGCCCATTTCTTTTAACAAATACGCTTTGTTGTTTTCAAAATCCGCGAGCAGCCGCGCCCAATCGTTATCTATACTTCTCGCGGGTTCGCCGTCGCTGTTTAATACAGGTTTCACTTCTTCGCCGTCGAAATAATAATATAAAAAATATCCGCCCATCGAACCTCCGGAGTGACGCCGAACGGCAAGCTCCGGTATTTTATCGAAATTCATGTCAATCAAATAGAACCCGAACACGGGAAAATCGTTATTTTCATCAACTGCGGGATAATCAAGCATAAATTCTTTATATGCGTTGTAATACAGATCATAAGTAATCTCAATCTTTTCAACAGTTTCTTCAATTTCTTCAATCTTATCAATCTTATCAATCTCATCAATCTCATCAATTTTATCGATCTCTTCAATCTCTTCTACTACTGCTATTTCTTCTTCCTCTTCTTCGTCGTCATCTTCAAATTTTTTATTGTCATGATAATCCTCGATGGCAAGGGAAATCGTTCTGAACATGGCCAAATCTCCGGCGTTTCCGGCCCTGTTTGAAAGGATCGCTATCAGATAAGGGCGTTCCGGATTATAGACGATCCCCATATCGTGAAACGAATCTTCCGCCCAGCCGTATTTTCTGGCAAAAGGATGGCCGGCGTAAATCATTTTGTTGATCGTATGCAGCATATGATCTTTCAAAATTTGCGAATAGGGATTGTTCTCTTCGATAAATTGATAGATATCTTCGAGATAAACCGCCGCGCATTGGGCGCATATCCTGCCGTTTACGGCGGACAGGATATCCCATGTATGGGGGAGCCCTATTTTTGCGGCGTATTCCGTGAATCCCGAAACGGGGAATAATTTCCGGAGTTTATCCATAGCGACATTGTCGCTCCAACGGATCGCGTATGATATCAATTCGTCGATTGTAAACGAAACCCCGTATTCCATGTTTTTTATTTTTCCGGTGCCTTCCCTGTAATCGGATTCAAGATAAGTATATTTTTGATTCGGGTTATAATCGTCTCCCATCGCCATTATAGATTTATAAACATATACGACATACGGCGCCTTGATTAAACTGGCTATGAAATAACGCTGTTCGGCGTTATAAAAATACGCGTCGCCGTCCGTGAGATCTTTATAAAAAACCGAAACTCCTTCGCCATAGCAATACTGATAAATCAGTTTATCGAGTTTGGCGTGTTTTCCCGTGAAATCCGGCGGCGGTTTGGGTTCTGCCGTTTCTTCCGGCGCGGTTATTTCTTCTGATATATCGGTATCGAAAGGATCTTCTTCCGTAATATCATAAATATCATAAATATCATCAATATCATAATCAAAAGAAGTAAAGTCGATAAAATCTTCCGTCGGTTCTTCTGCGGATTCTATTGTTTCTTCGGGTTGCGGTTCAGTTTGCGGCGATAAAGTGAACGTTTCGTCGTTTTTAAGCGATAAATCCGGCAAATCGATCGCCGGAGGCAAAATCAAAATAAACGCGAACGCAAATATTACAACTCCCGTGGCAATAAATATTGTTTTTATGGTTTCCGGCGTAAAATATTTAAACATAAAATATAAATTCCTGTTAATTTAATTCATATCGCTGTGATAATTGTAAACATAACCGTTATTTATATCGATTCTGATTTTCGAGCCTGTTTTGAGTATCGTCGTCGCGCCTTTTGCGTTGGATATAACCGGGAGATCAAGAGCGTGCGCCGCGGCTACAACGCCCGAATCGCTTTCGTTTTCTTCGGTTATGATTCCCGAACACTGCCGCATCAAACGCAGGATATCCGTCGTCGTTCTGGAAACCGCAAGTATGTCGCCGCTGATAAATTTGCTTAAATCTTTTTCTTCGTCTTTTATGACGCACACGCGCCCGCAGGCATTTTCCGCGCCGCCCCCCGTGCCCCGCAGCAGAATGTCCCCGACTATATGCACTTGGAGCATATTCGTCACGCCGGTGGATTGCTGTGTGCTGCCGGTCATCACGATGATATCTCCGTCTTTGACAAGATTTTTGTTTAATATTTTTTTGATGATGTCATTAAATAATTCCTGTATATTTTCTATAAAGCTGTTCGTCAGGGGAGTGATCCCCCATGAAAGCGCAAGCTTATAATAGGCTTTTTCGTCGGGCGTGACGGCGATGATCGGGGTATCGGGGCGGTAACGCGAAATCATCCGGGCGCTGCTGCCGCTGAAAGTCCCCACGACGATCGCGGAAGCGCCCAGATCCTGCGCGGCGCGGCAGGTCGCGTCGCTTATGGCGTTGGCTATATTGATTCCGAAATGATCGGAAGCTATTTTTTTTGCGTAATTTTTATAATCGATATTCGCCTCTGTTTTTTCCGCGATTTTCCCCATTGTTTCAAGGCTTCTCAAAGGATACGCGCCGATCGACGTTTCGCCGGACAGCATGATCGCGCTTGTGCCGTCGTAAATCGCGTTGGCCACGTCTGTTATTTCGGCCCTCGTCGGGCGCGGGTGCTGTATCATCGATTCGAGCATTTGCGTCGCCGTTATGACTTTTTTCCCCGCCGAATAACAATCGGTTATGATCGTTTTTTGTATATGCGGCAATTCCTCGAACGGGATCTCAACGCCCATATCGCCTCTGGCGACCATGATGCCGTCGGAAATATTGATAATATCGATGATATTTTTTACGCCTTCCAGGTTTTCTATTTTTGCGATAAGATCGATATTAAAACACCCGTGGGTGCTTAAAAGCCTGCGGACGTCTTTCACATCCTGCGGCGTCCTGACAAAAGACAGCGCGAAAAAATCGACGTCGTTCTCGATGCCGAACAGGATATCGTTCTTGTCTTTTTCGCTTATATACGGCATGTCGAGCAATACGCCGGGGACATTCACGCTCTTGCTGTTTTTTAAAATCCCCCCGACGATAATCTCGCATGTGATCTCTATCCCGCCGACGTTTTTCACCTGCAATTCCAAAAGCCCGTCGTCGATCATTAAAACATCGCCGCGGGACAGATTCCGGGGCAAATTTTTATATGTGACCGAAATCTTTTTTTCGTCCCCGACAATTTCTTCCGTGGTCAGGACGATTTCGTTTCCCTGTATCAGTCCGACAGAAGCGTTTTTGAGCAGTCCCGTCCTGATTTCGGGGCCTTTCGTGTCCAGTAAGATCGCCACGGGCAAATCGAGTTCTTTTCTTATTTTTTTGATCCTGTCGATTTTTTCTTTATGATATTCATGGGTATTGTGCGAAAAATTAAGCCTTGCGACGTTCATTCCGGCGAGCATCATCTTTCTGAGCATATCCTCGCTGTCGCAGGCGGGTCCGATTGTGCATACGATTTTTGTTTTTCTCAAATTAAACACCTTCTCTTTTTAAGCATTCATACAGATATTTTTTAGGTTTAGTATAATCATACTTTATATATAATATCACAAATATTTATATTTTAATTAGCTTAAATGTTAAAAAATAAAAAAACATGTAGGGGCAACCCTTGCGGTTGCCCCTACAAACCCCGTATGAATAAATGTATATATGAATGTATGTATATATGTATGATTCTTTTGCTTTTGGAGATTTTTATGTTTTCTGATGATTCTATTTGTTTACAGCGTCGATAAATCTTGTGAATATCGCGGCAATTTCGCCTCTTGTCGCAATTCCCTGCGGGTCAAATAAATTATTTGGTTTGCCGTTGATGATACCCATGATTTGAATATTTTCCACGGATTCTTTTGCCCAGCCGTTGATTTTATGATCGTCGGCAAATATATTTTTCTCCGCGGCAGCTTTTAAATCATATTTTTTATAATTGATGTACCTGTAAAACATCGCCGCCATTTGTTCGCGCGTGACGTTCGCGTTCGGGGCAAACTGATTGCCGCCCACGCCGTGGATGATGCCGTTTTCGGCGGCCCACTCGACTGCCGCCATATACCATGCGTTGTTTGGCACGTCGCCGAAACTCGAAATTTTATATTTGCTCAAATCCGCTCCGTCTAATTTTGCCAGTTCATATGCGAACAACGCCCTGTTCACGATCGCGTCGGGGGAGAAAGCGCCGTCGCCCGTGCCGCCCGCGATATCCCTCGCCGTTACGAAATGGATATAATTTGCCGCCCAATGGTTATTGATATCGTTAAATTCTTTTTTGTTATAGATAATATCATATGTCCCCGTCGCGGTGATATCAAATTTTATTTCACCGTCTTTATATACGCCGAGCGGATAGATTTTATTCTTGTCGCCGGTTTTCTTGACTGCCACGACCGATTCCGGTTTCTGCCCTTCCGCGAGTTTATACGGCAGGGTTATGGTCAATGGGTTTTTCGGGTCGTTATATGCGATTTCTTTGCCTTTTTTATCAAATAACGATACGACAAAACTGCCTTTCTTGATGACGATTTTGATTTCGCCGCCGTATTTTTCTGCAAGAGCTTTCAGGGTTTCATTGGGCACGGCGATCACGCCGAAATCCGTTTTGATGACAAGATTGTCCGATCCGAGGGCCGCTATGGGAACGGTTATATTGATATTTTCGAGTTTTGCTATTATTATGGTATATTCCCCGGTGTCGTCCTGCTGTTTTTTAATATCGGCGTCGGTGTATATGATTTCCAGTACGCCGTTTTCTGTTACGGCTATTTTTGTTTCTTTGCCGTTTATCAGAACAGTCACGGCGTTTCCGCCTTTTTCATCGACATCTGCGGGAGGGGTGGCGGTAGTTCCGCCGGTTTCGCCGCCGAGCGGGGGAGGCGGGTCAGGCGGGTCAGTGGTGGGAGAAGCAAGAAGCCTGAGCGCGCCGTGGCAGCCTGCCGGATTGCCATATTGCGTGCCGTAATCAAATTCCGTGAGGAGCGCCGCTGTAGTCCGGCCATCGCCGTCTTGATTGTCGTTTATCGCGAAATCAACGCCGAGCACGCTGTTTGCCGAGAGCTTTAACCCTAATTGTTTGTAAGGTATTCCTACTTCCATTATATAGCCGCCGCTTAAATCATTTCCGGCAAGGGGTTTTACAACATACTGCGTATCATATAACGCAGCCGCCCCCCACGCGCCGTTTATGTGACCGGTAATCTGCTCGCCTTCTTCATTCGGCGCGGATGCGATTCTTAACTGCCAATACGGGTTGCCGCCGTTATTCATATCGCTGCCTTTATTGTTATACCAATCTATAAAGAACTCAATACTGTCGCGCTCCCAATCTGTTTCATGTTCATGATTCGGGGTAGTATCTGTCACTTCTAAATAATAATACAGAAAATTATTATCCCAAGCCGAACAGACTTTGCCTGTCGCGCCGTTTGTGACGACGCCTTTTTCATCCGATTTAATATCGACCATCGCGCCGTATGAACCGTCGCGCACTCCGTCGATGTTTATGCTGGCATAGTTGGCTGAAATGGGTACGTCTAGGGGGACCGGCAGGTCTTCGCCGAGGGTAATCAGCGCGAAGTTCTCGGAATTTTTGCCGCCCGTAATGCCGGAAGCTACTTGGGTATGGATCCAGCCGTTATCGTTCTGTACCATAACCAAACAGAATCCAAATCTGTCGCCTTGTTTGAGTTGGGTGCCTGCCGGCATAAAAGCTTCAACAGGCGTCCTGACTTCATAGTTTATTTTGCCGCCTGCCAAAGTTACGGCAAAATCTGTTCCGCCTGTTAAATCTATGGTCTGTCCCGCGCCGGGATATTGCGACCAGCAATAGAACAGTAACTCATCGGTTGTGCTGTTTTTGCCAATGCCGTATTCAAGTCTGGTACCGCCTTCGTCATCTATTCTGGCAAAACCTACCTGTATACCGGACTGATTCCACAGGTCTCCCGCAGTTGCCGATGTGCAGTTATTATTATAATATGCAGCGTCCATTGAAACAAACAGATAAACATAATCCGCGTCGTAAGAAGCGTAAACGTCAAAAGCCAAATTTTTAGCCATATCTTCGCCGTTAATGTTTGATGGGTCCCAATAATAAGTCATTTCGTCGGGCTTAATATTGATTTTTGCATAGCCGTTTAAGTCAAGTGTTCCGTCTATAACGGGTGTTGTCGTATATGTGTCGAATCTGTAAGCCGGGAACAACCCGGCCGCCGAAGTGAAAAGATACGTGAACGGCAATATGCCGAACGTCAAAATAATCGCAAGGACAAGCGCGAGTGTTTTAAAGAAAAACGCGGGGGATTTTTTTAAATTACGCATTTGTGGTTCCTCCTATATATTTTTTGATTACATTGTTGTAATTATACTATAATATACTCCTTGTTGAGTATAAAGCCTCCATTTATGCCGGCATAGCTCAGTGGTAGAGCAGCTGATTTGTAATCAGCAGGTCGGGGGTTCAAATCCGTCTGCCGGCTCCAGGGGGAAGGGCCGCCCATTACGGGTGGCCCTTTTGGTTTCCTTTTGCGCGGGGAATTGGCAGCGCCCTTGCTGAAAGGGGCCGCGGGGGGGCTGCGGAGGGTTCGCCGCCGGGGAAGCGCAGCGTGGGCAAGTGCTCCTCCTGCGGGGACAGCGCCGTGAAAGAGAAGGTCCTGTGCTCCCTGGCGGGCACGGGGAATTTCCGCACGAACGCCACAGTGAGATCGAAATGACACGCCCGGGACGGGAGGGCGGCTTCGCAGGGCAGGCTTGCCGTTTCGCCGGGGCGCAGCGTGATGCGGCCTGCGATGGGCGCTTCGAATTCCAGGCCCTCGGCCCGCACCGAAAGCAGGCTGATGTCGTGGGCGGAGAGGTTCGTCAGCAGCAGGGCCTCGTTGCCGGCGGTGATATAAGCCCTGACTTTCTCGTCGTTTTTTATGATGTCAAAAGTTGCCTCGCCGTTATTTATATTGCTCATAGAAAATTTTCTCCGTTACTTTGTATACTTTATAAAATTGCTTGCAAAAACAGAAACTCCCCCCTGTAATCAAGCGCTCAAAATTATAATAAAAGGAGTTTCTGTTTTTTATTTGTTTATATTATAAATTTTATATCTGAACCATACAATAAATCATCAGTTAGCCGGGGGCTCGGGCAGCATACCCTTGACGTTTTCAAG
>Ga0209628_10003531_pt1 | contig 11016 bp, 9 predicted proteins | sample TergutCu122P4_FD_187285 | JGI IMG/M metagenome (GOLD analysis project Ga0209628, IMG submission 187285) | Cubitermes ugandensis P4 segment gut microbial communities from Kakamega Forest, Kenya - Cu122 P4 (SPAdes) (version 2) | ecosystem: Host-associated > Arthropoda: Insects > Digestive system >...
ATTCAAATTAAAGGTAATTTCACGAAGTTAACTTTACATGTATACTTTAAATGTATCATGTATTATGCTGGTTTATTATTTTGTTCCGTTTATTGTCAGTAATCGTTACCTTCTATTCTGTGTTTCAAACGGTCATAACTCCGTAACTGTCCAAAATCGGACACATGTTTATATGAAATTTTTTCATCAGAAAGACCTAGGAAATCACCTCCTGCAGTTATGCCCTAAAGTCGTGAAACACCCTGTATACAAAACCAAACATTCTGTGATGGCTTCCTAAGCCCTTGCTTGGGTGAATAACACAGTGATCTATTTCAAACCATACCCTAATAAAAAATGAGAGTCAGTTTATGCACTTTGGATGTAACAATCCTAAGTACCTCCTTGTTGCAGCTTTTAAGTAACAGATTTGTGTTCACTGAGCTATAAAATGTTTTCTATTTTGCTGTAAATGTAAATGGATCACCATATGAAGTCATGTCGTACATTGTGACTTGTATTACTTTTTGCAGGGTTGAATGTATACAGCATGTTGAAACATGACACTCTGGTACTTACTACAGCAGCAGTGAATTATATTGAAGAGAAACTGTTGTATCAACTACATAGGCCTGACATCTCAATTGTTACGAAAAAGTTCCGGTTAAATCAGAGTGGTTAGACAGCTAGTTTTGGTTTGTCCTATGTAAACTGAAGTGTCGTACATGCAGTTCGTCATAAGTCAACACTTCCAGTGGATTTTGTATGACATGTATACATCTGTCATGAGGAAGTGAACACACCTCTAAAGGTTATTTTACAGCCACCTTCTAGTCTGTGAAAGTGTTAAGGTATTGAGCAAAAACAAATACCATAAAAAGAAACAGAGCTGTGCTAAATGATGAGGCAGTTGGTCTAGATGTAAATGTACAGAAAAAATTAAACATCAAAATCTTTTGTCTACCCGTTTGTCTAAAAATACAAAGATTAAAATTTACAAAACTAATTTTACCTTTGTTTATATGAGTTTGAAACTTGATTCCTCTCTCAAGGGGAAGAACACAGACCTAGGGTGTTTAAGATGGGTAGTGAGGAGGCAACTGAACTGAAGAGGCAGGACGAGTGATAACTGCTTGATATTATGCTGGCATTAACTGCATGTAGGGTACAGTTTACCTCTGTTTTAATGAATCACTTTGACAACACAGTGAGCTGCATTCTTGACAAGCCTTACAAACTGGACATATAAACCATAATCTAATTCAAAACACTGCTCTCACATATGGAGAGGAAGTCTTTTGCCATTCAAGCCACAGACTGAGGTGGAAGAAAGCTTCTCAGCCAAAAGACACCTCAGATTGAAGCTTATCATCAGGTGTTTGTTCATTCAAAACAGTACAAGATTGGAAGGGTGCAGTTTATTTATATGGGGCATGCAGTTACTACATGTTCTTTGTACCTTGGAATCCTGAAGTCAGATTAAATATTTGCTTTAAAATTTGTTAGTGGTTACGTTACTTTTTTATCACAGTATCTATTATAACTATGCCTAATATGCTTCCTATGGTTACATTTCAGTGTGCTACATTTTCTTCAACCTTGCACATTTATGCATATCGCACATTACACTTCGTGGGTGCAGCAAATTAAAACATGAATCTGAGAAGACCTTAATGGTAAAGTGTTCATTTAAAATTTTGTCAGGGTCCTTCCATTGGTTCTAGACACTAGCAGATGGACAGACAATAGCTAGCTGGATAGATCTGACCATTCATACAAGTATTCTTCTCCTGTACATTGTGCAGAAAACACTATCTGTGCATGCATACATTCTGTGAGCTAAGGATTTACAGCTTTCACAACAACCAGCCCTTATGTTTGCTTGTAATTTTGATGAAAAATCCTCACTGAATGAGTAGAGAAACAGCCTCAAAGCCACAAAATGTTTAGACTGTCAGGAGGCCAACCACATGGCAAGCCCTAAAGGCTAAGAAGGCATCTGGGAATAGAAGAAAGGAACTAGATGCTATACATATGGCATTAGATGCTAGAACGTATAACTCACTGAATGCAATATTGGCACAATCCAAAAATTGCCCATTCAGAATTAATACTACAATTGAGCTCAAAAATATAATACATCCGACAATAACGGCATCCAGTAAGGTACATTTAAAATAACAAGTGTGCCAGTATTGTTGGATGTAGTTATATTTTTTAGCTCAATTGTAATATTAACTGCAAATGACAGTTTTGGGGTTGTTGTACTACTGCATTCCATGGGCAATATGGTGACGCATTGACAAACACAGGAATGGAAACTGTTGTAACCTTCTGCAGGGACCCCCAGAGGTGAATTCTTCTGTGTACAAATTTCTGGAAAAACTGGATGATAGTTACATTTCAAATGCTTCCTATGTTTAATCCCATTTTTTCACTTCTATTCTCCTTTAAATTGTCCATCTTGTTTCTTTACCTGTATGTGGACTTAAAGTTCTCTACCAACTAGCACTGTCAACACTCAGTGTCTGCAAAAGAGAGAAAACCGGGGCACACACACCTGCAAAGGAAGGCTTCAAAAGACATTGCACACCTTCACTACTATCCTGTAATTATGTATTTGCAACATGTCCGTTAATTCACAAAAAATTAATGCACGTCTAATTAGGATGATAAGTATTTACAAGTATTGTCCTTTGACACCAGATGCAACCACAAGAATGAAACCACAGGTTTAAATATCATTCCATCAACAGTAAAAGTTCACAGTACCCTACGCTGCTTGCTGAGTGTCCTAGTGGACGAAGCTCGTGACATAGGCTGAAAAGTAAAGCAACAGAAATATTCATTTAGGCCATGTAAACATGTTTAATGTACACAAGAAATTATGAACTACCAGTTTAAATTAAAAGTGTACAAACAGTGATATAACAGGAACAATTATTTTTTATTTTTGAGGAACATTCATTTAGTTACACGAGCAGGTTGTGCAAATAAGGTGTATGTCAGCAGGTAAATGAATAGATCAGTAAGTAATCATTGTTCTCCTCCTCCTCCTCCTGCTGCCTCAATCTTATGTGCCTTGGTTGGGGAGATGCCAAATGCATAAGGCATTTTGGTGAGGAAACCACTTGGCAAACCAAGGAGGAAATAGGAGGATAAATTACAACGGATCTTCAGAGGAAACGGACAGAAGTGGCTCTGGATTGCCCATTGATGATGGGCTTTGGACTTAAGAAATGGAATCTTGATTGATTTAAGAATTTAGATATTAAAGTGTTGAATAAATCTACATCAAAAAACAGTACAAGTTCAGGTAACAGTTTTGACTGCTTCTGTTTTAAGTTAATTGTAATTCCTTCAACACAGATTTAAGTTTTTCTCCAAACACACTTAACTACAGAATTATTAAGTGGTCTATGCTATGGAATCATACTCACGCGAGGATGTGGATCTTCACTGAGCATTCTCTCTCGTACACTCCATCGTAGGTCATAGTGATTGTCTTCACCAGGGACTTTCTGCTGTCTCCATATATCCTGGTAGTGATGATAGAGCTGTACTGGGTCACATCGCTTTGGGGCTCCTACATGTTGCCTTGGATTAATATTCCATGGTCGTATGACTGCTGAAATATACTGATTGTCAGCAAAAATGAAAGGATCACATTGAAAATTCTCTAAAGAATTAAAATAAATACTGTATGTCTGAAATGTCACTATTTTATCAGTAACTAGACCAGTGTTCACAAACAGCAATGGTTGGTTGGTTTGTTTTAGAACTATAATCAATTATGTGTAATAATACAAATAAATTTTCCAACAACATTAAATTAAAGGAAATAACAGTTCTGGTAGAACAAACTCTCTAGCTGAACACACTTAGATCTTCAAGAACTGTGCACCATGGCATAATTAATTATAAGACCGTTTTTCTGAGTAATGTCATTGTACCAGTAGTAACTACAGTGCAACTGTATACAACTTTTTATGTGTTTTTAAAACAATTTTTAGCCTGAGGATGACCCATTGTGGTCGAAATATTTTGCAATAATAAATAATACAGACATTTTAGTTGTGCTGATGGTACTTTATTTATCTTGTAAGTAACACAATCAGATGACTAACTTAAAAAAAAGTACCAGTAGTTGATGGTTTTAATTTGGAAATTAATCATTGAGTTCTGTGGTAGTGAAAAGAAGGCTGAGTGGGCCCAGATACTTCCTGACTGATACAAGAAAGAAAAATCTCTTGCCCTGCCAGGAATTGATCCATGGTCTGTTGGTAGTGCAGCCTGTAGCCCAGAGATCATAGCAACTACTGTATTCCAGCTACCAGCCACAACAAAAGTAATGAAAATTGAACACAGCAGATGCTGGGGGACTATTGCCTGGGGTAGAAGTGGCTGGGACCTGACACTGAGCTCTCAACTGCACCTTGTGTCAAGGATGTGTGGAACTACACCTCTGCTCCCCTTTATTCTTTCATGACATGCAATGTAGTCTGGTATGAGGTTACCAAAGTTTGGAGCCACACAATGACACAAGGTGGAGGCACTGTGTGCCTTTAACACACTCACAACCATTTACTGGACTATACTGCATCACATCTCAGAATACCGTTTGTAATATTCACTGCCATGAGAACATAAAATCTCATAATAAAGCTCAGAAAATTATTACTTTCTCAAGTTTTCACTCTCATGATATATGAATATAAGCCACTAATACTCACATGAACTTTTTGGTTTTACAGATTCCTGTAGGTTTGCTATACAGACTGTCTTTTGGTTTTCTTTCTCTTTTGAAAAATGTATTGACTTTTTTGGTTTTGCTGATATGTTGGGTACAGCTGTAGAACAGGAAGATCTACTGTAGCCATCATCTAATGACATAAGATTACAAAATTGCATCTTTAATGAAGATCTCATTTGACCAGAGGCAACTCCCATTCACTGAGGAGGATACAGTTCCTGGAAATAGGCTTCAGTCTCACAAATCAAATGCTGTCTTCTCACACACTTTCAAATTAGAATATGAAGATGCATTCCAGCATCTCCGGGTAAAAGATATATCCCTTCTTGAGCACTATGAAAATAAAGTAATAACACTTGAGTGTTAACACATCATTAAATCATTAAAAGTGCAACAAAAAAAATTAAACTTCAGAATTTCAATGCCTACTTTGGTGATGGCTGAATGCCAAGTGATCAATTCAGTGTAACTTGTACATACATATGGAGGAATGGCCTCTTGTGTAACCTACGTGAAATAAGCTCTGATTTGCAAGGCAAGCAACTGAGGTTCCTGTCCCACAATCCTGTTATTCAAACCACAGTGCAGACTGTTGTAAATATTGGCCATAAAAATGGAGTGTTGTGTCTCAAATTGCTTATGGGGTCAAGGTTTTACTGCTCTGCTTTCTGCTATGTTATTTACAAACTGTCCTATGTTAATAACTGTCGGTCACATGTTACAAACCTCCTGTGGTAGATTATATACGAGGAAGGGTCAATTGAAAACTGTAAATATTTACAGTTTTCAATTGACTCACCCTCGTAAATAAGTCCAGTAGTGTTGGTATAATTAGCTGTGGATTTAACTCCGCTTCAATGTTATGTTTTTTCAGTACTGCTGTAACCATGAAGGAGTGCGGAAAAACCATGCGATTCAGCACAAAGAAAGTAAAATACTGCAAGTCATCAGTAGTCAGTGTTTGATTCTACAGATATTTCCTTTTGTATTTAGACAAAAGGTAAAAATGGCAGGCTCATCTCAACATTTTTGTACTGAAAAAAACAGAACGGGCATCCATGACATTTACACAGAGGGCCACATGGTTAGAAACTCATGCATAAATGAGCACCACAAACTTTTTATTGACAAGAGTGAAGAATCACCCATTGTTTTTTCATATATATGACATTTTAGCAGTAATGCTACAGTAACAAGCAGGTAACTCAGCTTTAGTGGCCTACTAGTTGAAGCATGGTAGCTAGTTAGGTAAAGAACATTTTGCTAAAAATCTCAGACTGCAAGCTGGGGTAAGGCAGGCCATCTGCTGGATACTCCAGAGTTAAAAGAATCTGGCATAATGAAAGAGGTACACTAGGTTATACATTCTGTGGCAAAACTTGCTGGAAGCCAGCAATGAGAATGACCTGCTATGCTGGGGTAGAGTTCTACAGTAAAGCATAATCAGTTTCTGTGGGGCCAAACTGTATTGAAGAAAACAACTGTGCCAACTTTTGCCATAAAACTGAGACCACTTCACATTTTCATACTGCTTTTAAATGGGCATTACATAAAATATATGGAAAAACAAACTGCTACCGGCACCAAATCTTGTAGGTTGGGGCAAACCCAACACCTCTTGTATGTACAATGTGAAACTGATATTGTGTCCTGGCTCCTATTGTTTTGCATGGCTTGACCAAAGAAAGCAAACTAGGGATTATTGGCCCATGAATGATATGGTTCAAATGGTAATGATTACACCCTGCATACAGGAGGTGTCCAGTTTGAATTATCGTCAGGAAACCAGCCATCTTAAATGAGGGTTTTTGTGACTTTCCTTAATGTTTCTAGTTAAATAACCAATCAGTAACTCAAACTGGACTGTAACTGCTTCTGCATCCATTCCAATTCATATTCACTCATCATCCTACTATCTCAGATTATGCAAGCTCAACTACTGAGGAAATGTTAAATAAACCACATACAAAATTAAATAAATTATGAATAGATCACTCTATTTTTTGTTGTTGTTTGTTTGTTAACAACAGACCAATAACATTATTCACTCCAAAGGATCATGCACAATAGCTTTTTGCATATTCCAAAACTTCGCATAAATGAAAAAGCTGCAGGATAAAAATTTTCCAAACTATGCTGGATAATGGAAATTTGGAACAGTGTTTGAAATGTTACTTTTCAGAAATGATTCACTCAACAGAACACTCATCCCCAGATGAAAACACTGTCTTATTCAAGAGGACAAATGCACATAGGCAGTATAACCATGAATATGCAAACACTCCTTGGAATATGATCTTACAATTTGTATGACAGGGCAGGTTACAGATACAGTAACCTTGCATAATTACGTTAAATGCAGAATGTGTTGCAGATCAGTGTGAGTGATGCTTTACATTTTTACAGAAGCGTGGAATGGACTTCATTCCAGATCCTGACACATATGATTCTTAATCAGTCACAGCATTTGCAGACAAGAGTCAGCTGGAGATGGAGGGCACACACTGCTATTTGTAAGGAACAAAAGTTGGTAAAAAATAGATGTATAAAAGTATGTTGAATGCACATGGGTGGGAAATCAACAAATGTTTTATTTCCAAGATTGCTGAAATAGTTTTACATGCAGTTACCTGAAGCAACAATAAAAAGACCATTTGATGCTGCAGGATAAAAGATCAAATGTAATAAGTTGCTTACCTGACTGCACAGTATGCGCCAATGACCTTGCACAAGTAACATATTTCTGTTCCACACGATCATGTATATGAGCTGTTTTATGCTTTTCTGCATGGTTGTATTCATTTCCAGTGTGTGATGACATGGAGTTAGATGTCCTGAATGTGTCTGGTGATGTTTCTATGTAAGAACTTCCACTGACTTCATTTAATTCTTTACATGTGCATAACATGCGCTGATCATATTTCATAAGCTTCTTCAAATCTGTTTTACAAAAAGACATCAAGATTTTCATTAATTTAGATCTATAAAATGCTTACTGGAGGGCAGGACAAAATTCTTTCAATACAGGTTCCAGCTCCACAATTTAGGAGTGAGGTTTTAACTTCCGTGGTTGCTACAACAAATTAAACCGTATACTACTGCTGGTGTTGATCTTTTCTGACAATATGCGTGGCCATATGAGACTACCTGTCCTCTCAAGCCCTACACACTGCATCTTTTGCTGTGTCTTCCACACCAATCAGCAAAGACGCTTATATCTCCTTCCACGCATTTTCATATTACGTCAAACTATTCTGGCAATTAGACCATTTGCTAGTTGCCAAGGTCGAACTGTTTAGTACGTAATGAAGTCCTGATCGAACCAAGATAAAAAAAACCGCACTGTAAAACAAAAGCTTCCCAAGTCTAGGCAGAGGAATCAATTCTCAAGTTTTCCACAGAATAAGTGAACATGATTAGCTTTAGTCTAGCTTATTTGGACGGGTTATAAAATGTAGTGTCTTTTTTCCCCCCATACAAAATTGGTAGTTTACCTTTAATAAAATCTTTCAGTTGTTCTCCTGTTATATTACAATATCCCAGTCGATGAAGATGAGCTCTTACTTCTTTGGGATCCAGCTTAATAGTCATTTTCACGCAAGTTATGCGATAATACTACTTGTAACTTGCTAACACGTCATCGAAACATGTAACCTCACACTCTTTGCCTATCAAAACAGACCAATGTATACACTGAAAATACAAACGTTTTATGGACAGTGGTTACTGTAATTTCAATACTTATTCTGCTTACTACGCTTTAAGCAACTTCACTTGACTGCTTATTTCAACACCCGAAACAACCTAATATTTTGTCCATATAAACAGCTCATCAGTGTTACGACATTTGAACTCCGTTTAAGTCGCTTTAAATTACACCAACGACCAATCATACCACAAACAAACCAATTTCCGTTACTGCCTGACACTGGTGTTGCCAAAACAAAATGTGCTCTTGATAAAAATTCTCTCCTTGCAGGGAATACATATCAACGTAACCAACAGTAACAAAACGCAATTCTATACGAAAATACAAAATATTGCTACGAAAACCATATCTTTGACACATAGACGTGTTTAATGAATGAAATGCAGATCACAATACATGGCGTTCGTCATACTACATCTGCGGTCGGTCACATTTGTAAAAGATGTTTGTATACACACACACACACACACACACACAAACTAATTTAGTGGTTATTATACCACTTATTGCGATTTTTATACGTGCGACACGCGAACGAGGGGAAAAAAAAGTTGGACTATATATACATTCGTACATTCCGCGGTACGTTCCTCTTTAAGCCTTCCTTCACCGATCCTTCGTCACGTGGACGTAAATACATACGAAATTTCATTTTCATCAGTCCTTAGAGCACAATGGTACAAAATATAATGCATATCAGAAGAATAAATCTGATTGAAGAAATCAATATTCGCACTATAAACCATAAGAACGCAATATAGTATATGCAGTATACATCATACGAATAAATCTGATTCAAGAGAATCAATAGTAACATTATAAACCATAAGTATGCAATATAGTGTATGCAGTATAAAGATTTTCAGGTAGCAAAAGAAGATTATTAGAATCATGATGGGTTGTAGAAGTAGTGACTTGTAGGAAATTGTTTTTTAATTTAGAAATCTTACGACTCCCTTCCCAATACATTCTTTCTCTTCTTTTGTTTATGACAAAAATGGGAATCAACTTATGGCCATTTCTGAGATATAGCACATAGACACTAGGCAACATACTAATTTTTACCAACCTGCCATGAATTTGACAAAATACCAGAAAGTAGTGTACTGTTTAGGTGTTGAATGTGCTTCCTTCTTATATTAAAATAGAGTCTGATAATACCAAGAAATATAAAATTCCTAGTATTCTTTAGATGAGTAGTTTGAACTTCAAAAAAATTAAATTTTATTTAAATATGACCTAAATTAGTATTTCAAAGTTTGGCACATAAAGTAAATATACATTTATGTTTATTTTACTCTTTAACTAAATATTTAGTTTTTGTATATGTACTTTAGATCATTTTGAATAAAACGTAACTGCATGAATGTATCAATCTTTAACTGTTATGCAGTGTAGTAAATTATTTTTTTGTCCAGTAAGTACTGTATTCTTTTAATTGGTGTTTTTATGTTATTATTTGTTATATTATGGTAATTTATATTATGTTCACTTCTCAAACTTCCTACTTGGCCTAGCAGCTAAAATTGTTGTAAACTTTTATATTGACATCACTTTTTTACTTCTTAAGCAAATATTTTTGTTCCTTTTACATACAGTATTGACAATTTCCATATCCATATGGATTTTGCAATCCGGTAAGGATCCACAGAATAGGAATAAATGATATGATTTGAATACTACCGCACACTGCCTTTTACTGTATATTTTTGAATCAATGTAGTGTTCATGGGCAACTCAGTAGCCCAGCATGTAAGAAGTTTTAGATTAGTGCACAATAGGTCAGTGAAATCACCCAGACCCAGATGTGTAATGTGTTTGCATTTGCAATTATTAAATTATCGAACGCCACATGAATCAGTGGTGTAACAGACCTTAAAAGGTGTTAGGGACTATATTTTCATTCATGACATGGAAACGGATGATTCTTCAGTGTGGTGACCCAGATCCACGTAAACAGCCATGTGCCACCTCACCCATTCACGGTCAAGCTTTCCAAAAACAGAGAATCCCACCCTTTTTGGACTGCTTGAACTTGAAGAGGGAGGCATAATGCTTTGTGGAAACATCAGTTGTAGAATGTAATATGAACAGTCACAGATGTGACTCAAATATCTTTTGAGTACGTTGTTTCTCTCATGTATAAACCATCCATGGGCGTGCAAAAACATTTTACAAAACATGGAGTGCAATTTGAGGAGTGCGGCAGACAGAGAGAGAGTGTTAGGTCTAACATCTGCAACAATTCATTTATTTGTAACACTGTTGAATAAGTCAGAACTGTTCAAAAATACATGTTTATAATGTACCGTATTTCTCCGCCCATAAGACACTGTGATTTTTTCGTTAGAAATTTTAGAAAAAAATAATGAATGCATTTTAATTTTTGTAATTTAATGGAAGAAAACAGGATTGTTACATACCAAAATTAGCAACCATAATATAGTTTATTCATCATAGAAACCCAGAAAATTGTCATCACTGCCACTAAAATCATCTTCATGGTTGTTTTCACTATCTCATGATAAAGATGTTGTATAATAGATGTACGGGTATTTATAATTTTGGACATAAT
>Ga0209628_10003532_pt1 | contig 11016 bp, 10 predicted proteins | sample TergutCu122P4_FD_187285 | JGI IMG/M metagenome (GOLD analysis project Ga0209628, IMG submission 187285) | Cubitermes ugandensis P4 segment gut microbial communities from Kakamega Forest, Kenya - Cu122 P4 (SPAdes) (version 2) | ecosystem: Host-associated > Arthropoda: Insects > Digestive system...
AAGAATTACTTATATGTGACCAACGAGATGCAGCTTTCAGAGATACAATGGTGCACGGTCCTATGAATATAAAAGTTAAAGAATGAGTAGAGCTATATCCTGTTTTGAATAAGAAGACTGAAACAACACTGTGAAATGCATGACAATTTCAGGTCATATGAACGCTAAGTGTTTATATAAATTACGACTTGATAACTACACAGGAAGCTTAGAATCTGGACCAAAGTAGCGAGCTTTAAAAAAGGTTACTGACATGTTGCAAGCCAAATACCAGAATAAGGCTCGTACTTCGTTATTAATAGACTTACACCTACTTTAAAAGACTGGTGAACACTTCTTACACTGTTATTTAAAATCTGTTGGCAAACCAATTTATTCGTAACAAAAGCGCATTTTACATATCACTGCCAGCATCGCACGGGTATCACATTTCCGCTCTCGACTGGCAGCACTGAACAGGGTATGTATATATATATATATATATAATCTGTGGTATGTATGCATTTCACAGATCAACCAGGATAAGCGAATTTAGTGCTTTAATTTCCCGACGCTTCTGGCATTTGCGATACGTGCCACACAGCTGTGTGCACAGATCACATATGACACCGTGCCGCAAAGAACCTGGAAAGACGGAAAGATGGTTAGGTTGTTGCAGAAGTCTGTATTCCAAAATCAGAGTTTACTACAGTTTGGTGTAAAGGTATGAGGCCTATGTGTATACAGACTGATTTGAATTATTTTTGTCAATACTGCCAGTATTTGAAATCTGTAATACGTTCTTCTGACATCGAAGGAATAGAGGTTATACTTCCAAATTTTGAAGTTATATTAAAACTAAATCAGATAGCCGATTGTTGTAAATGTATAAAGGAAATGGAAACTATGCAAGAAGGTTCCCTATGTCCGTTATATTCGCTTGCTTTTTTGGCAGGTTAACAATTACACGTGAACGTGGAAGATATTTTTTTTCCTATTATAGTTTCGCATTTTACTACCAGCTTCATCATGGTTGTACTATATCCAGGTTCTTCGACCAACTTTGCAGTATGGCAGGCACACATACCAAAGACTCTGGGGGCTTCACCATGTCTAGCTGATCATGTTCATGAGTACCATAATGCTCACGAGAGCTTTACTGTATATGAGGCCTGCATCTGTCATTTTTCCCTGCAGTTCAGGTTACCTTATTTCAAAGAAGTCTCAGAGTGCCAACCTCCAGCTGCTGTAGTTTGGGGCTGAGCTGTAATGCCCTAGAAACTCGGCGAAGTGATTAGGAAACAATGGCAGAGTTGAAGTCTGTACTATAAGTAGTTCTTGCACCTTATGAACATACTTAACACACAGTGGAGCTCTTGACTTTGAAGTATTTGGAGAGAATGTGGTTTGTTCTCATACCCTTCCTCTTTTAAGTGTTCTTATACTTAATAATTGCACAGATTCAATTTTGGACTTCTAGATCACAGACCATGGGTTATTGTTTTGGAAAAAAAAGTCCTATGCTTTTACTTGTGCTCACTGCACCACACCCTTCAATGTAATATAAAGCCGAAAAACTTCATGAGCAGCATGAGAATTTTCAGAGCAAGTTTCTATCATCCTGGCTATTTAAGGTTTCCATTGAATATGCAGCATTCATCTGAGAAAGATGAGTTCCACATCAAGAAATCCATTGGCTACTGTGTCTTGACACCGCATGCAATACCAGCTTTTTACTTACCAGTCTGGAGGAGAGTTGTATGGGGCTGTTGTTATATGAGTATAGTTGTAACAGTTATGTTGCCATAATAGCCAAGGATCTGGACACCCCACTTTGAACATCCACCTGGCACAAAGCTTTTCTGGAGCTTGTTTCTATTCAAGCACTAGTATTGCCTAATTTCTTCTCAGTTAACACGTAACATTCATATCTTAATTTTCTCCAGCATTGACCCTATCATTTGAAATGCTTCCACTACATTATGTATTGATTTTACTAAGCAATACTGATGTGGATTTTTTTTTTTTACAAATTATGTAAATGTTTTTTTTCTCACATGCACTGTTCACGTGCTGCTTATAACTAATAACAAGTTACTGAGTACACATCTCATGTTCCAGTCCTGATAACAGGAAAACCACAGAGGTTGAATCCTTTAAAGAAGCAGATCGTTTATTCTCCTATGCCCAGGGACAAAATTAGATTTACTCGTTTTTGAAGCAACATAAACTTTTTTGACCTACTCAGACTAATGGTTAATCTGGAGTTGTAAGATTGTTAGCATAAATGTAAACATAGTTCACTTTTTTACCACACTGCTTTCCTAACTGTTTTTCAGTGCCATCTTGAGGGGCAGAATTTACCTTCACATTCTGACGTATTTCATTAGGTATCTGTGTAAGAATTTGTTTTGAGGCCTTGAGCTTCATTTATATCATTAATAAGTCAATATGTTGCAGACCTTACTGAATTAATTATTTACAAACTGGACTAGCTAATGGTAAAGTGACTGATGGAAGACAGAGATTTGATTCCCATAAAAAGCAAGAATGTTTACCTTTAGCACTTTGTCAAACCATCCAACCTCTTATCAAGTAGATGCCAGAGGCTATTTTGCTGAAGCGAAGTGATGAGTAAACTCTGGCAATGCTCAGTAACCAGTGATGAACCATTCCCCCTGTGCTGACTTATTTTTGCAGTTTTCTTTAAATATGGAAATGAAGAGAAAGCTATATATATGTAATACATGTTATATCTTATGAAGCATTATGAAAATGATGTGGAAAATTTATGGTAGCTATTTGCACTGTCTCTCTTATGACAAAGGTCAGGCAGTTTTCACTGTAGATGCAGTAGTTCCTAACTTCTCCTGTGGATAGCTTACAAATCTGTGGAGGCCTTTAGCTTGAACTATTTCGTGATGTATTCACAACAGGTGGAATTATATAGCCAGCAAGTCTGAATGCATGTAGTGTATTACTTTTAGAGGTACACGTTGATAAAGTTGCACCGCTACTGATACAGGTAAAGCATGGTACCATACTGCAGGTGACCATAACAACAGCATAAACATTAGATATTGAGACTATATTACCATTTACTTTTGATATCAGAGGTGCACAAATCTCCCAAAAACCTAGATGCTACCTGAAAATTCTACATGCCAGATGGGTGACATGAAATAAGTTTTATACTGAGCACCCACAAATATTAGGTGCTACTGTGTAAAATTTAGTCACCATGGTGACCTGACACCAGGATTTTTGCACCCCATTGCACACTGTGATAATGCTTCTTGCAGTAGTGCAATATTCATTCAATTATAAGCATAACTATACCAGAACATGCTGAAACAAGCAATAATTCTATAAATTTTTGGCAAAGGATGAGTACTTCTGCTTGATATGCACAGAACACCATATGAAGCGTAAGAAACTGGTCATTGTATTGTAATAATTTATCCTTGCAAATATATTAGTTCTTAATTTATTTGACAGGATTTTTAAATTCTGTACAATGTCAACTGATAAGATTATTGTCAATAGTGAAAATGGAAGGATGCAGCAGAAAGTTATCATCACATTTTTAAGCTACTGTGCCTGATAGAACTGAGAAAAACCACCAAATACCTTCATATCAGATAACCAGCTTTTGGACTGAAATTTCAAACAGAAGAGCTCCAAGATACACAGCCAAAGTGTTCCAGCATTCAACCACACTTCAATTGCACTAATAACAAGCAGAAGTATCTTTTATTTTTTGGGGATATTTTTGTTGTCTTTGCCAGTATCTGAAACCTTATAGAAGGAATTACGTGTAAATCAAGAAATGAAAGTTTACTCATGACAAATAGGAATGGGGGTGATGTTCCTAGTCACATCAGAAACGCTTTCCCAGTACATACACATGATGTTAGAAGCTGTGGATACCATAGAACTTAGTAAGACTGGCATAAATTTCATGTCTTGGGGTGTAATATAATAGCTCTATGGCAGGAAGCAGCACAGTCACATGTGTTTACACACATTCATGCACACACAAGGTGCAAGAAAAAAGTTTACAGACTGGTCATGCCAAGCACCACGTGGATGTAATGCAGCTGTGCATCACAGGTGCCACTGAGTTAATTTATTCTGAAATAGTGTGCTGAGTGTCACTGTAACAGAATGCTGTGTTTGTATATAACTAATGTTTAAATACTTTTGAGTTGAGTGTGTTCTGCAATTGTTCTAGCCCAATGAAACGACACACCTTAAATAACACAATTTGCATAGTTTTGTTTTAGCCTAAGAAGAAGGCTTCTGTGACTTATATGTTTAAAAGGGAATTTTGTAAGACACTACCAGTGTACACACATGCACACACACACAAGGTGCAAGCAAAAATTTTACAGACTGGCCATGTTGAACACCAAGTGGACATAACACAGTTGTGGATCACAGGTGCCACTGAGTTAATTTATTCTGAAATAGTGTCCTGAGTGTCACTGAAACAGAATGTTGTGTTTGTGTATATCCGATGTTTAAATAATTTCGAGTTGAGTGTGTTCTGCAATTATTCTAGCCCAGTGAAATGACACACCTTAAACAACAGAGAATTTGCATCAAGTTTTGTTTTAACCTGAGAAGATGGCTTCTGTGACATGCTTAAAAGAGCCTTTTGTAATGAAGCTACAAGTTTACACACAGGCATGCACACAAAGGTGCAAGCAATAAGTTTATAGATTGGCCATGTTGAGCACCAAGTGGATGTAATGCAGCTGTGCATCACAGGTGCCACTGAGTTAATTTATTCCGAAATAGTTTCCTGAGTGTCACTATAACAGAATGTTGTGTTTGTGTATAACTAATTTTTAAATACATTCGATTTGAGTGTGTTCTGCAATTGCTCTGGCCAGTGAAATGACACACCTTAAACAACAGAGAATTTGCATCATGTTTTGTTTTAACCAGAGAAGATGGCTTCTTTGACTTACGTGCTTAAAGAGCCTTTTGTAATGAAGCTACAAGTAGAACACAAACCTTCAAATGGTATTCACATTTCAGAAGTGGCCAAACTTTGGCTGAGAATTTTGAACATTCAGTCATCCATCAACAGTCAGACAATGAAAATGTGGAAAAAGTGTGTCAATTGATCAGTGAGAACAGGTGGCATATGATTGTAACATTCTAGGCCTATAATACAGCACCTGATGATGCATTGTAACTGACAATTTATACATGAGGCACATTGCTGCAGAATTTGTGCCATGTCAGCTGAATGATGACCAGAAACAAAACCAACTTTCTTTGTGCAAGGACCTGTACGATCAGGCCAGGAAGGACAGAAACTTTCTTTGTAAGGTGATAACAGGAGTTGAAAGCTGACTTTGAGGTTATGACCCACAACTAGAGCAGCAGCTATGCAAGTACAGGATACCATTATCTCCATGTCCAAAAGAGGTAAGGCAGGTCAGGTCAAGATTTAAGAACTTGCTGGATGTTTCCTTTGACAACAAGGGGATTCTTTGCAAGTAGGCCATACTGTTAATCAGAAGTGTTGCATACAAGTCCCATGGTGTTTGAGGGAAAATGTCAGGAGAAAATGCCCAGAAGTGGCACACTCAGGACTCGCTTCTGCATTGACACAACATGCCAGCCTACACAGCTTTATCTGATCACCAGTTTTTAAATGAAAATAATATGATGGTTATCCCCTACTCCCCACTCCTGGTCCTCTGTGACTTCATCCTGTTCCCAAAGTTGAAGATTAGAGGATATAATGGAGATTCAAGTTCGGTCACAGGTGGTGCTAGAGTGCATCACAAGATGGGAATTCCACAGGAGCCTTCAGCAGTGGGAGTGGTGCTGGGCCCAGTGTATAACCTCTGAAGGGAAGTAACAACCTGTTACTAAGGAAAGCCTAAAGTTATATTGTCCCAGTCTGGAAACTTCTGGCTCGCACGTGCTGTGCGTGCATGTGCCCATGTGCATACTATATATATAAGATAGGAGTCATGAAACTCAAAACCAACAAAATACACTGCATTGAGGGAGAAATATGTAATTGTTTAAAATCAATCTCCAACGTGTTGGCCGATCAGAGTGTAACTGTAGTACTGGGGTTAAACTCAGGTCTTCCGCATGCTCAGAATAATATATGCTCAGGGCCAGACTGCACATTCTTCACACTGGAATACAAGACTTTGCCACTTATAATATACACATATAATCTATCAAGATTACTTTAAATGTGACAATTAGATATTTGGACACATCATTTTTCATTTTGGACTGTAACACATAATTTATGTAAACCTTTTGTTATATGTATTATTACATGTCAAACTATACTCATTTTAGAAGCAGCAGTCATTTGACCATGGAACTGTTAATTAAAAGTAAATTTAATTTTAGGAGATTCAGATGACAGGTATGTAATCACACCACTTGCCATTTTTACACTTCTCATTGTACTAATGGAGGCTCCTTGATAATAGCCCAGATGGGCCTAAGTATGTCAGAGATTGAATATAGACAATTAGGGATGTCTCCCTATAGACCATGTATTTTGTTGGTTTTGATTTATGTGATTGAATACAGAAATGAGTCTAAAGTAAACGATAGTACAGTTGAGATACATCACACAAATGAGGGTGGCAGGAGGCATTCTTTCAACCTACCCTTTATATCTTGAAACCTGTTTTGCACTGGAACATGAGATCATCATGACATACAGTCTTTTGAGCAGCTGTCAACCTCATCACCTCTTATGAACTAAACTTTCTTTTTATTGTAAAACATATTGCCTGAACAGGCTCTTACAGGAACTGCCACACAGCATACTTCCAGTAAGGGGACCACTGCATCTTCAACAGCCAAAACTGTACCCAAATCAGAAAATGTGCCAGGACTGAGTTCTGCAGTTTATCAACTCTCTGGTGGAGGTATGTCTGGTTTATTTATGTTTTTGGTGCTGGCTTATAAAATGTACCCCAATTTACAGTTGACTCTTTGTAAACTTGAAGTGAACTGATATTTTCCTCATGTAACTTAGGTTGTCTTTATTGGCAGCCTTTTTAATCCCTTCCTTTCTCCCTCTGGAACAATTGTCAACATGTTCCATAATAATAATAATAAAAAAAGAGTTTCAAAAGATAGGTAAAAAAAAAAACTCTGTTGCATAGAACTTTAAGCTGACTTTGATGCATGCAGGGCACATATCAGACTCCCATGTAGTCAGCATTGACATATAAAGCATCTGTTCCACCATGGCACCAGTGCTTGTAACCCAGCATAGAAGAAACTGGTGTCAAGTGTCTGTAGTCAGGAGATGACAGCTGCACACTGGCATCTGTTGCAAATCTCTTGCCAACCAGGTGCTTCTTAAGGCATCCAAATAGATGGAAATCATTGGGCACAAGATCAGAACTGTTATGAAGGTGGTCCATAATTTCCCAGCCACAGCACCATAACCAGTCACAAGTCTGGTTGGCTTCTGCCTCTTTGGACTCTCAAGGAGCACCTGACTGACAAGCCATTGGCAGCAAATGGTGACATGAAGCAAGCTGTCACCTCTTGGCTATAGAAACTCGCCACCTATTTCTTTTATGTTGGGATACAAGCCTTGATGCCATGGCAGGGCACCTGATTAAATGCCAATGATTACTATATGGAGATCTGATATATACCATCATGTCACCCATTTGCCACATATATATCGAACTCAGAATCACCTTACCATGAGAGAGCGTGTGTTACCTTATTTTTAAATAACTGTTGTATGCACAGCAATGAAGCCGAATACACTATATTGCCTGCATCTCAAGATGAGTTTCCCCTCCTCAGGGGCAGCCCTCCATGTTGAGTCATGTAGGCAGTTAGGCTTTAGAGAATGATTTCTTGACCAACCAGGGATCCAAGTCTTACATCATTGGACTCTATTTTTTTGGGTTGTCATACACCTAATATATTCCCAAAAAGTATTTCCAGAACTTAAAGGAAAAAATCAGGAATACAGTCCAAGTTGTGTCTTTTTTTAAGTGTGGGAATAACTGTACCACCGTCTGGAAGTGCACTGAACAATATATGATGCACATACTGAACTTACTACACCATAACTCTGAGAGGTCAGTAAAACCATGTAGTTGGTTTTATTGCTGTATGTAAAGGAATTAATGTGTAATTCACATTTCAAGTTCTACTATGTATTTTTATTCACCTTGCATAGTAGCTAAAACTTCAAGATGATTAACTCTCAAGTAAGAAATCAGGGTTTACTGAGAAGCAGATGGGGGGGAGGTTTCAAATATTACATTCAAAATCTCCCCCTTCTGCAATACTTGCACATCACTTCTGGCTACTATAGGAACTGGTGAGTGAATGGAACATATTTCATAACATCACTGGGTGTTCTGTATTAGGTCTGTATTAAGAAGAGATATGTGAAAAGGAAGGTATATTCTTATGTATTAGATTATTCAGACCTCTTATCCATGCAACACACAAGAACTGGATGATCAACCACTCTTCTTCTCCAATATTAGTGACATAAGTACCCCAAAAGTTATGCTGTTTGAGTCCATGTATAATGTTTTGCATTTATTTATTACAGATGTTGGTCCTGGAGCATCCAAAGATGGCCAGTATAAGAATCCTGAGTACTTTTGCTACAACAGAATGTCTTACTTTGAAGCTGAAATTGAAATGTCAAAATACAGATTACCTCAACCATCAAACAAACCTAAAAAAAGTTAATTTAAATAGATCAGTCTTTTTAGTAACAAAATATAATGTGTATTAGTTGTTGATGAAATAATCATCTTGTACATAAAGAATTAAAATAATAGTGAGCAAAATAAATATATGCCTTCTGTACAGATTATGTGATTTATTTTGAGTGATATTTACCTTCTGTACTTTAATTCATAGGGTCATTTATGAGATGACATGTCTGCATATTGTTTCTCTCACACTGTGAAATCAAAAGTTTCAAATGCACTTCGAAACTTCTCAGTGAGCTCAATTTCTTCTTCCTTTGTTATGTTGCAGTCCCGCCAGTCTGTCCTGTCTGGCATGTTCAGCAGTTCCTCACTTGCCAGCACTTCTCTGAAATAAAGCAACACGATTCTAACATTATCCAACTATGGTGTATTGCTAACTGCTGACAGATAACATTAGTTCAAAACTAAACATTCAGTAAACATATGCTTCCACCTTAGTTCTTTGCATTTCATTGGATTCAAAGAACCTCTGTAGTTGATGCAGACTGTCAAATTACCTACAAATGAAAGATGTAATTTCCTGCCGAAGGTATCCCTACTTTGATGCAGTGGTGGGGCTTGTGTGGTCAAATGATCCTGAGAGCTATGCTGGTGGTAGCATTGCTACTGGTAGGGCCTCCCATGCCAGACAGATCAAGGATGATGACCTAGACAAAAAGGAGTACCCTGGTCCTCCAGGCTGGGGGTTGGGTGTGGGGCTAACAACCTGACCCCATAAAACATATCTGTTACGAAACTTCAACAAAAGTCTTGGAATGGGAATCAAAACGTAATAAAGACTCTGACTAAGGAATTTGCATTTGGAACATGGAATGTTAGAACAACGCTCAGACCAGTATCAATTAAAGAATTATATGACAAATAAAACAGTACAACATAAATGTTATGTCCATATAGGAGACCAGTTGGCAAGGAGAAGCAATAATTGACTTAAAAAAATCACACACTGCTACAGACCAGAAAAAAACACAAGAAAAAGGGAGTTTGGAGTAGGTTGTATAGTAGACACTAGATGTAAAGAGAACATCCTGGGCTTCCAACCTATCAGTGAGAGGATATGTACCCTAAGAATGGAAAGAAAATGTATAAATATAACTTTTATAAATACATATGGCCAACGGAGGATAAAGAGGAGGAGGAAAGGGAAAATGTTTATGCTCAGTTATGGATATGGATCCAAGCAATGATGTCAAAATCGTCCTGGGGGGCACAGATGCCAAAATCGGACAAGAAAGAGAATATCACACAATTACAGAGCAACACAGTTTGCAAAACACATCTAATGAGAACAGGAAACAATAGATTTTGCCCAAGAGAAGAATATGGTGATCACATAAACTGAATTCCTACAAAAAGATGCACAAGGCCACTTGGGTATCCCCAGATGGACAAGCAAAGAACCAGATTGATCATATAATAATGGACAGGAGACAGGACACAAGCATCACATATGTAAGGACCTATAGAGGAGCCATTTATGATTCAGATCATTACTTAGTGAAGGGCATGTAAAGGGTGAGGACGTAAACAAGGCAGCAGCATTACAGGAAGGAATTAGAGAATTGATCTGTACAGCTACAAAAGGACAGTGTCAGTGATGAATATACAAAGAAGTTAAATAAGGTCTGGACAGAAGAAGTAGAAAAAGAAGTGAACATAGATCTAGAAATACAATGGCAGCAAATCAAAACAGATATGAAAAACACAACTGACATACTGGGATATGAGGAAAGGAAGAAGGATAACAAGGAATGGTTTGAAGAGTGTGCAGACAACTGCAAGAGCAAAAGAATAAGGCATATTTAGCTAGACCGACAAGAGCAAACAGAGCAGAATATAAGGAGAAATGGAAATGGGAGCACTCAGCACATAAAAAGACAGGTTATCAACCAACAATTAATTGCAATAGAACAGGAATTTAAGGAAAGAAACCCATGAAAGGCATACAGAATGGTACAAAAGATAAAAGACAGATACAAACTTCATACACATCTGTGTAAAGACACAAAAGGGCACATAACTGGCGACAAGAAAGAGATTAAAGGAAGATGGGATGAACACTTCAAAGAGATTCTAAACAAAAATAAACACACAAAAAAAAAAGCAGCAGCAATAGACATACAACAGAATCAAATGAACATACAGAGTGGGGAAATGGGAATACAGGCACAAACAAAGCAAGAAACCCAGCTGGCCATAGGCCACGAAGGCCCTTAGGGAGAGTAGAGGTATAGCTCTACTCTATTCTTGACCTCGGCACTAGAAGGGGGTGAGG
>Ga0209628_10003533_pt1 | contig 11014 bp, 6 predicted proteins | sample TergutCu122P4_FD_187285 | JGI IMG/M metagenome (GOLD analysis project Ga0209628, IMG submission 187285) | Cubitermes ugandensis P4 segment gut microbial communities from Kakamega Forest, Kenya - Cu122 P4 (SPAdes) (version 2) | ecosystem: Host-associated > Arthropoda: Insects > Digestive system >...
AATGTTCTGTATAACATTTGAGTGGTATCGTATGAATCCGGCCATAACCCGAACAAAGAGCCAGGTTCGTGCAAACCTCTGTACCAGAGCATAGTCCACCATGTCAGTGTGTTAAAATGGCTGTGTGAAAGAAGTATTCTTGCGAGGCCAGCTGTGCCGATTTCATGACAGTCAGCGATGTTCGGTGGTCAGTTAAGAGGACACGCACAAAACTGTTACTTTCCTTTCGGAAACCAGCCCCGCAGATCCAAGTCGTCAGTAGCGTGTGTGTTTATACAGTGATGGTTTAGATAATTTATATTTTGTTATAAACATGGTATCAAGTTTCCTCATACTTTATATCATTTTTGTACTCCTAGCTCTCGTTTTTACGCATCATTATCGCTTATTTCCCCCTTATAGTCCAATCTCTTCTTCTGTTACTCGTTTGCTTGTGGAAACTGACCTCAACAGCTGAGCGTCTGAAGATAACGAGGACGGACATACGAAGACTTTTTGTAATCTGCATTAATTTGAAATTGTGCCAAAAGAGGAGGGAAACCTGCTCGTGTTTCTTGCCAGTAACTTTGTGCTGCACTTCTTTAATAAAGAATCAAAGGTGCTTTCGACGTACGTGAGGAACTTGACACTTAAAAGTCGCCTGTATACTCTACAGGCGCTTTCTTAATCTCGTCGCTGGATAGAAGGTGAGACCGGTTAGCGTCACTTCCGGCCCCTTTGTTCTCGCAGAAAGGTATTGCATAAGATGATGTGTGGGCCTTACAGCTTTGCAGTATTTTATACGAAAGTTCATATTATGAATTCTCATTTAGAAACGAGTCGGAAATTGCGCTTTTCTTTTTGTCGTTGTGGTCAATCATTGTTGCAGTTTTTTCTGAGGACAAAAAAGCTTGTATAAAATAATGCGTTAAATAGTTAGGGGACCTAAAATATACAACGTATAGGACTATCATATCCTACAGAAAAGGCCGAGATGTCACAGTCTCTGTAGTGACAAGGCAGTGGAATGACTGAGCAATAAATCGAGATTCGGTTTAGTTTGTGATACCGGAGGTTGTTTCTTCTTGGGTAAAGCAGCCGGGCCGTCAACCTGACCATTCACTGCCCCCATCTGTGTTCATGGTGTGGTGACTCAATAAGCACAAGAACAAGGTAACCTACCCCTTACTTCTGCACGGACGACAGACTGTTCAAAAATAAGTTTAAAAGTCGCGAATTCTGGGCTAACCGTTTCCAGTTCTAACACAAACTACACCCATGAAATTTCATGACTGCCACTTTACTTTTAAAACTACTCCCCCCCCCCCCCCCCACCCCCTACCCCTTTGAGTCATTTGTCGTACAGCGGAACTAGCCTTTCGATTCCCTATTGACAGCGGCGCGTGTCCTGCAATTTCGATCACCGTATCAAAGCTGTCTTGAATTCATCATCACTTGAAAATTTGTGGCTGCCAAGGCGAGCCTTTGGAGCAGGAAGGAGATGGCAGCCGCCCGGTGCCAGATCAGGGCTGTAAATAGGATGTTCAAGATTTCCACTGGAAGCATGGCAGAAGTTGTTGAGTTGTATTTCACTGCGATAAAATTTTTTGTCATATGCCTCTATATGTCTTTGATAAACATAATGCACAAATTTTTGAGACGATGGCCACCCAGTGGTTTATTAAGTGTTAGATCACATGGAGAAAGTGAGGTTGGTTACAGGCATTCATGCTGAGAGTCAGACGTTGCACACACCGTCTTTCGTCAGGAAAGAGACCATGAGCACAGGCAGTATGTTTCGTTTAGATTTCGGGAACCTTATTATACGTGACCCATATCGTTGGTAAATTCCTGTCGTCTACCTTGTCGTGTAATTTTGGCAGACACATCGAGCTGCCGTAACCGATTTGTCGCACAGAGGTTCTTACATATATGTAGTCATGAAGTCAGTCTTTAGACATAACGGACGTACGATTACCATTGAATCATCGCCTGTTTGTGTAGGATTGATATGTGAACTGGCTATCCTACGAGATGTGTCGTAAATTGAAACGAAAATATACTGCTTCACCTGCACCAAAAACGACAGGTCTCGAGAATTTGTTCCATTTTAGACAAGAAGATAACACGCAGAAAGCACTTACTGAGGAAAGCAAGAACATTTGGTGCTCGATTGGAAACATCTACAAGAATATTTTGGTTCGATGTGCTCAGAAACAGTACGTTAATGCATCATCAGCACAAAATGCAACAAAACAGATGTATTTGTGCATTCATATAAGACAACTTTGGCTCACGAAGTCTGCGATTCACATCTTGAATTTTTCAGCAAGACAATGCAGCGGCCCAGAGGGGATTTTGAAAGAAGTTTGGTATTTACCGTGTAAATTAGTTGAAGATAATATGATCATAGCAGATGGTAACATTCCGAACGTTTTATTTCAAACCGTCTTCAAAGCCAGAATTGTTGTTATGCACATTATCCCTTAAACTGCCCCCACAAGAAAAACTTGCAAGATTATAGGACCCATACTTCTTATGTGAAATAAATTTGCGCCAATATATTGCACACGTTCTGATTCCAATTTTTTTTTATGGTAGTATAATTTTTAATTAAATTGGTTACGTTGTATGTAGAGCCGTTGGTGAAGGAATGATAAGCAGGGAGTGTGGCTTCCTGTCTCGCCGTATGTGAACCGTCCTGAGACATGTGGGCGCCCCGGGCGTGTACGTAATTTGGCGTCTCGGGCAGGCAAATAATTTAGCGCCCCTTAAAAGTGCTGGTCTTTAACCTTTTGCGGCCTAGGACAGACCTGTCGAAAATTTTGAGACCGCGTGCCAAAATTGCGGGTAATTTTCGGAGAAGTTTTTTCGCGTGTGGATACCTGAGTTTGCTAGCATCATATTACTGGTTATTCCAGTAACTTAGCGCCTTTTGTAGGTTGGATCCCCGGGCATTTGCCCGCCTGGCCAGCCTACTCCGGCCGTGCTTGTGGGACATGTTACAGGGTAACGTGGGCAGTAATCATCAAACATTGAAGACGATCTGGAAGAAATCACGCAGGATGCAGTGTCTTCAGTGTCTCCAGCAGAACTTCGATGTGCATTTAACTGCGTGTATGTTGTGACAACGTGTTAACATTCGGACGGAAATCATTTCAAGCACGTTCGTTAGGTATGGTAAGACCCTAAAAAGCCTATTACCTGAAATGCATTGAACTTAAACTCTCCTGCATCTTCTGTAAGTATGATGAGTAAAATCCCAATGCCATGATCTTAAACGGCGTGACCCCCGACTGACGGCAAACTTAGACATAGAAAAGCGCTGCGCTGCCTGCCATCGTTCGAAACGGTGTCTGAAGAGAAGGAAGAATTGGGCCAGATGAACCAAGGACCCTGTAGAAGACCATTTTGCGTTGCATATGCATACATAAACACATACATTCTTAACTTATATACATATACACATAATCGTACATTAATTAATTGCTTAATTAATTAATTCCATACATCCACAATTTTGTCAAAATAATAGCATGATGCGGAATAAGTTATAACTATACCAAATGTACAAAGCATGCAAATTGTAAAGAATCATTACAGCGATAATTACGATAAATATTTTATAAACCGTACTGCGAATCATCTTCACACACAAAAAAAAAATGCATCTGCATGGCAAGGAACGTGTGTTTAAGTATCTTGTCACTGCTCCTTTGAAGTTTTCTTTTCGTTCGTAAGACTTGTGAGACCACGTGGTAAACTTCTGAAAATTCTGACGCCTACATAGAATGCACCATTCTGAAAACATGACAGGTTGGCACTTGGTCTTTGAAGATGATGCTTGTTCCTTGTATTAATACTGCTTTTGATAATGAAGTCCTGTAATTAAAATATAAAACTATTTGAGTAGACTTCTAAGCTGAGTTCTAGGTCGTGGAATACAACATGATATTCCCCCGAAAGACTTGTCCAGCATTTCGGAGTTAGTAGGTGACTGTACCATTAAGATGCAACTGACGTGGCATTGAAGTGATATAATTGCGTATTCACGGCCACATGAGTGAGAATGAACCTTTGAATACTAAGTGAAAGAACATTCAAATGGTTTGCGTCATCAACAGTTGAAGGTATACTGAGAGGAACATTGAATTTGTTACCAATATAAGTTTCTAGCAACGCTTAGGCAACAGTACTTTTAATGTTGTCACCAAACTTTGCAGTGTCATGGTTTTCACTCTCTCGTGTTTGAGGGTTGCCTGGCTCGAACTCCCCAAGGAGAGCCCTCAACATGTCGGATATTCTTTTGGTGGTCCTGGCTGTTTTGTGGAAGATGCAGTACCTTCAAACAATGCCATCGGCCCATTGAAAGTATTTACGTCCTCATCATTCACGATCCACTTCGATCTTATTGTACACTACATACAAGAACATGTACAACCGCTCTAAAGTTATGATACTCTGCACATTGCTCCCACAACATATGTATGTGCTGTGTGTGATTCACAGTAAACAGTTATTATTTCACTCAACGTTATTAAGTGGTTTGTCTTTGTAAGAGAGATGGACTGTGTTCTGTGTGAGGTAGAAATAAAATTTTATGTCTAATGTTGATACATTTCATTAAATGTCATTAAATAGGTGAAAATAAGTTCAATTAAACACTTGAGTGTTAACGGATAAGTGTGACATGGAATGAGCTCTGACGTTCATTAGCGTCAGGATCACAGGAGCCTCGGTTTACATATTATTAGTCACTTTACTACAATTAAGACAACTTGCACTTATTACGTAAACATGGCAACGAAAGAAACGCAGAAAAATGTAGGCCTCTAATCGGACTGCGTAATATCTTGGGTCAAACACCAACAGTTGCAAACCCTTACAGAATTTTAAGAAATTGGTGAAGAACTTTAATATCAGTACCGTGTTCGAAGCATGATTAATTGGAAATTTCATGCTTTGGGTGTCACTGGAAAGGTATGTTTTGTTTACGAATGGTTGCTCTTGGTGTTTGTGCTTGCGAAATTAATGGTTAATCCAGCTGGCTAATGGCGGACTTGAAGTGAATGACAAAAGGATGTCATACGATTGGACAAAGCTGCCCATTGAACGCAGTAAACAGACACTATTATAAGTAGACCCATTATTCGCGAATTCACTTAGGTTTAGCAAATCTTGTACAGCCTGACACGTTGTAGGTATTTTATGGTTTCCTATTCGGAACATTTTCTCTAAAGTGAATACTTGGAGAGATACGCCGAAAATGTATTATGATACGTGAAATAAACTACAGTGACTTCAGTTCAGACACAAGGAAAGAATCGTACAGTCTAGGTGATAATCATAAAAATGAGAATCAAAACTTCACTTCCAGTAGCTCTCTAACTCTGTAACTCTGACTGTAACTCTTAGATGAATTGAATCTCCTAATACATTGAGTCCTTAAATGACACAAAAATAGAAGTGCGCGGTTTGCAATGAAGCAAGGAGAATCATGGTTACTCAGGGAAATGTTATAATGCAACCAGTGCAGGACTTTGAACATCTAGAGTTTTATCATAATCTATTTCAAAGGCATGTTTCCTAACGTTACGTGATAGTAAATTTTAATGTCAGATTTCATTGGAAGCCTGGAAAATGTAACACGTGCCATAAATTGAATGAGAACACCGTCAAACACGATTACAAATCTATCGTGAAACTGTTTTTTGTTTAAGTAACATGTTTCAAACACATCGCTGTTTCATAATGTATTAGTATCTAATTGTGTGACGGTGTCATCATTTCAGTGACATCTATACAAAGCAACGTGCTGACACTCGTCAGAAGGATGTTGTTTGCAGTTTGCACGTAGCTTCGTAATATTACTGTGAGATCCGCAACGTCTACATTTTTATGCGTGTTATTCAAGATGACCGACTTTTCTGATATGTGTGTGTGTGTTGCAGCTAGTATGCTTGTCTGTCTGTCTGTCAGTCTGTCTGTCTGTCTGTCTGTCAGTCACAGAACCAGTCGCTTTTGGATACTGTCAGTCTGGAATACGGCAACAACAGTTTGTTATTGCATTAAGAATGAAAAGTATGCAACAAGCAACGTGCAAGGCTGAGACCTGCCCAGGTTGCACACGGAAGAAATAATCAGTTTGGTCATGACTCATGAATGTAAATTTACATTATTCCACAAGGAAATGTTTTGTTGCAGTTGCGTAAGATTGAAGAGGCAATGTACTGAGTCATTAAGACAGACTTTGTTCATGGAAGAGAGTAGGTATACTGCATGGTTAGTAAATGAAAGTAAAAGAGGATATTATTAAACCAGATCTAAGAGAGAAAGAATATCGGCAAAATATTAATGAGTTTGTGTGAATAATTATTAAGTAACAAAAATATAATGAGAAAATTTACATGGTTGACAGCTAATTAATAGAAGAACAATGTTGTTCATTTTGGAAGTGAGGATACACGCATTCGTCTATCGTCACTTTAACTACTGAAGGGTGTTAGTTGAATGTGAGTATTCAAAATTAATGTAAGGGAAGTCTTAATTTTTGTTATTTAATTTTTGTGCATGAAACTAGAGGTCCTGGCGTGCTCTCGTTTTCAGTAGTGTTGTGATGACACGCTAAATTTTTCCCTGTTTGCTCGAGTTCTATGCATTCCATTCTATTTTGTCGTGATATGCAACAAGTTCTGTTAGTGGTACAGCGTTCAAGGTTCGTTACACTTCGGAGTCGGGCTTGCTTCGAAATGCAGCTTTTCCAAACGCGCTTAAATTCGGCGCTAATGGTTGTGTACTCTTCTTCTGTTTGGCAGTTGGCTAGTCATGTACGACGCCCTTAGTAACTCACACCGTATAGTGCCAAATAATATGACGATTTAGAACTTGGAAGGAAACGATTATGGCCTCGATGAGGGACTAAACAGGTGAATGTGTGGAGGGGCTGAGAAAAACTACGAAAACTCCCAATCGGTATATCCGATAACCCGGACGAGATTCGAATCAACCATCTCCATGGTTGGTCACTCGAAAATCCTCATCATCTGTAACAGAACATGAGTAATATAATCCCAGTGCTGTGTACAGTTGTCAGACAATACCCACAACAGCCCGAGGATTTACACATCACTGCACTCGCTTGTCCGCCAGCCGACCTTCAGTTCGTCATCCTACTTTGTTACATCACTTCCGTAAAATGTGGATGTGGACCGAATTAATTGGTAGCATTCCTATGTATGACGAACAATAAGTCTCCACTGAACCACGTTAAATTATAGTACCTTCCAGAAATAGCTGTTTGCCTGTTCTATTGTTTGAAATTAGATGCTTCTGATGTGGAAAGTCACAATAGGATTTCATTAAAATATGTGTCAGTGACGTATTATCGTAAAAATAATAGCCGATTTCTCAAAACTGTGGCCTATATGGTATTTTCGAGGAAAGATAGTTGTCTGAACGATCGATGTACAATCCTTTTGTGACCAGGCTCCATTATGACACCGTACACCAGCCTTGTCCAGTCTTTATTTATTGGCAAAGGGCCTCTACCGTTATTGTGGGCTGGTCCGCGGTCCGGGCGTTTAAAACTTTTAATAAATGATGTATATATATATTCTATATATAATCGCTTAATTATTGTGTAATTTTTACAGTACATATATAATTTACAAATGCGGCAACGACACGATTTCGTGGAGGTTATAGCAATTCCAAAATATTTAAAGTCACATACAGAACATGAATTCGTACTTAAGTAGCAAGTTGTTCACATACATACCCTAAAACAACAGCAATAATAATTATACTGACAGATCTGAAGGACTTGAAATCCATGCAAAAAGAAAGTAAGTTTTATGCCTACTTGCATCTCTTTGTTCGTAAACATGCCCCTTCTCGGGACGGCCGGATTTTCCTGCATGGTTTGGTTCCGTCTTCTGCAAACCTGTCGAAAAGAACCGAACGAAATGACCATGTAAACTTCCGACACCTTCAGTCTTATTACTTGTGCCTCCAAACTGAAGCTACGACTGAGATAAACTTTTCCATTCTCCAAGAATACCTGAATTGAAATAAGCAGTTCGTAGCAGCGTAATATTTTCAGTAGTCTGGTCAGTACGAGATGGATTCGCCTCAAATTTCGTCACGTATAGCTTGCAAGGTGTAATTTGGGAAAATAAAATGAACCCAAGCATGTTTCCCTAACATCTATAATTAGTGAAAGTAACTTAAGCAAATAGAAACTGAGGGGATAGATAAGGAAACCCGGTGATAAGGTTTGCATGCAATAATAACAGGACTCTTAAAAGTGGTTGTTATATGAATCTTTTGGGTTGCTGCGTTACGGGTTGTGAATCCGCTTATTTGCGCTTCCTTGTTTCAGAGAAGCTAATATTAGGCTTAATGCTGTACATGACTTTCTGTCTTAAAATAAACAAGCATAAAAACCAAGCGAAAGGATTCTATGTAGCATAAAGCAGAAATAAACAAGAGTTAGTAATACAGTGATGGGAAGAGGAAGAATCCGCTGGAATTAATAATGTAACATCTACAGTTTTTAATGAAAATTGACTGCAGACGTGTTTTGTTCTTCATCGACTGTTCAAGGTAAAGCACACGCCATGAAGGCATATTCGGGGAGCAGAAGTATAGCTGCAGTCATTTTTAACGTCAGCACTGAATGGAAGTGACTGGCCGCGGTCGCCTTGCTCCAGGGGAAAGAAGCCCCCATTTACGGTTAAACAGGAGTCTAGGTGGGCCCTAGAGCAAAAGAAAAATATCTTGTTCCAGACGGGAATCGAACCCCGCATAGTTTAGTCCATAGTCTAGTCACTGTAGCGAATAGAGTATCTTTGATAATATAAATTTGATACTGTAAATTAAGGAATGAGAAAAGAGCAAAAAATTTTCTTGGGTGACATCGTCCCGTTGTGTGTTTCTTGTCAATAGTGTATTAATTATCCGACCAAACAAAACCATACAGATACAGTACATTAGTCTTTTATTACACTTTGCAACACGTTTCGGCTGTCCAGATCAGCCATCGTCAGGTAGGTGCTGGGTACGCAAAAAATACATAGGGGCAGACGCCGCCCTTTATATTCGTTTTGTGTATCCGACACCTACCTGATGATGGCTGATCTGGACAGCCGAAACATATAGTAGTATACTATCGGATAATTAACACCTTGTTGTACAAAAAGTTTAGTATAAATATAATTAGGCCTGTATATTTATCCACTAGCAGGATTGACTAGGTTTGTTTGATCATCACGTCTCCATCATCGATAATTAAAATATCAAATACGGATGCTTTAGAAGAATATTAATGATTTGTCTCTACTTCTTGGTACGGAAAAGCGAGTAATTCGTAAGTTTTATGAAATATCATAGCTTTTTGTTGCTGTAAGTGACAAAAGCATTTGTATAAGAAGCACACTCATGTATACTAAGTGCGGTCATTGCTGGCCTAGATGAGCGACTGCCAGCTTTTCTCTTCATAAATGGCCACAGACATACGTTGTCTGAATAGCGCAGTTCTTAGACGAGGACGTAACTGGAAGGTGTAGGATGAACGGAAATTTAATATTCATCTAAGATTGCCGAGTAAATCGAATCCGAACGAATCTAGAGGCGTTCCGTTATCTCCAGAAATGTCAAATGTGTAATTTGCACGTTATTCCCAGTTCTTTCGACTACAGCTTTACACCTTATGCAACAATTAACACTGGTAAAATCGTCTTAAGGCTTTAGATTCACAAAGGCACTTCTTGTGTGAATGGAATAGAGCAAGGGTGGCGACAACGCGTCTCGTTCACGTCATTGGTGCGGGTTACGAAAGTTGACCTTAACAAAAAATTCAGGTAGTTTACATGCACACGAGGCTGACTGTGAAGGGGATTTCGAAAGATTTTCCAAAGAAAGTATAATTATAAGCAGTTGAAACTAACACATTGTAGTTGGATGGAGAGAAGTGAGAAGCCATCAGCTGAGGGAAAATATTTTATTTTATTAATGGAGTAGCGGCTTCAACAACAAGCATTACTTCTTTGTGTTGCCAACACCAAGCGCTGGTTGCGATCTTTCCGGCAATGGACAGTGTTGCTACCTTACGTTTAACTTAATAAATAAAGACATGACTCTTGCGTAAATTCCTTCCTAAAATGCGACTCCCGGATCTCGTCTGGCTGGTCACCCCTGGAATAGAGTGAAAAATCATAGGACTGGAAATTTTGTTAGTTGTAAAAGTATGCCATTAGTCGGTACGTTTGTACCTGTGGTAAGGCGAGAATTATTTGCGACTCAGTGTACTGCTTGATAACGCTGCTTGTACTCGTATTTCCGTTTCCTGTCGATTGCCGGCGCATACCTCATTTGTTTCACTTGAAGCATAACGCATGTTACTGAAACATGAAAACGTGTCTCTTCATAAATATCGAGCTTCGGTGTAAACTGCATATGTTTCGATTATACTCGTATATTCAAGGTGTCGTCAGGAGTCTTCACCGTAAATTCTGTCAGCGTTTACGCTGCACGTTTTGTATTTCAAAGCATTTACCTTAGTTAATAAATGTGAAATTGAAGAGCCGTCTTTATTTACTGAATGTTTATTAAGCAAACTGTGGAAAATTAAAGAGCTTTCACGTATAAAACGTGAGTTGAAACCTCCGTCGTGTTGTACGGTATATCCTGATATGAATCAGTGGTCACTTAGGTTCATACATAGTGTCCTATAACACTTGACGACAAAGTTTATCATAATGTCATATGTAATATACGGTAATTATTGTATATTGTCTGATGGCTTGCTTTGTATTTTCGACTAGGCGTTCTGGAGTGATTTATTTTATCCCAGTATAGAGTATAAATAGCTTTTATTGAAAATATTGTTGACTCATTTAAGCTTTGTATTAAATTTTGTTATAAAGACGAACCGTTTAACTCTGTTTAAGGAAATAATCATTTGTCTGAGTATCATATGGAACACGTGAATAATCTGTGTAAGCAAGATGCAGAGCTTTTAATATTAATGGAGATG
>Ga0209628_10003535_pt1 | contig 11012 bp, 10 predicted proteins | sample TergutCu122P4_FD_187285 | JGI IMG/M metagenome (GOLD analysis project Ga0209628, IMG submission 187285) | Cubitermes ugandensis P4 segment gut microbial communities from Kakamega Forest, Kenya - Cu122 P4 (SPAdes) (version 2) | ecosystem: Host-associated > Arthropoda: Insects > Digestive system...
GCACATATATATATATATATATATATATTTACAAATATACCTACATGTTACACAACTCAATCACAGTGTCCATATTTCTTGGTTTTTCTTTAATTGTATTTATCATTTTTCCAAATGCTAATGAACTATTCATCATCCGATTTTGGTGGCTGATTTCGTCTGAAGGGTGAATCACGTAAAACGTTTGATACTATTGTGCGTATAAAATCTGTGTTTCTTATATTTCGACTTTTGTGGGTTTGTGGGGGTGTCTGCAGTCCTGTAGCCCCCGCCCCACCTGGAGTACGCCCTAGGTACTGTTCGTGACAAAAACGAGAGCGTTGTGATTTATTAATGTCACGGTATTTTAGCATGCTTCACTGTCTGGATATTATGCACTTACCTCCAAGTACACCAGAGCATAGGAATTGTAGATGTGACCCATGAGGAAAGCTGTTGACAATGACCCCTCCAGCTACCATCAAGATACCACAGCAGGCAAGCGATCGGGAAGCTTGCCTCTCTAATCGGTTTGATAGTCTCTTAAACAACGCGTCTGTGAACATATGCCAATGTTTGAGAGATCGGTTTACATATGGGGAATTAAAAAGCATGTGTGTTTTGAAAACAAAGCAAAAGCACAAATTTTTCCCAGACTTTTCTTTTTGCTGTGAAGTGCTCTTATTTTGGAAGAAAACACTTGACACATCACCAGAACAGTAAAAATACAGTATACATCCGTTTATCCGGATTAATTGGGACGGCGAGCCATCCTAAAATACAGACAATCCGGATAATTAGATTTTTCTTCGAAAATAGGCTACATTGGCTGTTTGAATTTTGGCTGTTACTATTTACAGTATGTACCTGCGTCTGAACCCTTCGATCATGCCTGATTTGAAGTTCTATAAGCCATAACACTGTACTGTACTTGATCCGCTGATCTGTAGAATTCTCAACAAAATTACCCGAAGGGTTAAGCCGATACGGATAATTGGCGATCCGGATAACCAGCGTCCGGATAATTGGAGTTCTACTGTAGCCTTTAAAAATTAAATGTCTTTGAATACGTCTAATTTATATTTGAGGTTCATTTACGGATGAGAATAAAATTGTTGTGTCTGGGTTGTGTTGCAGTGGGGGTCAGGTAGAAGTGTACCGACTTTTAACGTTCTGGTGTATGCACTTTAGGGTATATGTGAATTTATCTATGTTAATGATAAGTGCAGGGAACTCTGAAATGTCGGCACACTCGTACAAGATATACTCGTACAGCCTCACATTTCATAAGACAGAAATGTTGCCAGTTAAATTAATCTAAAATGCTAGGGGTGGGGAATTGAACACGTTATAATGGAATTGGACAATTTGGTTTGAAGTGAAGTTAAATTTGGATTTTTTAGTTTCGCGAACAATAATTACAATATTCGACTTGCATTTCCCGTTTCCGAGCTTTTTCTGTGAAAAGTTTACTGGAGAAGAAACAATTTATTATACGGTGTATTTAAAATAAATTACTATTTCTGTTCGACTTATTATTTATTCCAAAATTCCGTAATATAACATTCAAAGTTACAGAAAATGTTTGCAGATCATTTGAAAATCCTCCCAGAACCCCTTGGCATCCATTTGCAAACCAAAGGTCTATCAGAAATATGCTTAATTTCCTAAAATAATTCCTTTTTTGCTTTATGTATATTTATATATCTTCATATACACATTTTTTGTCGTATTTGCGTAAAGATTTCTCGGTAGTTGATACGTAGCATCAAATGGGTGGGTCATGTTGATTTAGTGATGTGGAACGAGATGGTAGTGGCCTAAATGAACGTACTATTCCGACATTTGCCTGGAGTTCTACACGAAGAATACGAAATCCTGCGAAAATAACCGGTTGTCAGGCTACGAATCGAATCAGGCACCCCGAAAATACAAGTCACACCATTGGAGCTTGAGCCAGTTTGTTCGGTTCTATTCATTTCTAGCATACAGATCGAATGTGAAGAGAGCTGGAAAGTAGTGCAGATATTACACTCTACTGTCTTAAAATTTATTATGAGCTTTATTTTAGTTTTATTGTGCCAGCTTTAAAAATTAGGGTGCTTCAAATAAAGAAGTTGATTGCACATGTATTTTCTTCCTGCTCACATAAATGTTTTTGATCAGTTTCATAAATATTCGACTTCTGTAATTCATGGAGTGCGAAAAAAAAGCTCCTCTCTTGAAGGGGTTTAAATTATCCTCTAGTATCAAGTTTCTTAGAAATCAGCTTAGTATGTCGGGTATGAAACGAAAGAAAGTATATTATTTGGGTAATTTCGGTCTTATCAAGTCTCCAGTTCTGGAGCCTTTTAAAAAAGTTAAACTAATATATCAATCTCTATCTGCGAATTTTTTTAAACGGAGTGCAAGTTGGATGTAATTTTTTATGATTCTGCTCAGTATTTCAGACAGTCACCCAAGAAGCACTGAAATAGGCATGGCCCTTGCATCCACATTATATACATTTAGAGATGTGTAATATTGTCATATATTTTAAAGCTAAATGCCTTATGGAGCACGAGGAGGGCTCTTAGGTAGTTCAGGAATGCAGTGAGTCTTATGTTATCTAAAAGAAAACCTCCTCGAAAAACTGGTGTTTATAACAGGAGTAGACCATCAAGAAATATGTAAAATATTTCGAAAGCTCAGAAAGTTAGTTTCATAAAACCTCATATTCTCTGTCTCTTCTAATAAGTTTAGATATAAACTCTGGACTGATTGTTTCCGTTCCACATTAAGCGATTTTTTTTTTTCATAAAATGCAGGTTATTTATTTCTACCATGACTCTCCAACTCGCGGCTCACCAACTTATATTATTCAGCCAGCAGCCACATTTGGGAGATATGTATGTACTATAAAAAGTACACAATCATTTTGGCGGTTAGGTATACCACTTACTGCAATTTGTTCAGTTTTACCCGCGAATCAGCCTGCAATAGCCGGTGTTGCCCTTTGCCACAAAAGGTTAGGAGATCCGTCATCGATATTGTTACATGCAAAGTCAAATAACTGAAATTTTAAAATTTTGCATCAAAATAAGAATAACGGACACAGAATCTTTCGAACACGATGTCACACGAAAACGGACTTTCAGGTAACAGCTCTTTGTTTCAGATTAAAATATATGTTACGTTTGACAGCACGAGAAAAGCTAATAGCTGAAAATCGCTGGAAAGAAACTGTTAAAGACAGACGGTTAAATGTCTTTAATTATGGCGTGTCAATTAAAAGAAATTTATTGCAAGTCATGCCTGAATTCCTACCTCATTCTGGTGGGAATTTACATTACCTGTGAAGCAGCAGGACATTACGTAAGTTACGGGTGTCCACAGGGCAACTCTGAGTGTCACTACCCCTGCTTCGATCAGTGTGAGCACCAGCACGCCATACGAAGCCAGCACACCAGTGACCACGAACTAAGAGGAAAAAGAATTTGTCCTTTTAGCGTAAACAAGTAGCTATATATACAACCTATAGTGCATCTCGTTGGCTTTCATTATAAGAATACATCACGATGCACGGTTCTCTGAATGTCAAATTCAAGATTGAGTTCAATTACCTTGAGAAAGAGATATGTAAAAGATAGGGTTTTAAGTTTGAGAAGTCCAATACTTAAATACATGAAACTGTTGAAAATTTTAAAAATGAAGCAACAACTTTTCTAATAGGTCCCACCGTGTTGATCTTTTGGACGCTGGTAAGAATGCTGGCTTAGAACGAAACGTAGCGAAGTTACATATATATTTTATATTGTTGTTCTTCCACTGTGTTCTATTTTTTAAATTTAAAAATTCCCCACCTGCACTTACAAGGTTACTACAGATGGTGTTGGTTTTATAGATGATGAATTGCACATGTTTACATCGCTTCCTAAAAAAACACAGGACATAGCCGTAAAATAAAAGAGCTGTAGAAATCTTCAAAACTGCGGAAAATTGCAAATATTTGTGAAATAGAAGCAAACGAAAGACTCATTTACGAAGACAATATGAGCAGATTAATTTTGTAGAATGCGAGAGGCCACAAAATTCACAACGTTCTGCTCTCCGTGTGAATTTTGCTGTTCTCGCGGCAGCGTCTAAGGAGATTACTCTCTGCTTCGAAGTGACACCGTGCAGCCTGGTAGAAATATACCGACTTTTTACAGAAGGTACGACTGCGACCCTTCTTGTCCAGTTTCATGTTCTTAAACTTCGTGATCAAAATATTAACGACTCCGATTTTACGTTACGATTACAGTCCTTTGTGTTGTGACGCCGTTTAGTCTGGTACAGCCGTATGCTATGCTACACGAACTGACATCACGCACATCACATCCCAGGACAAGCAATAACCAGTTTCAGGGGCGTCAAAACCTCAAAATTCTTATTCTACTGGTTGCTTTGTATGGATGTAAAATATATCATCTCAACCTAAGAGAAGTAGGTGAGTGGATTGAAAATCTTCTTGACAATAATATTGTGTTCCCTTAACGATACATTAATGGGGGCATCAAACGAAGGGGGTTACAAGGAGGGCTTGTGCGGCACGTATGAGAGAGATGAGAAAAGCATGCAAAATTATAATCTACAAAGCCGAACAAAAGATTGAGTTGATAAGTCTAGACGTAAGTATGTGGGAGGATACGATTAAAGTTGATATGATAGAGGTACATGTGATAATGTCGTCTCTGTTAGCCCTGATGAAACAGAGGCTAGTGGCGGGTCCTTTAGCTGCTTATAAGACATGAAGGTAGTTCGGAAGTTGTCATTATTATTTCTCTCCAAATCCTTACGTACACTTACTCCGAATTAATGAATATTTCCGCATTCAGCTGGACGCTATGTAATCAGGTCAGTTGCAACAACGTAGTTAAAAATCAAAATCAAAGAGTGTCATTTTAGGCTCATTTGGAAGATTGTGAACACGGAGTACTAACTTTGTAATGTCTGTCAGCCTGCCCATCATTCCGCATGGAACAACTCGGCTCCAACTGGAGGGATTTTCATGAAATTTGATATTTGAATATTTTTAAAAAATCTGCCTTTAGGGATCAAGTTTCATTAAACACTGACAAGAATAAGGGATAGTTTACGTGAAGGTCTGTGTACATTTATGAGAGTATCTAGCTTAATTCTTCTTAGAATGAGAAATGTTGCGGACAAAATATTAGAGGAAATTAAACGCACATCTTGTGTTCATTTTTTTTTCTGAAAATCCCACTATTTAAAAGATAAAGTGGAAAAATATTGTCTAGCCCTACAGGTCACCAATGACAATAAGACGCATGCGCTTTGTATACTAGATAAATAAGGCTATAGATAGGCACTCAGAATATGTAATACTCTTTGCTTTTCCACTGCAAAAATTGTTATGCGAACGCCCCTCAGTGTTACGTTATACGTACAATGCCTCAATTATTATGCTTGCATCGTGTTGAAATAAACACGGTGCAAACACTGAAATATGCTTATCTGGCTACAAAAAGAAGGAAAAATGTTAGCATTCCAGTAGGAACATGTAAGAGAGTTCTTATTGACCATTATAATTAGAATCAATCTTAGGTAAAATCTATCCGATGGACGCCGGATAATGTTTTCTTCTAGTAAACACATTCAGAACTTAAATATTATAGTGTAAATTTAATTTGTTGTTTTTCACCGTGTTATTTGTGCATATAAAAGACAAAATCTAATATTGTTCTTAACACAACTAATGCATTTAAACCTTCTATACAACGTTTTATAAATCTACTGACTGCACGAGAAACCTTCTAGATATATAACTGGTATCATTTTGATCTTCACTGGTACAGGAACATACCTGGATGATAAAAATTCCAGTCAGAACTTTCCAGTTACATTTCCTGGATTCAGAACTTGAGCTACTATTGTCATCTTCGTCATCATAATCGTCGTCGTCATCATCATCGTCGTCCTTTTCCAGCAAGTATGGATCTGTCTCGTAAGTCCTTCGTTGTCTCATCGCGGAAATTCTGCGTACAGGGATGTTAGTGCACGGGCAAGCGACAAGCAACACACTGAATTCTTGATTCCAAATTCAACCTACATTCACCTGTCCACACTCCACTCCTTTTGGTATCGTTGCTAGAATAGTTTCTCTTCTTTTTATCGAGAGTACTGAATATGCAAATAATGTGACGAATTTTCGAATTTTCTTGCAATTAAACAAACTGTATGTAAACCACAACCTCTTTTACCATCCACAGTATTATGTAAAACAAATAACTTTTCAAAATATCACTTCACTCTAACCACACGTAGACCACTGAATGTAGCATAATATATTGATTGCGTTATAACCTTGAAACATCGGTAAAATGTGGGCAAGTCTTCTCCTTCGTACAAACGTTTCTAACTTCAATTTGCGAATAAAATGTATCAAACGTTCATTAAAGGAAGACTCTACAACTCTTTAAGCAGAAAAAGAACAAACGTTCCGAATCTCTTTCACAAAATATCAACGTAGATTTATGTAGAAAATCTTGAAGTAGAGACATGACCCTTTCGTTTAGATCTGCACGTATTTTCTTATAAATTTCCTCAGCCACTTCTATTCTGAATTTTGTGTAATGAATATGGAGGTACTTGTAGTTGAACCTAATATCAAACTGTTTTCCTTGGAAGGAAAAAAAAAAGAACACAGATTTTCCAGCGAATCAAATATGTAGGCAAAAGTCGAGAACGTACACACGTAACCAAACACTAATCTCTTAACTGTCCCATATCTCTCAGCGACCCTCATGTCCTGTGTCATGTATATTATCTTATCTAAAACCGAGCACTGAAACGTTCTGTATTTATTTGAGTGACGCTGCCATTTTCATGAAAGTGTGTTTTGACACAGTAAGTTTTCATTAATAACGCCCTTTATTAAATTACTTTAACCGACTTGAGTCATGTTAATATTAATAACACACTCAACGCAGCAGAGATTCGAATGCAGCTGTACTGACGAATACAATTCAGAATAACATAAGAAATAGAGTATCAGACATCTCCATTACTTATTAATATTATACTAAATTTGTCTTCAGAAGTTCTGCATTGAGGAACTCTGTAACATTTCTCCTGTTTGGTGAAACCTGATCTTATCTTTCTCTTGCAGCCTCCCACACCAAAGGCTCATGGAAGGAAATTTAGAAGGTCAGTGGACAACTGACTAAGAACCTCTGATTTAAATCCTAGTGATTCATTTGTGTATCATAAAATTTACCATTTAAAAACTCCACATTTTGCCTACGAAGTATATTTCTGTGATTCCTGTGGATCTCAGAACAAACAAAGATCATTAATTGATTGGTTTTTATAAGCCAGACGGAGCGTGGTTGTTGAGCAATACCATATAAATCTTTAAATATAATTCGGAGTAATTTCCTTCTTCTTCGAACGGCTAAATCAAGATATTTGGGAATAAAATTTTGATAATCTTCTTTTACAGAAATACTCATATCTGGCGTGCCATTCGCTCTGCAGTCATCACGCCTGCTCTCCCCCAGAAATATTAAATTGCCACATAAAAAGTCGCATAAATCTTATAAACTGTGCTGAATTATAGAAAGATAATAATAAAATCATGTTGATCATAAACATTAAATGTGACGCTGAAATGGAGTTGAGAACACAGGCCGAAATAAATATGTAATAAACACTTAAACTTTAAAAAATAAATTACTGTATTCAACAATGAAATTGAGTGCAACACAGTCTCAATAAATACTTTATTTTGCAACAGAGAAAAATTAGTGTATTGAGAGCGTGACGAAATTATACACGACAACACACGTTAGGCTAAGGAAAGAAAGCGCATGGATATTAAGGATGGGCTACTCAAGGCTTTCGTCTGCCTACTGATGTATTCTCCTCTGGCGAACTTCAATCAGGCCAAAGCGTTTGAAGCTATCGAGGGTTATCACGTGACCCTCACTGCTAACATTTTTATGAATAGAACTGCCTAATATGTTACGGACAATATTGTAGTAATCAAAAAATGTACCTTCTTGGTAACTGTCATTTTTACCACACAAAAACAAATAATGTTGCCGTCTTTCTACAAATATAAGAAAAAAGTTATCAAATATGTTCATTTTGAAATTATTCCTATACCAAAGGAAAATTTAGGAAAAAAGAAAGAAGAAGAGAAGCTACGCATGTATATATACACCATATTTAATAGGCTCATCTTCTTCAAAGTTAATTCTAATATGATACATCCTTATTTTTGGGTGGGCGTGCGGGTTAGGCGCATGTCTGGGAGAACTGCTGTTACATTATATTCCCTTATTCACGTCTGTTCAATCATCTCGAGCACTGTAAAGAATTACAGAAAATATCGGGCATAAACTCCATGTCATTCTTCTCTATTAATTCCTGTTCAAAATACATTTCCTTATTCACTATTAAACAAGTTACTCTGTACGCAGAAATGTGTAAGGCTGTTCGTGTAAAGCGTCCATTTCTATCCGAGTTAAACCAAAACTGAAGTGGCTTGACAATATTTCTTGTAAATCTCCATTCTTAAATTTCATGATATTTTATTGTGCGTTTTTCGATTTTTTGCTTGTGTAGATACGGAAGCAAGGATGTTAATAGGACCTACTAAAATGCGAAGGTTTTTAAAATAGCCGATTGTATTTCTGACAGATCAGAGGAAAAGATGTTCTGAAGTAAATGGATAGGTAGGAATACGATTGAACTAATTTTTATTTGGTTATTAGATATTGACAAATTAGTGTAAGGAAATATAAACTCGAATTTCCAAAAATAGTTTTCTAAACACATGTTTCAGTACATGTCAAATATCATATTTCAAGGAATTACGAACATTTGTTAGGACAATTTAATATTCTGTTATACTTGTAAAATATACCCCTAACCTCAAACAAATCAATTACAAACTCTCTGAAAGGCACTTGTCAAAAATTTCCTGATTAGAATCCAAATTTCTTTGATATTCCAAACACAACTTTCCACATAGTGTACATAACAAATGACAAACACAAGCAAAAATTATTCGTGACCAAAACGTGGTAATATTTATAAAAATTGGAATGAACATGTAACACTTAAGTATCTGCAAATAAATATATTTTTAAGAGAAATGGCGACAAGAGAATAGCGCAACCACAATCGTAAAATACTTGCAATCCATTGCAAAATACGTGTTTGTTGTTTACTGCACTTATTGGCTAAATTCAGAATTATTTCGCCAACAACCATAAATATAATAAAGAATGTGCATATTAGCTTGGCTATGGAAAACACATGCTATTGTCGCGAGCGATTATAATGTATCATTTTAAAGCTCTGAGACCACAAAATAATCTTAAATTCATGTCACGATATTTACGACATTGGTAATCTCAGCCCCTTCTGCGCGTGTTTCTGTGAGGATTATATATGCACGGTTTTCGGCTGCGCAGGAGCATTTCACAGGCGAATAATAAACAGCACTGCATAAATTTTCCTTTAACGAAAGAATTCCTAAAATGGGAAAGGGAATGCAGATGATAATGTTGGTGAGTGTTATATTCAATAACTTTTCTATACTTGTTAATTCCATTACATTCAGTAGAATATGTTTCGCGCTGTAATTTTCAAAACTTATTAGGAAATGTTACAAAAAATGACAGGAACACAAACAGAAGGATATTTGCATATATTAATGGCCTCCAATACAATATTTTAAAGGTATATCGAGAATAGAGGTCATAGTACATTCCTAACTCAAAATCTATACATAATCCTATGTCCCTCTTTATACCCAAGATTCTTTATTTATTACAACTATACGCACTTGGAGGTAATTAAATTATATTAAGTTAAAGTAATATATGAAAAGCGTAGGGCCTATATTTGAAAAAAACTGTAGTTCACCTTAGTCTAATATTCTTTATATTTTGTGTTGTTAGGAAAAATTTTTACGCCGTCCTGGAATGAATCTAATTTACACTCTGAGGAATGCACGTCGGATTATCAAGACAGTCTTATTTAATGAAATTACTAACACATTTGATGTTGGTGCGTTAATTACATTAAGAAAACTACCGTTATTATCCTATTTCAATATGATTAAAATTGACAGAGGAAAGAGAAAAACAACTTTATTGAAAATGCTGATACCAGTTGTGGCGTTGTGTGCTATGACATCGTGTAGTCTGGTATGTTTTCAAGAATGTTTCGGACTGGAATACCGCCTGCATTAGCAAGAAAGACAGAAGCGAAACAATCTCGCAAGGTTTTGGTCCTCACACATCAGAGCATACTGAGTCACCAAACACAAGACCACAAGACAAAAATTAACAGCGTTCAAAATTTAATTGTAATAAAGCTAATATCCTGAGACGTAAGAGAGTGCGTCAAAGGCATAAGGCTCCTTGTTTCTAACGTAAAATCTTGGTGTGTGGTCAAATAGTTTGGATTCAATCTCTCACTGTGTTACACGGATAAATTATTGTGTTCAATTTTGTTGTGATTATTATTATTATTATTATTATTATTATTATTATTATAAGTATTACTATATAGAGAAAACAGAACTACGAATTACAGTGGATAGAAAATAATAGTTTCAATTAGATTAACATTAAAGAGAAGATAGAATATTCGAATTCTATGGTTGTTATTCCGTTAGATCAAGACTCACTTTCTTCTTCCATTTTTGCTGCATATGAGCATATTTTTGCAAACGTCGACCAAAGAAGAATCTGGTGGTCTTTCTGTCACTAAGAAACGATTTCACGAATGTACTGTATTCTGTATCATACCGAGGGTTAAGTAGGTTGAGCAAGGCGCTCTGCTAGCTTGTAAGTACGTTCCATTTGATTTGACAAGGAAATTGAAATGCCCTGTATGCACCACACTAGTTATGCTGATATATACGAGGGTTGGAACTTTAATAGTGGCAACTATTTATTTACAAATGATACAAAATAGATACATGTTTCGAAGTTTTACTGTCCTTCACTGTAGTCACCAGCATTGTGTACAAC
>Ga0209628_10003536_pt1 | contig 11011 bp, 4 predicted proteins | sample TergutCu122P4_FD_187285 | JGI IMG/M metagenome (GOLD analysis project Ga0209628, IMG submission 187285) | Cubitermes ugandensis P4 segment gut microbial communities from Kakamega Forest, Kenya - Cu122 P4 (SPAdes) (version 2) | ecosystem: Host-associated > Arthropoda: Insects > Digestive system >...
CTTGAAATGGTGTATAGTACTTGACTGCTACAAACAGAATGTGTTTAACAAACGACGTAACAAGAAGCTATTTACTCTCAGATACATCAACTTTCAGAGTCAATTGCAGACAAGGCACTAGCCTGTAAAAACACAACTTTGTAGAAGGGTTTGGAGAACCTGCTGGTTTAATGCGGCGTATCGGCAGTATTTGTCATGCATGTCTTGTTTGTAGTGCCTGTTCTGTTTAGAACAGATCATTCTCACTGCAGCCTGTCACATTTAATTATATCAGGTTATGTGATATCGTAAACTGTGTTTTTATCAGAGAATATTTTATTTGCACTATTCGAAGAACACAATTATATATAAATTCTGTATGGATATTTATTCAATAGTATTACATATTCTGCTGTCTAATTCAGCCAACGACAAGTGGGAAACTGGTCCATAGAAAGACAGCAAGGCGAGACACCTCTTCTTATAAGGATGGGTATAAATTTATTGTCCATATTTAAACACAACAGGCAAAGGATAAACACCTTTATAAAGACATCAGGAAAAGCTACACAAAACAAACAGGGGTTGCTGTAAATTGTGTGTAAAAAGTTTAACTTTAACATTGATGCAATAGTTGGTTTTATTTTATGAAGTGTTTGTTAATTTTATTTTGTGAATTGTTTGTTAATGCACGGACATGAATAACAATAAGATTTTAATAATTACTTATAAAATGTAATAATAAGCGAAAATAAAATACATATAAAATCAGCCACACAGTAAACTTTAGATCTCTTCATTATATTGATTTAGAAACTGTTTCATCCTGTTTCGATAATGGTATAAATTTCGGGGATTTTAATAAAGAAAAACTACTGAAGTTGACTTAGAAATATAGGCTTGTGTATAACAAATGCTTTTTCCTTAGAATTCCCTTGAAGTCTGATCAACCTTGAACGAAATTGCAAAAGTTTAAGCAGATAGTAAACGGAGAGAAAGACGAGAAATCTAGAAGAACCTGGCTGCCACTGAGACCTAGAGCATTACAAGGGAATTAAAAGCGTCTAGGTTGTTACGTAATTTTATTAATCCAGAACGCTTGAATTATATAGGATGTCATATTAATATATTTTTAGAAATACCAGTGTTCGGAGTTGGTGGTTTGGTCCAAAAGGGAATTTCCCTTATTGTGTATGTACTTAACTTGTTTGTGTTCTTTGGGTTTGACAAAGATGTAATTTATTGTTAAGAACTGTGCTGGAATATCTGTGTGGTACAAAACCTTTCCAGGTATTTACAGTGCTAATTACTGTAACACCCGCTGAATCGCGATCAAAAGCAAAAGGGTTGTGTGGCAGCTCCGAAAGAACAGTGGGCGAGTTTGAGCGGTGAGGATGGAAAAAAATAATTTTGTGCTTCAAGGCAGGATTGTTCGGCCCTCAGCCTGTCATCATTTACTGAAGCGTTTGTGCAAGCATTCAGCGAACAGTCCTATCGTGCTTAACAAATATCCAAAACCAAGAACACTGAAAGCCGGTAACATGTGCGAGAGTGTAAATACAAAATACATACTGCTGCCATCATCGACAGATTTCGTTCTGCCCCTTACAAGAGCTTTGTGGTTCAATTGTATCCAATATTTTAACCCCAGTCCGCCTTCCACACACCGTCTGAGGAGTTTGTTAAATTGGTTCAAAAATGGATGTCCTCTAATTAACACAGCACATGTATTTATGATAAGGAAGTTCTCATCTAAAGAACATGGGGAACTCATTTCACCCTCATATCCTAATTCATTGAAGATGTAATTGACAAATGGTGCGGTAGACACAGTAGCAACGTCGCCATCAGACATCATTCGCATTAGGCAGGTTTTCACATTAACGCAGTCCACTCGACGTGTAAGGGGGAAATGCGTGTGGTCCGAAAATTCCATTGTGCTCATACCGAACTCAACAGCAGAAATGAATCCATAATTGACATTGGAATCTAACAATTCTTGGAATGTTGCAATCTTTTCTCCATATCCCGGTTCGACAAGATACGATACGAAAAAGGCCTGAAACACTGTGCTGATAGAAAAGCAGTAACACACATAAATAAGGAAGAAAATTCTCACTTTCCAAGATCTAGGCATCTCCGGAACGGATACTCCAATAAAAATACTCCACGCATTGTACATACATTTTGGTATTGTTTGCAAACTTTTAGAGTCTATTTGAACCATTCGGTCTGGGTAGTTGGCTGAAAACCAGAACAATGCTGATGTTAAAACGAACACAGTTATCATCATTAGCCAGACAGATACATCGAACACTGTCAAGAATCTGTCAACCCTTGAAATTGGTTTGGGACAAGGTACGAACCATTTGAGAGAGTTGGAACCAAACGATATAGAAGGTTCAGTCATTCCTGTGACCACTATTGGCAAAAGGGGAACCATACCGACAACAACGTCAGCAATACCGGACGTTAACTTTGAAGCAACTGTCATCGCTGCCTTAAACGAAATATTCAGTGAAGGTTCGAGAAAAACAACGGTCAAGTTCACTTTCTTCATGGAGAGCAGAAAATACTCAATCATCTTACCTCGTATATCATACACTGTTTTGCCATCTTCTTCTGTCTCATTTCTAGTCAAAATCACAAAGGGCGGTATTCCAATAGACGCTACGTTAATAACACACTTCTGGAAATTGTTTGGAATTTTTGAAGGAAATAAATTCGTTTTTTTGGAGAATGTACCATTGTTTTCGTCGACCCATTTATCTACAAGAGTAATTTCTTTTACTTTCTCGCAATTTCCGTTTTTGTATGGGAACCCAGTGTACAGAACCAAACTGGTGTAATTTCCTGAAGAATCTGGCATAAGAACTATAGTGTTAACGGCTTTGAACTCCATCCACATAATTTCATATAGCTTGAGAGCATCGGACATTAGGGAACTGTTGTCTTGATCAGTTACGACGACAACAAATCTTCCTCGAGGATTCCATTGCAAGAGTTCGTCATGTTGCAGGTGGTTCAGTTGTGTTCGAAGAATGTCTATGATATCTTCGTCTTCCTGCTCTCGCCAGATGAAAATAATGTAGCTGTGATTGATCTCAGCTGTAGTGTCCAGCTGTGTTTTCGGCGGCATCATCTGTACTGGACAGCACGTGTCTTCTTGAACGTACTGTAGCACCAAGTCCACCAGCTGTACGTCATCGCTGTATGGGAACTGAATGATGGGCCGTCTACTGTTGTTACGTAAGTCTGGTGGCATGGAGACGACGGTGGATCGCCCGTGATTGAAGTACTGGTGTGCGATCATCTGTACACACAAAGCAATATGTCGCTCTTGGGCAGTCAGGAGGGCATTTCCTGCTGCAGGAAGGACGGTATTTAACATCGCAGTCAGCAGCAGTGCGATCAGTGTCTTCAGGTGAATGGACACCATCTGCAATTCACAGAAAGAAGCTTCTTCACGTTATTGTCTAGTGGTTCTTTTAATTATGCAGATAAGTTTAACTTTTGTTTTCATCTGCAAATGTTCACACTTATGAAGTAATTATGCAAAATAGAGATCAAAGCTATTAATTAATTAATTGTAGGATGGTTTTCTGTTATGTAACGTTAGTACCAATAGTCATACCTTTGAAACAATGGCGTATACAGCAAGTGAGGTGCTTGGAAACCAACTTAATATGAAAACTGTTTGTAAATTCGCAAACCACTGCACCAATCCCATTGAAGTTGAAGAAAATTATAACATCAAAACTCACACAAAAGCTTTATTTATTTTCAGCTGAAAATGGTTGTGTTTTGCACCTGAAATGAAATCATAATATTGAATATTGTCACTGTCAAAAAATTAGATAACGTCTTGAATGTAGTCTATATTTTTCAGAGAGATACATGACGTGTGTGATTACGTGATAGTAAGTTTTCAACAAAGGTCATATCAAGAAATTCCCCGTCTTTTCTACAGTAAGAGTGATAAATAATTCAGAATTCACATCAGCCCGGTACTGCACCCTAGTCCAAGACCAATGAAACCCCTCCGTATTTTCGTTACGTATTTATTCGAATTTCTATCTCGTGTTAATTGTGAGTCCATCTGTTCCTAGATCTCTAAAGTTGTCTCCATCCTTCAAAATTTCCGACGAAATAAATGTACGTATTACTCATCTGTGCTATTCGTGCTACGTGACAAACCCATGACTTTGCTTCTGTTATTATCAGGTTTACCAACTACAGCTTGTGGTTAATTGCTGCATCACAAGTTTTAACATTAAAAGTTGTGAATTTTACCCGCACAGTGTGTTTATACAATTTTATGGATCTCAGAAAAAAAGAGTGAATATTTCACTACATCATTAACCGATTCGTGTTTATAACCGAAACGGAAAGCGTTTACTGCTCGGTAGGAAATTAATATTTAACAGTAATTCTGATTCGTATTCTTGTTGGAAGGGTTAATGTTGTATGATGAGTTGGACTGGTAGATTCCTGTAAAGGAATGGGGACACTGCTGGACAGTGCCAACCGGCTATTTAACTGACTGCATGGAGCAGATTTATTTCTGGGAAGCGAATACAAACCCCTCACATCCATTAAATAAATTCCCCGCATTGTTGTGGCTCCACTTCCATTACAGTGTTCACAAAAGTCCGCGTTTTATATCAGATTATTGGAGTCACTGTACCTACTGTTCCTGTCACATGCATTTAAATATTATCGTCCAACTAGGTAAGTTTCTTCCAAATGGACTGTTTCCTTCAGGTTACCCACCACCAGTGTGTAGGCATTGATACAAACGCCACAAACCCAGCATCTCTCATTCGCCTAGATGTGCCCTGGAATTGCTTATAGGTATATAACTACTCGTAGTTTGTGAGCGCCTTCGCATAGAAACGAAAAGCATCATAACCTTCGTCATGTCCGCATGTCACTACAATTGTACCGGCGAGGCTCATTCTGGTCATATTTCCGTAAAATCTGGTATTTGAAACTTTTATAAAAACATGTTGAGGAATCCCCACATTTGATTAAAATCGATCACAAAATGTAGGGAAAATTACTTAAAGACAAACATGAAAGTTTTATTGTTGCTGGATACAATAAATTGCCATAAAAGGCCTCTTGGATGAAATTGTATCAGGCTTTAGGGTGGCGTTGGAGACAGAAATAATACGCGAATGCGCCACAATGTTCTGTTACACGTAAATTTCCTGTTTTTTTACATATTTTATTCTGGCTAATAAAATTATACTTAATAACAGTATACTGATATGGTTTGAATATATTCCACATAATATGTAGCAGTCTATTTTTTCGTATTATTGCATTGTTATGTCCTTCCTGGTCAGTCTCAGTGGCCGCGCGGTCTAAGTTATAGGTCTGAGGCCGCTCGCCTGATGGGATTGTGTGTTCGATTCCCACCGGTGGCATGGGTGTTTGTCTCTTGTGATTGTTGCATTTTGTCAGGTAGAGGTCCCTGCGACGAGCCAGTTCAGAGGAGTCCTACCGACGGTGGTGTGTCGTCGTGTACGAGGTGGTCCTGGCTCAATGGGGGATGCTGCGTCAAAAAAAAAATTCTTCTTGACCATACTGTATAAAGACAGAGCACAAACTGTTGCAGTTTGCCTTTTCCTCCCGATATTTATCTTTCTTCTGTTCATATTTGTATTAAAAATAAGGACAAATGCGGGTTAGAATCTTGTGTATTATAACAGGGTTTTAGCTTACATTGATATAGATGTTTCGGTGGAATGTGCTTCCCCATTTAGATTTGAGGAAAGTGGGTTATATTTGAGGGTGAATTTATTAAATATTTCCGCTCTATCTTGGATCCGTTCCTTCAACTTTTAGGTTGGTGGCAGCAAGTTATTACACGGTATTCGAAACTTCCACTAAATTCTGAACAGTGCGGTCCGTGCCAAACCAAAGACTTGTTTAAGGTCTGGACAGTGCGGTTTTGCAAATGTATTTGCAGTTTTTCACCGTGTATTCTGTTAGCATGCCGACAGATGATTTATTATTATCGTGCTGGACGCAAGCGAAAATTTATCATACATTTGTGACAACTTATGAAGTGTGGATGGTTAAATAGATGAGTAATGGAACGGTAGAGAAACCTCTGATATACTTGTTTAAATTTAACATTAAATGAAGCGTCCGTTGTAAGTTTCAGACGTCAAGATATTGGAATAATTACGTGGCATCCGTAACCAACTCTATATTTATTGCAAAAGTTGTCTAAATTTTTTGTATCGTCCTTTAAAAAAGTTTGATTTGAAACCGACATATTGTGCCTATGTGGTACGGTTATTCTGTGTTAATTCGAAATTAAAATTGTCAAGGCTTATATAAAATGTGTACAGGTGTTGTATATTTGATGGATATTATTGCTGTGTCGTTGATAGACATAATTTTTCCGCAGGACTGCGGTATGTACTGTATGTAAGCCATAAGCTTATTTCATTATGCCGAGTACTCGCCTTTCTGTAACTCATTATATTTGTTTACAATTTATTTCTTAGTAAGCAGGCCAGGCATCAGAGGAACAGTTTCCTTCTATTTCATTTTGTTTATACGTGGTCGCGCTAAATGTTCATCGCGCGAGCAATACGTGGGTTCACGAGTGCAAGAGTAGCTGCCTTGTGCTCCAGTTGCATTCAGCAGATTACCTCTAACGGTGATGTGCAGCTTTGAATGAAACTGGACAATCAGTGAGTTCGGTAATGAAGAGACCCACAATCACGAGAGTATAACTCTATTCATTTAACTTTTAACAGCATTATTCACAGTTCATGCAAAATAAACTTCAGTACACTTGACGTGGGGATAATTGCGAGTGTGTGTACCCTGCCAAATTCCCCGTCTTAACCTGAGGTTCGATCTCCTTTCCTCCTGGAGCAACATCCATGTTACGTTCCCCACCGGGACTGCGCAGGATACAACAGAATTACTTGGTGTCAGAGGCGAGGTTAAGACGAGAGGAGCGTGCACCTACGAGGAGGAGAGCAAGGGAGTCCAGCACCACTTGAGAGGCAATCAGGGTTCGAGAAAGAGCCGACACGGCCGGTACAGCGTCTGAGAGGGACAGAGCAGACACAACCAGTTCAGGGTTCTATAGTGAGCCGACACCGCCTCAAACGAAAGGCGTTGTGAAGGAGGAAGAATCACAACGGTTATATTCATTTTCTTTATGGAGAGCAGAAAATACTCAACCAAAAACCCTAGTATATCATACACCATACTGCCATCTTCTTCTACCCAGTTTCTAATCAAACTCACAAGGGGGAGAATTCCTATAATCTCTGCTTTAATAACACACTTCTGAAAATTTGGGAGGATTTTTAAGAGAAATAATTTCGGTTTGTTGTAAAATGTACCGTTGTTTTCCAGGACCCATTTATCAACCAGAGTCATTTCTTTCACTTTTCGCAAATTCCATTTTGGTATGGGAAACCAGAATACAAGTCCAACACGGTGTAATATCCTAAAGAACCAGGCATAAGAACCACAGTGTTAACGGCTTTGTACTCCATCCACATTATTTCACACATCTTGAGAACCTCGGACATTAGGGAAGGAGGGTATTGATCAGCAACGACGACAACAAACCTTCCTCGAGGATTCCATTGCAAGAGTTCACCTTCTTTCATGTTGTTCAGTTGTGTTCGAAGAATGTCTATGAATTCTTGGTCTTCCAGCTCTCGCCAGATGAAAATAATGTAGTTGAGATAGATCTGAACTGTAGTGTCCATCTGTGTTTTCGGCGGCAGCATCTGCCCGTACAGTGTAATTATAAGATTTTATGGATCTTAGAAAAAATAGGAAATATTTCGCTATATTATTATAAATTATTGCGTGTTTATAACCGAAACGGATTACGTATACTGCTCGGAACGAACTAAATATTTGACTGTAATTCAGGTCTTTATTCGTGTTGGAAGGGTTAATGTTGTACGATGAGTTGGACTGGTAGGTTCCTGTAAAGGAATGAAGACACCGCTGGACAGTGCCAACCGGCTATTTAACTGACGGCATGGAGCAGAGTCATTTCTGGGAAGCGAATACACACCCTTAACTTCCATTAAATAAATTCTCCGCATTGTTGAGGTAAACGTCCCATGCTTGTTTTCACAATATCCTACCACTGGGGCCTGTCCTAAAGCGGATGATTTGATTCAGTTCACCTCCTGTTCTTCTCACATTCTTTCTAATATTATCATCCACTTACGTGTGTGTCGTCCAAATGGGCTGTTTCCTTCAGTTATCCAACCACAAGTGTGTATGCATTATTCCTCTCACATGCAAAATGCCCGTCACCTCTCATCCGCCTTAATGTGCCCGCCCTTTATAATGTTTGCTAAGGACTGCATTCAATAGGCTCCTCATTACTCACTTTTCTCCACTCTCACCATTACTTTCTGCCTCCATTCGCAGTTAACTTTATCCCAAAGCTATACAGAAACATTAGGCTATCTACTATGCCTAACGTGACAGACCAAATTGCACACCTGTCAAAAGAGCCCTCAAAATCGCAGCTTTGTTCATTTGAGTGTGACAGATTTGTGTTAGTGCGCTGCAATGTTCTTCCTGACAATACTGTATAAAGACGGCACAAACTGTTGCAGTGGGATTGTCTTCTGCTCCCGTGCTTTAAATTTTTTCCTGCACATACCTGTATTAACAAGACTGGATAAATTCAGGTTACAGTCTTCTGTGTTTTAACAGCGTTTTGGTTCACACTGATATGGATGTTTCGAAGGATCTGCCTCCCCATTTAAACTTGAGGGAAGTGAGTATTATTTGATGATGAAGACAGTACTTATTTCAGTTTAACTTGGACCCGTTCCTTTATCTGTGAACATGTCGGTTTCTCCTACACTATAACGTGATAGACACGCGTGTTACAAACAACACTGTGAAATGGCAGCAACATGTTTCTGTGCGGTATCCGAAACGTCCATTACGGGCTGAAGAAAAGTGGCTGTTTGGAAGACCGAGATCTAATGGGTTGATGATATTAAATATTGAGTAGATTTATTGTGTACTTTAAGTGATGAGCGATATTTAACTATGACAGACCGAAAGAGATTACCAAAGACGTAATAGGAAGAAGAGATTTGCCGTCTTCTGTGATATTACGAAAAGAATAATGATATTTCCTTACCGATGTTAAGAGAACTGCCATGGGTGCCACATTCAAAGGTCGAGAAATCCAGGAAGAAAATCTATTTAAATGTGCAGACGAACACCGTGCGGAGGGTTAGACAATTCCAGCCGGCTAGTGCACCCCTAACACCAGAACTGTGTAGCGAAATTTTAAGAATATATCTCGAATGCCAATGTCTGTTTTTCACGTATCCAATAATGTGTCGTGTTTTTTGTGTGTGTGTGTGTGTGTGTGTTTTCTGTGCAGAATATTTCAGATTGCCACACACCCATTCCTGATCGAAATGCACAATTAATTAGCTATGTCGTGTAGGGCATTGTTTGTTTGTTGGTTTGTGCCTCATTGCCATGGAAACGAAATTAAAATTTCAAGTACGATGGCAGATATACACGTAGAAGGAGACAGAATGTGTGTTCGTTCTTGTTCCAATTTAATAGAAGGACTGTTTACTGTATGAAAGTGCCCGAACACATTTGGCATGTTAGCATGAGGATGTATCTTTGAATAAGTAATGACAAACACCAGCAATATACAATCTAAAAAAATATGTTAAATTATTAAAAACCCAAAATATTCCACTTTCTTTTCGCTATCCTCATGGATCTTTTAGCATATCGTGAAAATGTTTATAGACCACGAAGTGAATTACGATTAATGTTAAAACACATAAAGCTGTAAAATAATGCAAGTTGTTTAATGGGTTTATGTTAAACAGTTAATTAATAACGGTTTGAACAAGAGTATTTTATCCATTGTTAATATCTCATCGTCACCATCAATTATTCTGCCTTTCGACAGTTCCGAAGCATCTTTCCTAAAGAATTTTCCAGGAATTGCGATCTAGACCCTACTCTTTCAATTTCCAGTAACTTCTTGTTTCCTTACGGTCATACATTACGGGCTCACTTTTCTTACACGTCTTCCCGTCCCTCCTATCTTTCCCTTTTTTCCTTCAATAAAATGTCCCAGAAGGCCAATTCTACACAAGATGTGACCAATGCTGTTAGCCTTCCTTTGTTTTGTTTTATGTAGGATGTGTCTTTCCTCCTAGTTTCTAGGTAATATTTCTTAATTCTTTAGACCATCAGTCCAAAAGATATTCTGCATCCTTCTGCCGCAATATAATTCAAACTTTTCCAGGTATTTCTAATCTAATTCCCGAAAAGTCCACGTTTGAACACCATATCAAGATGAAAAAGAAATGTAGATTTTCAATAGTCTTTTTCCTAAATGAAAATCCAGGTTGCTGGTGGAAAGTCCTCTTCCTGCTTAATGCTGTTTAAGCAATTTTTAATATCACATAAATATTACATTACTACAATATTATGCGTGATTTAGATATGAGGCGTTATTTGACAAACAACGGGAGACCTTTGTCAAAGTTGATTAGTTTTCTTCTGTGGCACAAAAAAGTGGATGTGTGGCCATTTTATTACCAGTTACTGGAGCTGTGTGAGTTACATCAGCCTGACACTATGCTGTGGTAGTAGATCGCACACACACTACAGTGCGGGAGTAGATCGCACCCACACTAAGCTGTGCTAGTAGTTCGCCCCCATCCTAAGCTTTGTGAGTAGATCGCAGCCGCACTAACCTGTAAGAGTAGATAACACTCACACTAATTTGTGCGAGTAGATTGCACCCACACTAAGCTGTGCTAGTAGTTCGCGCCCATACTAAACTTTGTGAGTAATCGCAGCCATACTAAACTGTAAGAGTAGATCGCAGTCACACTAAACTGTAAGAGTAGATAGCCCTCACACTATGTTGTGCGAGTAAATTTCACCCACACTAAGCTGTGCTAGTAGTTCGCCCCCATCCTAACCTTTGTGAGCAGATCGTAGCCACACTAAACTGTAAGAG
>Ga0209628_10003537_pt1 | contig 11010 bp, 10 predicted proteins | sample TergutCu122P4_FD_187285 | JGI IMG/M metagenome (GOLD analysis project Ga0209628, IMG submission 187285) | Cubitermes ugandensis P4 segment gut microbial communities from Kakamega Forest, Kenya - Cu122 P4 (SPAdes) (version 2) | ecosystem: Host-associated > Arthropoda: Insects > Digestive system...
CACGGGGGATGGATATGCGCCCCAACGCATCATGTCCAACAAGATACACCGGTCGAAAATTTTTTAGAATTACTGAAATGCATTAAAACTGAAATAATATGAAAAAAGTCATTAAAACAGATCAGGCGCCTGGCGCTATCGGGCCTTACAGTCAGGCCATACAGACAGGGAACATGCTTTTTATTTCCGGACAATTGGGCCTCGACCCGTCAACCGGCAATTTTGTTCCGGGAGGAATAGTCGAACAGACTCTCCAAGTATTTACCAACATTCAGGCGATACTCGCCGCAGCCGGATTTGACTTGGAGGATGTGGTGAAAACAACCGTTTTCCTTGATGATATGGCCAACTTTGCCGATTTCAACAAAGTCTATGCGGCTCAATTAGAGTCAGTTAATGCTTATCCTGCCCGATCAACGGTTGCCGTTAAAACATTACCCAGAAATGGCTTAGTTGAGATAGAAGTCATCGCTGTTCGTTAACGCTTATGGGAACTTCAAATCGTTAGCCGGTTTTAATGATATGTAACTGGTCGATATTCGAGTCTTTAAGAAACGACTCCATGTGGCGTTTTTTCTTTTCTTCCAGAATCTCATTCGTAGCAATCAGGATGCCGGTTTCTTCGACATTTCCAAATTCGCGGTTGAGCGCTGTCCCGAAAGTACGCATTTTGGGCGACAGACTCATATACGCATGAATAAGCGGCGGAACGTTAAGGCCAAGCTTTCGCACTTCCTGATTCAAGGTTTTGTAATCTTCTTTAAAATCGTTGTTATTGAATATCGCTTTCAGCTTTTCTTCGTCGGTATTTGTCGACAGCGGGTGAATGGGCGTGACAAGACCTTCTTTGTCGGGGAAATGCAGTTTCAGGAAATACAATATCATATCGCGCGCTTTCGTGTCATAGGTGTTATACATGGTCACTTTCCCATAGAAATAGTGAATCGAAGGGTCGATAATGGGCAATGCGCCAAGTCCGTCCCACAAGTTGTCTAAGATAAAGATGCCTTTAGGACATCCAAGAGCGGTTTGATAAGTGAGCGAAACAAATGAACGGCCTAATTCTACGGTATAGGGCAGGTAGTGCGTCAAAAAACGGGCTGAAAAATTGAACAGGTGAGCCGTAGCGAGTATCGGTTTTCCCTGTGGATCAAACCGGACATCCGACCCGCATAAAAACCGGTACCCACCGAGAATTTCCTGGTCGACCGGACTCCATACAATCAGTTGCCGATAGGCGCCTTCCATCGTATCAAACTCATCCAAATCACATGATAATCCGGTGCCGCCACCGTAATGCCGGAAAGCGATTTCGCGCAAACGCCCGATTTCGTGCATGGTATGGGGCGAATCATGGTAGGAGATGATATAAATCTCATTGGCTGATTTGTTGGTGCTTCTTAATCGTTTGTCTGGCGTAAGCTCCGACAAAATCAGGTTTCTGTCGATTGGGGCTATGATTTTTTGCATATTATTTCAGGATTGACTGTTTGTAAACTTCATTTTTAACCCATTCAGCCCATGCTGATGGCTTTCTACTTGAATCAAAAGTCTGGTACGGAATAGGTCTACCAATATAAATACGAAACAATTTATTCTTTTGTTTGAACATTTCATCCGGCAAATATAGCATTTCTAAATTCATTTTAATGCGAAATAGCTTACGAAAATTAGCGAGCCGATAAAAAAAGTTGGAATTACACCCCTCAAAATAGATTGGGACAACATCCCTTTGGAATTCAATCGCTTTTTGGACAAACGATTTTTTCCATTCCAAATCGCGAATGACGCCCTTTTGTTTACGCGAACACAGTCCTGCCGGGAAGGTGATTATTTGATTGTCGGAGCGGAAGGCCTCTTCGATTTGGTGCGCCGCTTCTTTGCTTTGTGCGCCATGCTTGTTGACCGGAGTGAAGATCGGACGAAGATGAGGGATGGCGAGAAGCAAGTCGTTCACTAAATATTTGATTTTTCCATCGTAATGTTTACCAACCAAATAAGACAGGCACAGGCCATCAAAACCGCCAAGCGGATGGTTGGACACAAAAATATATTTTCCCTCTTTCGATGGAAGGTTTTCTTCATTTTTTACATCTAACTGAACATTAAAATACCCCATCAAGGCTTCTACAAAGGGGTATCCCTGTAAATCCTTATATATCTCTAAGATATGGTTGATCTCCTCCTGATGAATAATACGAATCAGGTAATTGATAATGAAAGACGGTATTTGATCCGCCTTATTTTTCAGTTTAGACCGTAAAATCGGTTTGACATCAATGCGTTTTTCCATTCGCTACAAAGAAAAATCAAATTTGTATACCCCTTCGCTTATTAAAGATATGCCAATTGTATTTCGTCCGTATCTATCTAAATGAAATTTTCTGATGGGTTGTCCTTCAGGTACATTTAATCTTTGACGTAAATATTTCCCCATTTCTGCAGCATGAGGGAAAGAACTGACTTGCTTTGGGTACATAATTCCATTAACAGTTTGATTTCCAAAAAATAAGCCATCCATACAAACATCGTCATCCCAAATAATTTCAATATTATCATTGTGACGGCGCAATCTGCCTCTTCCATCAAACTTCAACGGATTCACCTGCTTTGGAGGGAATAATTCAGGAAAATTTTTTATATCCTGAATTCTGATTTTTACATAAGAATCATTCTTTGTTGTGTGATTTGTGGGATTTTGACCCCAATTTAATCCTGCAGCATTTTGCACTTCTCCGTCTCTACCTAACAACGATAAAGGGCAAACTACATCAAAAAATGTCGTCACAATTTTGCTCAATCCTATTTCCAAACATGAGATAGAATTATTCAGTACTTTCTTAATGTAATCATTTAAAGGGGAAAATGAATCATACGTCGTTTCTGCCAGGATTTCACGATATGGGGTAGTTAAGCCGCTTGTTGAAAAGTTGGCGGAGCCAATTAAAGCATGAACAATTTGTCCATTTTTTCGCCATGCATAGCATTTTGAGTGCACAGGCAAATTCGAATAAAAAATATTGACCTGCTCTATTGAATTTTGAAGATTTAGCAATGAATTATGCAAAGGACGTTTTATTCCTTCGGCTCCATACATGCCATATATAACTTTAGACGGAAATGGTAGAGCTTTTAACCTTTCTACAGGTTTTGGTCCAACATAACCTGACAATACAATCAGTTCATCCGATGCGAACATCTCGTGCCTATGAAAAACGATTTCTTCTAAATTCTCCGTGTACAGCATTTTATTTATGATTAGTTAAAATTATATTGTGCTCTTTTTTAGGGGCATTGGAAAATTTTTTATTAAAAGAACGTGTATTTTCGGATAAATTAACACTTTCGATGCTTTGAATTTTAAAGTTTGATTGTGTACAAATTTCAGAAACGACACGACTCATATCGATTGTAACGCCATCAACTATCCCATCGCCTATAATCATTACAAATTTAGATTTTGGTTTAGCGACACGTGATAATTCATTAATAATTAACCTCATAGCCTCCACATATTCATTCCTTGCAGTTGTAAAATCTTTAGTATCAATACGATGATGATTTCCGATTTCTTTTTTTCGAATAGGTCTGTGGTCATAGTCCAACCAAAACATTCTTAATTTGTGATACAGATAATAATCAAACGTGTTAATATAGGGCGGTGAAGTCATTACAAAATCAAAATGGTTGTCAGTAAAATTTTTAAGCGCTGAAAGTGAATCTCCGTTAAAGATTTCAGTTTTTGCCAAAATTGAATATTCGTTTGATTTAAGCGTTTCAATATAGCTTAAAAGTGTTTCAATGAACAAGTTATATACAGCTCCATTAGGATGATTTTTATTCTTTGCCGTATATCTTACTTCGCTGTCCTGATTTGAAACTTTAACTATTATTTTTGAAAAAGCGCATAACAACAAATCTTTTACATTACTATTTTCAATTAAGTTAATCTTATTTTTTAAGTTTGCCAGTTCCTTGCATACGTTTTCCTGAAACCAATGGCTTCGATTTGGAAAATCAGGAACTTCAATATCTAAAGTAGAATCGGCATTCAATGTTCTTACTTGTTTTATTATATTGTCAATATGTTGTATGTCAACATCTTTGTATTTATTTGATTTCGCCTTTGAAACTATACAGGCAATTGGGTTTAAATCGATTCCAACTGCATTTATTCCATTAATTGCTCCTTCAACTACGGTTGTGCCGCTACCGCAAAAAGGGTCAAGAATTGTGTCTCCTTGCTTGCAAAAAGAAGATAGATACTTATTTACAAGCTGAGGCGTATATTTTGCAGGGTATGGGTGAAATCCATGCGTAAAATAGGTTGTGCTTTTATTTAAATTACCATTAATCAAAATTTTTCTCCTTTCAAATTTTTTCTAAAAACTAAAATGAAGGAATGACCTACATTAAAATAGTATCTTCTTGCTTTGTTTCCGCCTAATCGAACTAATTTCCGTTGACTGGATTGATCCCAAATGATTAAATCCCAAAAAACCCAACCTGCTTCTGTCGCAACCTGGATTAAATCGCCATGTAAGTTGATATAAGGCAGATTGTTTTCTAAGTCCCGGTAATCCCTAACCACCCAAACATTATAGGTGCCTTGTTTTGCAATATTATTCAAGGCAACAAACAACTTTTTCATTTCAATTAAATAATCAGAATAAGGTAAGTTTCCTAAATCTTCTTCTGAAACGGAGTATGGCTTTGCTAATTTTCTGCTTTGATTTTTATATGGGTTATTTTTATAATCCTTATCCGCAAAATTTTCCCTAATTTTGTTCAGTAAGTTAGAATAGGGTGGCGAGGTCAAAATAAAATCTATCGAATTTAAAGGAATAAAGTCTCCAATATCTAAAGCCGAACCCTGAAAAACAACTCTTTGATAATTGCAGTCCTGAATACCATCTTTCTGATCAATTCCTTTATTGAATAGCGTAATAAATTCTGGTTTTAATTCTATACCTAACGAATTTCTTTTCAATAGGTTAGCTGCATCTAAAGTAGTCCCTACTCCCGCAAAAGGGTCTAAAATCGTGTCGCCTTCCTTGGAATAGATTTCAATAAAATGTTTCGCTAACGATAATGGAAAAGCTGCGCCATGTTTTTTCCGTTTATCGGTAATAGGTCCATTGAAGGTCTGCACACTCTTTCCGTGTAAAGTCCATTCGCTGCCCGATAAATTGTTGAGGTCATGCGGTCCCGCTTTGATTGTTTTTTTTACTTCAACTTCCTCTGGACTAAACAAATAATAATGTGCACATTCAGATAATTTCTGTATAGGGTATTCTTTAAAATTATAGTTAGCCATTATCTTGTATCAATTAAATAAAGCGCAAATTTACTCAGAAAAAATGAATTCTATTTCATTTTTTTAAAAAAAATGGGGTGTTGAAAACTTTTTTTGAATAATTACGTCACAAGAGATTAAAATATTATGTACTTTTACCCCTTCAATCAAAGCATTATAGGGCTTTGATTGAATAAATTGTATTCGAATGGGACAGAAAGTGCTTAATTATCACGTACCTGCGCTTCTTTTAGAGAGTATTGACGGCTTAAATCTCCGTCCTTCGGGCGTCTATGTGGATGCCACGTTCGGCGGAGGAGGTCATTCTAAGGGCATATTAGCCAAATTGGGTGATGACGGCCGTTTATACGGGTTCGACCAGGATGCCGACGCAGAAAACAACGTGATTACAGATAAGCGATTCACGTTTATTCAGGGTAATTTCAGATACCTGTCAAATTTTATGCGTTTTTATGGCATACAATCGATCAATGGCCTTTTGGCCGATCTTGGTGTTTCATCGCATCATTTTGATGATGTTTCTCGCGGTTTCTCGTTCCGCCATAACGGCGAACTGAATATGCGCATGAACAATCGCGCAGGAAAAACGGCTGCGGACGTCTTGAACACGTATTCTGAAGAACAATTAGCGTCCATTTTTTACACTTACGGCGAATTGAAATTTGCCCGAAAGATCGCCTCTGAAGTCGTCCGTCAAAGGCAAATCCAACCGCTCCGGTTGGTGTCCGATTTGTTAGAGATACTCCATCCCTATTTCGACAAAACGAATCTCAAAAAGTCTATGGCACAGGCGTTTCAATCTTTACGCATCGAAGTGAATCAGGAAATGCAGGCGTTGCAAGAACTATTAACACAATCGTTAGACTTGCTTCAAGAGGGAGGGCGTTTGGTCGTTATCACTTATCATTCATTAGAAGATCGGTTAGTGAAAAATTTTATCAAAACGGGGAATTTTGAAGGTCAAGTCTCTATGGATCTCTATGGGAATAAACGTTCGCCATTTCGACCGATTGGCAAGTTGATTGTCCCATCAGCCGGAGAGATAGCCGTCAACCCGCGCGCACGAAGCGCAAAATTGCGCATTGCGGAACGAATAAAAAATCAGGAGTCAGGAGTCAGGAGTCAAGAGTCAGGAGTCAGGAGTCAGGAGTTAGGAATCAGGGATTAGAACCCCGAAGGGGTGACATTATTATAAGGATTTAATATTGGTAAAATTCGATATGGAAGAGAAGGAGAAAAAGAAAAAAAAGCGGATTTCCTGGCTGTATATCCTTGGTGGTGGTATATTAAAAGAGGATTTTGTAATTAGGCATACAAAAATGATTATATTGATTGTCGTCTTGTTGTTTTTTTACATCAGTAACCGTTATACCTGCATCATTAAAATACGGGAAATCGACCGGTTACAGATGCAGTTGAAAGAAGTACAATCCGAAGCGGTATCCGTATCGCTGCGATTGACCGGGAATATGGTGCCTTCGGATATTGAAGAACGGGTTAAACGGCAAGGATTGGGGCTTGAAAAAGCGAAAACGCCTCCTTATAAACTTCAACACTAATTTATTTAAAATAGACCCATGTCGCCTTTTAAAAGAGCATCACAGGAGATGAATACGGTACAAAAAAAGAAAATCGGCAATGAAAAAGACGGAGATATCTTTTCAAGATACTTTGTTATCACGGTTTTACTAAGCATTGTAGCGATAGCGATTCTTGTATCTGCGTTTTATATCGGCATTTATGAACAAAAGGAGTGGATGAATCTGGCCGGTACGATGATCCGTCCAAATCGTTTAGTTATTCCGATGCGTGGCACGATTTATTCCGATGATAAGAAGATTTTAGCGGCTAATCATCCTCAATATTACTTGCACATGGATTTCAAATCGAACGCTATTCAATTGGATTCGCTCCTCCATTCAAAGCATAATAACATCGATTCGTTAGCCTATCACTTATCTAAAAAACTGAAAAACCGATCGCAAACTGAGTATAAAGCGCATATTCTGAAGGGTATCAACTCCAAAAAAACCGACTATCCACTCTTTGTAAGTCAGGGAATAGCGTTCGAGGATTTGAAAGAAATCAAAAGGTTCCCCTTTTTCAGGCTGGGAATTTATCGCAACGGGCTTAAAGAAAAGGAACGGATGTATCGCCGCAAACCATTTGGAAAATTGGCTTCGCGTACGATCGGGGATATCTACAATGAAATTGATGAAAAAACCGGTTTAACAAGGGGAAGGAATGGTTTGGAACTTCAGTACGATTCGTTGCTTCGCGGAGAAGCCGGATTAAGTTCCGAACAGCGCGTTGGTGGTCGATGGACCTCGGTCATCGAGGTTGAGCCTGTCAATGGTATGGATATTCGAACGACGATTGATATTACCATCCAGGATATTGTGGAGAAATCCTTGTCGGATAAATTAAAAGAACTTGATGCGGTCTCCGGTATAGCCATAATCATGGAAGTCAAAACCGGCGAAATAAAAGCCATTACCAATCTGGCGCGGACAGGAAGCGGACGCTATGACGAGACTGTGAACCATGCTGTTGCCGATGAGATCGAACCCGGTTCAACGTTCAAAGTCGCTGCCATGATGGTTGCCCTTGAAGATGGTCTCGTTAACCCGAAAACACCGATTGACGTTGGGAAGGGCGTTTATATGTATAACAATCGTGCCATCAACGACCACAACGTCAACCGAGGCGGATACGGGATGATCACTGCGGAAAAAGCCATCTGGTATTCATCCAATGTTGGTCTGGCAAAGATCATCCTCAGCGGATACGAGCGAAATCCGCAAAAATTCGTTGACGGATTGAGCCGTATCGGTATGGATGCCGATTTAAAAATTGAAATACCGGGGGCTGGCAAACCCAAATTGCGTCGACCCGGCGATAAGCTTTGGTCGCGCACTTCGCTCCCCTGGATGTCCTTCGGTTACGAAGTACAGATTCCGCCGATTCAAATGCTCACCTTCTACAACGCCATTGCCAATGAAGGGAAAATGGTACGTCCGATGTTTGTAAAGGATGTTTTTAAAAACGGAAAATCGGTCAAACGCTTTGATACGGAGGTGGTGATTCCTGAAATTTGTTCGGAGCGCACATTGAAAATCATTCAGGATATGCTGTACAATGTGGTGAATTATAGCGATCCGACACTATCGAATCGCGACGGCACCGGCAAACCCGCCCGATCAAATGTGATAACGATTGCCGGTAAAACAGGTACGGCTCAGATCGCCAGCGGTGGAAGTTATCGCACGGCCGCACACACCGTCTCCTTTTGTGGTTATTTTCCGTATGAAAATCCGCTTTACTCCTGTATAGTCGTTATTTCACGTCCGCGTGTCGGTATTGTGTCGGGAGGGGCGATGTGTGGCGTTGTCGTGAAAGAGATCGCTGAAAAAATTTATTCTACCCATACGGTTTTCGAGATAAATGGTGTTCAGAGCGAACCCGAGAAAGTCCCCTACCCTCAGGTGAAAAATGGCGATTACATGGCGCTGAAAAATGTATCAAAAGGAATTAACGTCCAGACCATTGAAGAAAACATCAAATCAATGTACGTTGCGACCAATACGGATAATAAAGGGATCACATTAAAAGATTTGCCCGTCAACACAACTGTTGTCCCCGATGTCATTGGTATGGGTGCAAAAGATGCCGTATTCGCCCTTGAAAACTGCGGTTTACGTGTGTTTATTTCCGGTTTCGGCGCTGTCGTTTCACAATCGATCGCCCAGGGCGCCCGGATAGTTCCTGGACAAACGGTAATGCTTACATTAAAATGATTTAAGATTTAAGATTTAAGATTTAAATACATCCCCCTGCCCCCTTCAAAGGGGGATGAAGAACCCCGAAGGGGTGATATGATTATAGATTTATGAAATTATCAGCGTTAATAAAAAGAGCAGGGATAGCGGTAACGACAGGTGAAGATGATCCTGAAATTACAGGCCTTTGTGCCGATTCGCGGCAAGTCAAAGCGGGTTCGCTTTTTGTCGCTGTTAAAGGCGTTACTGTTGACGGGCATGATTTTATCGGAAAGGCGATTGAACAGGGCGCTGCGGCTATTGTGATGGACAATGCCACTCTAAGAGATTCAATGTCAACTGTTCATTGGCCTTTGTCCATTATCGTCATTCCTGATTCGGCAGTTGCTTTGGGGCGGTTAGCATCGGTTTGGTTTGGTGAACCCTCGCGACAACTGATTGTTGTTGGCGTCACCGGAACCAACGGGAAAACAACGGTTGCAACGCTCCTGTACGAACTGTTCAGGAAATTGGGATTTAAAGCGGGGTTGTTGTCTACGATTTGTAACTGCATCAACGATGATGTTTTGGCAACCGACCACACCACACCCGATGCCCTGACGATTCAACAGTTGATGGCCATGATGGTTAATGCAGGATGCGACTATGTGTTTATGGAAGTGAGCTCACATGCGGTTGATCAAAAGCGGATTAGCGGCATTGATTTCAACGGCGGCATATTCACTAACCTCACCCGCGATCATATGGATTACCACCTCACAACAGAAAACTATCTGAAAGCAAAGAAGTCATTCTTTGACCATCTGCCACCCACAGCATTTGCGTTAACTAATGTCGATGATAAAAACGGGATGGTCATGCTGCAAAATACGGCTGCACGACGTCTGACTTATTCCCTGCAAACACCGGCTGACTTTAAAGGAAAAATCATTGAATCGCATTTTGAAGGAACTGAAATGGAGATTAATAGATATCATGTCTTCACCCGTTTTACAGGCCGGTTTAATGCTTATAACTTGCTTGCTGTTTATGGCGCTGCTGTGGCGTGCGCATCGCAGGAATCCGACCGAAAAACCATAGATCCGGAGGAAATTATCATTGCCTTAAGCGCCCTTCATCCTGTTTCAGGCCGTTTTGAAACGATTCGTTTGCCACAGGGTGTCACTGCAATCGTCGATTATGCACACACCCCTGACGCACTTGAAAACGTACTCAACAGCATCCATGATGTGTTAGACGGCAATGGACGGATCATTACCGTTGTGGGCGCAGGCGGCAATCGCGATAAAGGAAAACGCCCCATGATGGCCAAAGTAGCCTCCAACATGAGCGATCAGCTTATTCTCACGTCCGATAATCCGCGTTTTGAAAATCCCGAAGACATCATCCATGACATGTATGCCGGTATAACCTCCACGCTGTCTATGGGAAAGAGCGGAGGTGAGACTTCGCCGTGTCTTTGCATAACAGACCGGCGACAGGCCATAAAAACAGCGATTGCTTTAGCAAAGAAAGGCGATGTCATTCTCATTGCCGGAAAGGGACATGAGAATTATCAGGAGATCAAAGGCGTGAAATATCCGTTTGACGATAAAGAGATTCTTTTAACAATTAATAATTAACAATTAATAATTAACAATTAATAATTAATAATTAACAATTAATAATTAAGAGATAAATTGAATTCTACCAATATTTAATCCCTACGGGATTGTGGAATTTATTCCTGAAAACTGAAAACTGAAATCTACCAATATTTAATCCCTAAAGGGATTGTGGAGCTGACAACTGACAACTGACAACTGACAACTGACAACTATATGTTATACGACTTTTTTGCTTATTTAGATCAAATCAATGTGCCCGGCGCAGGTATGTTTAAGTATATTTCGTTCCGTTCAGGGAGTGCGCTTG
>Ga0209628_10003538_pt1 | contig 11009 bp, 3 predicted proteins | sample TergutCu122P4_FD_187285 | JGI IMG/M metagenome (GOLD analysis project Ga0209628, IMG submission 187285) | Cubitermes ugandensis P4 segment gut microbial communities from Kakamega Forest, Kenya - Cu122 P4 (SPAdes) (version 2) | ecosystem: Host-associated > Arthropoda: Insects > Digestive system >...
AGGAAGAATAAACGAACCGTCCGTGTCGGCTTTTGCATCATTGCGGCGGTAACGCACCAGCATGTGTGAGTCGGATGCTACGAATGTGATGTTGTCGGTAGTCATCTCCACAAAAATACCGTTCATTACGGGACGCAGATCGTCTTCGCCCGTAGCGAAAATCGTTTTGCTGATACCCTGTAACACCATATCGGCCGGCACACGCACAGGTGAAATCATATCCTGTTTAAGGGCGGGCAGTTGCGGAAAATCTTCCCAATCGCACCCTACGATATTATATTCTCCGGTTTCGGAGTGGATACGAATGGAGAAATTTTCGGTTGAGATATCGAAAGTCAGCGGCTGTTCCGAAAACTTGCTGAGATACTCGGTTAGAAATTTAGCAGGGATAGCGATTGCGCCTTCTTCGGATACATTATCGAGTTTGATCCGTGTGATCAGCGTGGTTTCCAAATCCGAAGCTGTGATTTCCAAAACATTACCTTCGAGTTTGAACAAAAAGTTGTCAAGAATCGGTAAGGTGTTCTTGCTGTTGATGACCTTGCTGATGGCCTGCAAATGGCTCAGCAATTCGGTGCTTGATACGACAAATTTCATTTTTTTTGATGTATTTGATGATAAAATTACTTGTTTTCAATAAAATAACTTCCCAAAATGGGACGGCAATAATACGAATTTTTTTTGATTTTCTATTGATATTTTTTTTATTTTTGAAAAGATGATCAAAAAACTATTCAAACCTGATCCCGAAAAATCTCCGCGATGCTCCGCGTCATCTCTGCGCAACTCCGCGTTACATTATTTTACACAGAGAAACGCGGAGGAGGCGCGGAGGTTCACAGAGTTGTTGCTTATGGATAATTTGGGACTTCCTTGGTCGAAGGCATTCCAAAACTTGGATCCTCAGAGTCAATACAATGATAATGATAAATCATTAAGCTATTCACGAACAACTCAACCCATCCCACATATTTACCTATAAGTATTCCTTCACTGTTCTTTCCATACACAATCATTTTATATAAGTAGGTGTTGTCGTTACGAATAAATATCCTGTTATATAATTCCTGTGTAATAGCATCATTATTTGAAATGAGCTTGAGATTATCCAATGTAGGCGCTCCGGCGGAATACGCTATCATGTAGGCAACAACCCTTTGGGGGTCGTTGGCATAATCGTAAGTACCGTTTGTCAAACTTGAACGCACATTAGATTCAGCCATGACGCTGGGACGTTGCCCATAGTCAGTGTGAAAATAAACATTACCGTACTTTTGAGTCCATATATAGTTAATAATCGAATTCGTTCCGCCATAAAAAACAGCTATTTGATAACCGTTTTCGTATATGATGGTCGGTCTTAATCCTTCCCTATGCATTTTTGCTATTTTTTCCGCATAACCCAGTTGATATAGCGCTTTTTCCAACAAATCGGTTGATAAATTTTTTTGTGTAATATAAAAAACTACGGGCATTGCATAACCCGCAGTAACTGTAACAACGGCACTTCGGGAAACGCCGGTAAAAGGTGGCGCTGTTACTGTAAATGTATTGCCATCTTTACTAACTGTCAACCAATCCTGATTGCTGACAGCATCCCATGACGGTTGGTTGGTGGTAACGATAATCGGTTTTGTGCTTCCGCCGCTCTTGCTAAACACTATTGAAGAGGACGAAAGTGACAATTGAGCGCCGAAGCCGGATTGAAAAATTGTGACAATTTGAGGTATAGCAATACCGGCGGTAACGGTAATCGTTGCCTTACGCGGAGTTACTGTTTCGTTAGGTTTGATAGTTATCCTGTATTCATGATATTTTTCATTTTCGAATAACAACTCTAACGTACACCATGTCATATCTGATGTTACATTCAATGAGGGCTGGTCGGTTGTAACACCAAAAAGCATACCGTCGCCCCAGTATCCAAACCACAAAGTATTACTGCAGGTTATTTTCAATTCTGCGTTGGGCGCCTGAGTAACTTCAATAGTTACATTTTTCGCGTTGCCTGCCGAAACAGTAATGGTTGCCTTTCTTTCTCCCGCATCGTTGACCGAAGCCGTAACAGTAAATTGGTTGTCGCTTTTCACAATCGTACACCACGTTTGATCACTCACGGCATCCCACGAGGGTTGATTGGTGGTAACGGTAATTGTCTTTGTTTCACTTGCTCCTCCGGTTTTTGTAAACGATATTGGAGTATTGGGCGAAACCGATAATTCTCCGCTACTTTCGGCTTCCCACTTGGCATAAATCGTGAAATTGTCCGTTATTGCGCTCATATCGTAAGGAAAGTTAACTTGATTTGTTAAAGAGGCTTCCTTGTACCATCCACCAAAATCATAGCTTGATTTCACAGGTTTTGCGGGTGCGGCGAGTTTACCGTCTTTCGCTACCTGTGTTGCGTGGTTATCGTTCGTTGGCCATGCTCCATCATTTAGATTCCAAGTAACCTGCCAGTATTCTACGTCAAATTTCTTTATACATGGAACATAGCGAGCTTCCTGTTCGGCAGTTTCCCAATTCCCTATCCTTATACTCTGCTTGTCAGCGCTGATATAAAAACTGTTGAGAGCGATGTCGCCTACGGCGCAATATCCGCTTCCGTTTGCTTTGGGCATATAATAACCATTAAATGCTGTTAATGTTCCAGTTACCCTGTAGCCAACGGGATAGTCCGCGAGGTATGCGCCTCCCGGATTGTTTGTCGCTGACCAGGTCAGTCCTTCAATAGTGTAACCCAAACCTTCTTTGTTAAAAAACACAATCTTATTTGTATTTATGGTTATCTGAATCCATGCATCAACTGATGATCTCCAAGTTCCGAAGTAATCGGTTTTGGGATCTATATCTTCCCATTTGGCATACAGCGTAATGTTTGCTTTAACGGATTTTACATCGTATGGAAAAGATACCTTGTTGGTCAGCGCTTCTTCCTTGTACCAGCCTTCAAAGACTCTGCCCGCTTTCACAGGTTCGTTGGGTTCGGCAAGCGTTCCGCCTTTTACTGCCTGCGTTGCGTGGTTATCATTGGCAGGCCACGCGCCTCCATTCAAATTCCAGGTCACCTGCCAGTATTCAACCTTTGCTTCCGCTTCCCACTTGGCCTGGAGGGTGATGTTACCGGTTACTGCCGTTTGGAAGTTGTAAGCCGTTTCAATGCCTTTCAAACGCCAGAAGAGGAACACATAGCCCTGTTTTGAAGGATTGGTAGTGGGAGCGGTAGCCTTTTCCCCTTCCTTTACCTCTTGAGCGGCAGGAACAGGGCTGCCGCCATCAGCATCGAAGGTAACAGTGTATATCTTTTCTACTTCAGGTTTGTCGTCCTTACAGGAAAACATACCTGTTGCAATGCTTACTAAAGCCATCGCTGTCATCAAAAAAACTATTTTCTTCATGTTGGTTTACATGTTATTAAGTTCAAATTATTTTTCTAATTGCTCAATCATTGAATCTTCAATATTTTTATTGCTCTCATATTTTTTCCTTCATCAACCTGCACAATATAGCTTCCTTGCGGTAAAAAGTTTACAAAAAGAATTTCCTGCGTTGAAGTAATATAGCGTTTGATCCAGATCCTGCCTGCGGCATCATACACTGATAAGATTCCTTTTCCCTGTAAACCGCTGATGGTGATCTGGTCTTGCACCGGATTAGGATATGCCAACAATGGATTGCTATAATTGTCTTCCACATCAGTGTACTTTTTCCGTACAACTGTGATGGTATATGTTTTTTGTGTGGTTACATCCTCAGCTATTACTGTTACAGAAATGGTATTACTGCCCACATTGAGCGTATGAATACCCACGCCTGCAACTGTCGCACCGGCGTGGGCAGGAGTCGCTGACACGGTAATACTTGCTATTTCGCTTTCCACATTAACGGAGTATTGTATTGTAGCGGCATTGAAAACTGGTGTAAGATCTCCCTGATTTACTGACAAAGTTTTTAAATCGGCATTGCTGCTTGCATCTCTGACTACCGTGATGGTATAAGTTTTTTGGGTAGTTCCATCTTCAGCCGTTACCGTTACTGTAATGGTATTATTGCCGACAATAAGCGAATAATCATCTGTACCTGTAACTTCCGCATTAGTGTGGGCCGCCGTCGCCGTTACGGTAATGCTTGCTATCTCATTTCCCACATGTACGGAGTATTCAGTTACATCGGCATCGAAAACAGGTGTAAGAACGCCTTTATTTACTGACAAAGCGTCTAAATCTGCATTGCTGCTTGCATCTCTGACCACCGTGATGGTATAAGTTTTTTGGGTAGTTCCATCTTCAGCCGTTACCGTTATTGAAATGGTATTATTGCCGACAATAAGCGAATAATCATCTGTACCTGTAACTTCCGCATTAGTGTGGGCAGCCGTCGCCGTTACGGTAATGCTTGCTATCTCATTTCCCACATGTACGGAGTATTCAGTTACATCGGCATCGAAAACAGGTGTAAGAACGCCTTTATTTACTGACAAAGCGCCTAAATCTGCATTGCTGCTTGCATCTCTGACCACCGTGATGGTATATGTTTTTTTGGTACTACCATCTTCAGCCGTTACCGTCACTGAAATGGTATTACTGCCTACATTGAGCAAATAAATATCCATACCCGAAACTGTCGCATTAACATCAGAAGGTGCCGCTGATACGGTAATGCTTTCTATGTCATTTTCCACATGTACGGAGTATTCAGTTACAGCGACATCGAAAACAGGTGTAAGTACTCCCGGATTTACTGACAAGGCACTTAAACCTGCATTTTTGCTTGCATTTTTTTTCCGGACAATGGTTATATCCAAAAGATAGGTGCCTATGGGATGTGAAATTGAAGAATACGGTTGTACAAGAAAATATACTGTACCTCCATCATTCAGAATGATATTATTCAGCATAATAGCATCATAAGTGACTGACCAGCTACTGCCATTCGTTGAATAGCTAAATTTTGCGTCGGCAGTATAATTATTTCCATCGCTGCTACTGTAATAATCGTGTAACCTTGCGGTAATCGTATAAGAATAGTCTAAAGGCAGCTCTATTTTGTAATAATCAACATCCGTACTGATATGGAAATATGATCCGGCAGTTTTTACTGTTGCTGCGTTATCCGTGAATGTAACAGGCAGCGAGTAAGCCTGCGCCAGCGTATTGTTTGGCTCATACGGGTCAGGCGCATTACGTTCAATGGTCACTTCCAAAAGATAGGTGCCTGTACTCCAAGAAGTAGAAAAATATGGTTCGACCAGGAAATATACTGTACCTCCATCACCAAGAATGATATTATTTGACAATATATAATCATAAGTAATTGACCAACTACTGCCATCCGTTGAATAGCTAAATTTGGCATCGGCAGTATAATTATTCCCATCGCTGCTTCTGAAATAATCATGTAACCTTGCAGAAATCGTATATGAATAATTCGAAGGCAGTTCTATTTTGTAATAATCAACATCTGTGCTGACATGGAAATTTGAACCGGTAGTTTTTACTGTTGCGGTATTATTCGTGAAAGTAACAGGCAGCGAGTAAGCCTGCGCTAATGTATTGTTCGGCTCGTATATGTCTGGCGGGTTTATAGGAAGGCGTTCAACAGTAATGGTATACGTTTTAACTGTTGTCCCATTCTGAGCCGTAACCACTACATCAATGGTATTGTTTCCTACAATGAGCGAACGATTTCCTGTACCGGCAACTGATGCATTATTATCTGCCAGCGTTGCCGAAACGGTAATACTTGTTACGCTGTTGGCCACAGTAACATTATAGGCTGTAGTATTGGCGTTGAACGCCGGCGTAAGAGTACCCGGATTTACTGACAAGTCACTTAAATTAGCATTGGTTCCTGTACCTGCCTGTTTCCTTACTATAGTTATATCCAAAAGATAAGTGCCTGTCCGACTTATAAAATAAGGTTCTACATGAAAATATAAGGTACCTCCATTCGGGATAACTATATTGTTGTCCATGACATCATCATAATATTCCGACCAACTACTGCCATTGGTTGAATACCTGAATTCAGCGTCAACTGAATAGGTATTCCCGTCGTCGCTGCTGTACGAATCATGTAATCTTGCTGTTATCGTATAATTAAAACCCGAAGGCAGGTCTATTTTATAATAATCAACGTCAGTGGTAGAATGGAAGTTTGAGCCGGTTGTTTTTACTGTTGCGGTATTATTCGTGAAGGTAACAGGCAGCGAAAAAGCCTGCGCTACGGTATTATTCGGTTCATACAGGTCGCCGGAAGCGGGGGAAGCGCGTTCAACCGTAATGGTATATGTTTTTTTTGTGGTTCCATTTTGAGCTGTCACTACCACATCAATGGTATTGTTTCCCACATTGAGCGAATGACTGCCTGCACCGGTGACTGTTGCATTATTATCTGCCAGAGTAGCCGAAACGGTAATGCTTGTTACATTGTTGGCCACACTTACGTTATAGGCAGTTGTATTGGCGTTGAACGCCGGCGTTAGGGTACCCGGGTTTACCGTCAAGGCGCTCAAATTGGCATTGGTTCCCGTGCCTGCCTGTTTCCTTACAATGGATATATCTAAAAGATAAGTACCCATATTGCCCGTAAAATATGGTTTCACATGGAAATATACTGTTCCGCCATTTTGAAGAACAATATCAGTTGAATTAACATCAAAAAATTTAGACCAGTTATTACCATCTGTTGAACAGGAATATGCAGCGTCGACGGTATATGTATTTCCGTCTTCGCTATCATACGAATCATGTAATCTTGATGAAATGGTATATGAATAACCTGTTGGCAGCGTTATTTTGTAAAAATCAACATCGGTATTTGTATGGAAATTTGAACCGGTTGTTTTTACTGATGCAGTATTATTCGTGAATGAAGCAGTAAGCGAAGAAGCCAGCGTCACCGTATTATTCGGTTCAAAAGGGTCGCCAGTTACAGCAGGGGCGCGTTCCACCGTAATGGTATACGTTTTTTTTGTTGTTCCATTCTGAGCCGTAACCACTACGTCGATGGTATTGCTTCCCACATTGAGCGAACGATTGCCTGTACCGGCTACCGTTGAACTGGCATTTGCCGGTGTTGCCGAAACAGTAATGCTTGTTACGCTGTTGGCCACATTCACGTTATAAGCAGTAGTATTGGCGTTAAACGCCGGCGAAAGTGTACCCGGGTTTACTGATAATGCGCTTAAATTAGCATCGGGTACTGAAGGAGAAACTGTAACGGTGCAAGTAGCGCTTTTATTGCCATCCTGCGTAGTTACAGTAATCGTAGCCGTACCTGCTGAAACGCCCGTAACCACTCCGCTGCTATTCACAGTAGCCACACCTGTACTGTTACTGCGCCATGTTAAGGTTTTGTTGGTAGCGCCGGAGGGAGCAACAGTGGCAATAAGCTGTTCTGTGCCGCCAACAAAGATACTGGCAGTTGTTTTGTTCAAACTTACGCCCGTTACCGGAACGTTGACTGCAGGTTTGATGTTAATTACCATGCCTTGCGAGGTATTGAAGGTGCCAATGTCGGTGTTGAGCGCTGTGAGTACAAACCATCCGTCGGCATATCCGCTCCAGCCCCAATTGAAATGAAAGGTGCCATCGTCTTTGTATCCGTCGCAAACAAAAGCATGGCCTCCGTTAGTGCCCTGGCCTCTGTACAATACCGGAAATCCCGCGTCCAATTGTCCCTTGATCATGGTTTCCCATGTGGTAGCGGTGTATAATAACTTTGATACATACGAACAACTGCTATCATACCCAAAATAGTTCTTCAGGGCGGCAGGCACATCCGTACTGGAGGCAGCGCTTCCTGCATCAGGCGAATAATCCATTTGCACGCTTAACCCGCAATGGTACATCAGGGTAGCTACAGCAGTACGTTGTTGTGCGGTAGTGGTGCCTTTGTATGAATTGAGCATGTTCCCCCAATCGTAATTGACTGCAAAACTCACCGAAGGCATGTTGATTCCGTGTTCTTTAGTAGTGTAAGCATTACTTTGCCCGTTGCCGCGCGCAGGGTGGCGATGATAGTTCATGATTTGAGCCATTGCTGTTGCCACACAACCCGTTGGGCTACGTTTGCCGCTATACATCGGACAGAGATCCCAGTAAGGAGAACCTTGATCCCAGGTGGTACGGATCAGTGATGATACCGCATAGTCGGATACATTACCGCTCAGGTAATCATCCCATTTCTGTTGAATGATTTCGGTTCGTGGCTGTTTTTGTGATATCGTCCAGCGGATTTCATCCTGCAGGTTATCCATCCAGCCTGCAAAGTTCGGAGGAAGGTTGTTTTCGTCATAGCTACCATTGTCAGAATAACCCAGAACGGGAGTAACCGTATCGTCGCCGGATACAATGACAAAGCCGCCGCCTGCTGTTTCAGCCACGTTGAACACATAATAAAACACGGTATCCTGAACATTTGCCTGCACAGCGTCTCTGCCTGGTACTGTACGATCCATCCTGTGCCTTTGTGTTGCGGTATATTTCAACCTTACAAAATCGCCTGACGGCAGCCTGCGCTTCGATTGCACATAGCGTTGAGCAAGTCTTCCGGCCTTGTCGGCATCTACTTTTTCTGCCTGAAGCGGTAAGAGCGATAAAGTCATCGCTATGCAGAAAAACGATAATAAATATTTAATCTGTTTCATTTTGTTATTTGTTTGATTGTTTGTTTGATTGTTTGTTTTGTTGAATTATTGAATTTTAATCACTTTCACTGTTTTTGATTTCCTGTCCATTTCCAATTGGAAGAAATATACGCCCGCTGGCAGATGATCCAATCGGATGGTTTCTTCAGGATTGGTGATCGTTTGGGTGTGGACAGTAACACCAACCGCGTTGATGACCTGTAGAGACGGGGCGCGCCCCGTCTCTACAACGCCTGCAACATGTACCTCGCCCGTAAACGGATTCGGGTAGATTTTCAGGTCGGGCGCAAAAACATCATCCATGCCGGTAACGGGTGTTTTTGTCCATTTGGCAAACAGGGTAATGTTGCTGTTTACCACATCTGTATCGAAATTCCATGCTGTGGCGCAGGCGGATTCTTTGTACCAGCCGCCAAAGGTGTGACCTTCGCGAGTGGGAGTGCCGGGTTGTATTACCTTGCCGCCCTGCTCAATTGTTTGCGGAAATACAGCGCTGCCGCCCTGCGAATCGAAAGTGACAGCATAGGTGGTTGGCCCCACAGCCGTCCATTTGGCATACAGAGTGATATTACTGTTTACCACATCGGTGGTGAAATTCCATGCGTTGGTGCAGGTGGTTTCTTTGTACCAGCCGCCAAAGGTGTAACCATCACGGGAGGGATTAGTAGCGGGCTGTGTTACTTTGTCGCCATCCACTATGGTTTGCGAAGGAACTTCACTGCCGCTCTGTGAGTCGAAGGTGACGGTATAGATTGTAAAATCTCCATTACCCATAAAAATAAGGCTGGAAACGGTCATATTTGTATAGAAACTCCCGGTGATGTATTCTGAATGAGAAGATATAACATCGTCTTCATTATTAGATACAACCACGTTGCGCAAGCGGCGTGTATAAATCAATGTGACATGAGAAGGTCGCCCATACTGATCCATATGCGTAGTTGCCGAAATATCGCCAGTTTGCGCATAGCCTACCTGCCAGCTAAGGGTAAGGCGGTAGATACTGTTGGCCTCTACGCTAACGGTTCTGCTTTGGTTGTTTCCCGCCAAACTGAAATTCAGCGTCAGATCGCCCGAAAAATTGCGGGTTGTCAGTTCATATACAAATTCATGCCTGTCAATAAGCGGCGTCGTAAAGCCGGAAAAAACCGCCGTCAATGCTCCTGTGGTAATTTCAGTATAGCTGACAAAGTCAACGGAATATTCGTTTGTTGTTCGGGTGACCACGACTGTGTAAACTCTGATTGCATCCGACGTGGAAGCCGTTATTTCAAAGGTATTTTCACCCGTATTCAGCGCCTTTTGCCCGTCGCCCGTAACGTTTGCATCATCCATGGGAGTGCCTGTCAATGTGATGTGTTCAACCCACAGGGGTACGGTTACCCTGTATGTACGCCGGTCGGGCGAGAAGGCAGGCGACAGTATCCCTGCGCTTACAGTCAGATTTTCAAGAAAAGCCTGATCGTTGACAAGGATTTTCCCATCGTCAACAATATTGAAATTCTTCCACACATCGACGGCTTTGTAGGCTTCTTTCGTCCCGACCGGAACATGCAAAACAACCGATCCTTTAGTAATTCCAGAAAATGGGTCGACATATAACGGGTCGACGTTCAGTTCAATCGGAATATCCCATGAAACCGATATATCCTTCAATCTATTGTTTCCGGCAAATGCCTGTACACCTATTTCCTTAACACTCGCGGGTATGACAAGTTGCGTAATACCGTCAGTATCGAAAGAATTGAAAGCATTATCCCCAATACTTATTACTCCATCAGGAATATTTACAAAATATATATTACATGCCTTAAATGCGTAAGATCCAATGGTCTCTACTGTATTTCCCATGGTTAATTTAGATAAGGAAGAACACAGTGCAAAAGCGTCATTCCCGATCGAAGTTACGCCAGTTACGCCATCGAGAATGGTTACGGAGTTAAGACGCTCGTTGCCAATAAACGCTGCGCTACCGATATTAGTAACGCTACCGGGAACAGTTACGGAGGTAAGACCCGATTGGGCAAACGCATACTCGCCAATGTCGGTAACGCCATCGGGGATGATAACAGAAGTAAGTAAGGTATGATTGTCAAACGCACTGTTCCCGATATTGGTAACGCTGCCGGTGATGTTTACCGAAGTGATGGAAGCGCGGCTATTATACCAGGGAGGACGCGAAGAGGAACTATAATCTCGCATTGCTCCTGTTCCACTGATAGTGAGCGTTCCTCCGCTCAGGGTAGCAATTACATTGTTACCACTGGCGCCGCAATTCCATGTCTGTGCGCTTACTGTTGCGGCGCTAATCAAGCCGCAGATCAAAAGAATGTATAAATTTTTCATGTTTCAATTGTTT
>Ga0209628_10003539_pt1 | contig 11008 bp, 9 predicted proteins | sample TergutCu122P4_FD_187285 | JGI IMG/M metagenome (GOLD analysis project Ga0209628, IMG submission 187285) | Cubitermes ugandensis P4 segment gut microbial communities from Kakamega Forest, Kenya - Cu122 P4 (SPAdes) (version 2) | ecosystem: Host-associated > Arthropoda: Insects > Digestive system >...
GCCCAACCGGGCGGTTTGCACGGCAGCCACACCGGGCATGTGGATGTAGCCATGAATGCCGTTGGCATCCTTCCAGCCGGTGGGCCGTATTTCGAACCTCATGCCGGTGGCCGGGTCGATCCAGGCGCCCGGCTTGCTCGTCTTGACGACCTCGTCGGCAATCTTGGATAAGCTGGTCTTGGCATCTTTGCTCATATCCAGCACCGCCTGCATTTCACCGCCAGGCAGGTATTGGCCAGGGAGCTTGGTGCCGCTTTGCTCGGAGATGGTACCCACGGCTGCCTTGATGCGGCTGCCATCGGGCACGGTACCCACGATGATGAAGCCATCACGGTTCCACTCGTCGAGGACGGCTGCTTTCTCGCGCCATTCCTTGGCTGTCTTCGGTGGTGTACCCAAGCCCCACCAGTCGCCGCCAGCGAAGCTTTTGTCCACCTGAACACGGTGCGTATCGCCGGCAGGACCAAAAAGGCGGTAAATCTGCTCGCCCGGCTGCAATTCACGGTTGACGATCTTGCCGCTGAACGCTTCGATCTGGGTGTAATGTCCTTTTTCAATTTTGCGCGTCAGATCAGGAAAACCCGGCTCATGTTTATAAACATTTATGTAAGTCTTCGGGTCCTTGGCATCTGCCACATTCTTCTCCCACCCCCGAGCCGACCGAGCCGGCAACGCCGCCGGGTCTTCGATCAGCCGTGCCTCATCGGCGCGGGTCACGGCGCGTTCGCCCACCGCCACTTCGTGCATCACCGTGCGGCTGGTGGTCTCCCCGCCCGAGCGCACATACGCCTGAATCTCACGCAGCTTCTGGTCAAACTCCTTGACCGCCTTGGGAATCATCTCCGAGCCCGCTGCACGCAACTGTTGCAGCCCCGCCTTGAGCCCTTCGATGCGCTGGCCCAGAGAGGCTGGCATCAAGCCGCCCATCTTTTTTTGGATTATTTCGAGCGTGCCACTCATCGTGCGGATCAGCGCCTCGAAGCGTTCGATGAGCTGGGTCTGGTAGTTGGCCGCACGCAGTTCGAGCAGAAACTTCTCGGCATTTCCGTGCCCGATCCGGTTCAGAAACGCAATGATCTCCTTGGCGCCTTCGGCCAAATGCGCCGCGCGCGCGGCCCCCGCAAGGGGTTCGGCCTCCTTGGCAATCTTCACCACGATGCGCCCCACGCCCTTGATGACGCCGCCAACCACGGGAATGAGCGCAAACAACAGAATCACCAGCAGCACCCATTCCCAGACTTTTTCGCGCTTGGCCGGATCGTCGACCAGCCCGACCACCACCGCCACGATGTCGCGCGCGGCGGTCACGTCGCCCACCACGGGAATCATGCCGATGACCGCATCCACCACGATCTGGGAGAAAGTCGATTTTTCGTTGAAAGCGCCTTGCACCGTGCCCCACAGCCATTGACCGGCATCGGCGGCCATGGCTTTGAATTGGGGCCAGCTCAGGCCGCCAGGGGCATTGCCCGCCGGTGTGTCCACGAAATGCTCGCTCATGTCCGGGCTCCTTGAGTTCTACGCACGCAAATCGCTTCTGTCCGTGTCATCGGCATCGTTGTCCTGCGGTTCTTGTCCGGTGAGGTAGCGCTCAACGTTCCCTGCAGCTTGCCTTGGTGGCGATCTGGATCGTGCGTCGATGCAGGGAGTTTGTCCTTGCGCGTGAAGGCGCCGGACGCTGGAGCGAAGCTTACACCAGCAACCGCGCTCAACTGCCGGTTTGGCGCGTCATCCGCTTCGGCGACGACCACGTGGTGCTCGCCAACTTCAAGCCCGACACCCTCGACTTCTCAGACTTCATCTTCGCCGCCGTGTGAAGAACCTGCCAAGGCAACGCCGAGCAAGCCCCCTGCGGCCGCCGCACCCCGGTTTCGGGCGGCTCGTGCGTTGCCATTGACCGGACAGCCAATTCGCGCAAGACCGGCAGCGCCGGAGCCGTTACCGTCGGCGCACCGCCTCAGGAGACGATGATGAAACTAAGCCACGAACATGAACAATTACGCGACACCATCAAGCGCTGGATTGCCGAGCAGGTCAATCCGTACGTCGATGAATGGGAGGCCGCCGAGATTTTTCCCGCGCACCAGGTGTTTCGCCAGATGGGCGATCTGGGCCTGCTGGGCCTGAACAAGCCGGTTGAAAACGGTGGCATGGGCCTGGATTATTCCTTTGCCGCGGTGCTGGCCGAAACGCTGGCCGACATGAATTGCGGCGGCATTCCGATGGCGATCGGCGTGCAGACCGATATGTGCACCCCGGCGCTCGCGCATCGCGGCAGCCCGGAACTGCGCGCCGAGTTTCTTACGCCGGCGATCAAGGGCGAATACGTCGGCTGCCTAGGCGTTTCGGAAGTGGGCAGCGGCTCGGACGTGGCCTCGATCAAGACCACCGCGCGCAAGGACGGCGGCGACTACGTGATCAACGGCGGCAAGATGTGGACCACCAACGGCACACAGGCCGATTTCTGCTGCGTGCTGGCCAATACCTCGGACGGGCCGGTGCACAAGAATAAATCGCTGATCGTGGTGCCGATGAAGACGCCCGGCGTGAGCGTGGCCAAGAAGATCCGCAAGATCGGCATGGATTCGTCGGATACGGCGCAACTGTATTTCGACAACGTGCGCGTGCCGCAGCGTTACCGCATCGGCGAAGAGGGCATGGGCTTCATCTACCAGATGGAGCAGTTCCAGTTGGAGCGCCTGTGGGGCGCGCTCAACGGCTGCGGCAGCGCCCGCCGCGCGATTGATATGACGATCGAGTACACCCGCGAGCGCAAGATTTTCGGGCGCCCGATTCTGGATAACCAGTGGGTGCACTACAGGCTGGCCGAGATGCATGCCGACGTGGCGGCGTTGCGCGCGCTGACCTGGCAAGGCGTGGAGATGATCGTGCGCGGCGAAGACGCGACCGAGATCGCCACCATGGCCAAGCTCAAGGCCGGCCGCATTACGCGCCAGGTGGCGACCGAGTGCCTGCAGTTCTGGGGCGGCATGGGGTACGTGATGGAGAGCCCGATTTCGCGCATCTTCCGCGACAGCCGGCTCGGCTCGATCGGCGGCGGCGCGGACGAGGTGATGCTGCAAATTCTGTGCAAGTTCATGGGGACTTTTCCGAAGAACGGCTGATCGATTTGATCGCGGATTGCAGATCGCGGATTGCAGATCGCGGATTGCAGATCGCGGATTGCGCATTGGCATAAGAATTTGTTCATAGCCACGAACAGACGAACAGATTCTTACGATTGCTACAAACCCCGCCGATGCATGCATTGGCGGGGATGAACGCATTGGTGTGCTTTGTTTTCCGGGAAAACCCGGATGACGGTTGATGCGCGCAGCGTGCATGGTGGCGGTGACGGCATTCATGAATTGCTGATTCATCCAACAACCACCATGCAGGAGAAACACTAGATGTTGCGTACCTCCCCGGAATCCTATGTATCGAACCGGCTGATGTGGATCACGCCGAACCGGAGTTTCTATACGGGCCTGCTGGGCGTGCCGTCTCAGCGGTCGATCGGGTCGGTCATCGTTTACGTGGCGGTGGAAGGCAACATCCGGGTGCGCATTGGCGACGGCGCCTGGGAGAGCGCGCAAATGGCGGTGGTGCCGCCGTATACGCCGCATTGGGTGCTGGCCGAGGCGCGGCAGATCAACACGATCAACATCGAAGCCGAGGCGGTTGATCTGGCGGCGCTGCCCGAGGTGCTGCGCGGCCAGGGCGCGGTTGACGCGCCGTGGTTCGTCGAACACGTGCGCGCGTGCCAGCGCATGCTGTGCGGGAGCGACGTGGATCTTGCGGCGATCGACTTCGATGAGTTGTTTTTCAGCACGGCACTCGCGCCGCGCCGCATGGACCGGCGCATCGAGGCGGTGGTGCAGGCGATCCAGCGCGACCCTTCGGCGCCGTTGAGCGCCGAGACTTGCGCGCGCATGGCGGGCCTGTCGTACTCGCGTTTTCTGCACCTGTTCAAACAGGAAGCCGGTATGCCGTTTCGGATTTTCCGCACCTGGAAACGGGCGCGCGGCATGCTGCATTACGTGAACCAGAAATCGAACCTGACCCGCGTTGCGCTTGATACGGGCTACCCCGATTCGACGCATTTCAGCCATTCGATTCGGCAGATTTATGGGCTCAAGCCCAAAGACATTTTTGCCGGCTCGCGGCGCCTGACGGTTTATGCGCAGCACGCGGCGCCGTGTTGAGGGCCTATGATTAATCCATTGGGGGAATGGGAGTCCTTTTTAACTTAGCGGAGTGTTTACATGTCCCTGCTAGTTCTCGGCCTCGTTCTGTTTCTCGGCATGCATTCGGCATCGATCGTCGCGCCCGGCTGGCGTGCCGCGCAGATCGAACGGCGAGGCGAACAGACTTGGAAAGGCGGCTATTCGCTGGTTTCGCTGCTTGGCTTCGTGTTGCTGATTTATGGCTACGTACTGGCACGGCAGGCGCCGATTCCGGTTTACTCGCCGCCGGACGCGCTGCGTTATCTGGCGCTGCTGTTGATGCTGCCGGTGTTCCCCCTGTTTTTCGCAACCTACCTGCCGGGCCGCATCAAGCACACGGCCCAACACCCCACGCTGCTCGCAACGATGGTCTGGGCGATCTCGCATCTGCTGACCAATGGAACCTTGGCGGACGTGCTGCTGTTCGGCGCTTTTCTGGTGTGGGCCGTGGCGGACCTGCGCTCCGTCAAGCATCGCGCGGTTTCAGGCAAGGCGTTTGGCACGCCGCCCAGTACCTTCAACGACTTGATCGCGCTCGTCGGCGGATTGGTGGTGTACGGGGTCTTCCTGTTTTGGGCGCACGGGTGGCTGATCGGCGTTTCTCCGTTGTGAGTTAGGGCATTTTTCGTTCAGGTATTTACGTATCACCTGCTCCATCGTCATTCTGCGCGGAGCGAAGCGTGTCATCCTGCGCGAAGTCGCAGGACGCTGCAATCCAGACGCCGCATGGATTCCGCGACGGAGCGCGCAATGACGTAATCAAACTGGCGCGGCCAAGGCCAGGAATCCCGTGGAACCGGCTTCGCCGGGCCACTGGGATTGCCCCCGGAGAGGGGGTGCAGAGCCACACGAAGTGGGCGAGGCTGGGGGAGAGCTTCAATACCCGTGCAACCGCGCCAATCGGTCGGCGTGGAAGTCGGCATCACCCCACAGCTCCTGCAGTACGCGGGCGCGCTTCATGTACAGGCCGGCGTCGAACTCGTCGGTCATGCCCATGCCGCCGTGCATCTGCACGGCTTCTTGCACCGCCAGCGTGGCGGTCGTGCCGGCGCGCGACTTGGCCATCGAGACCGCGGCCGTGGCCTTGGCGCCACCGGCGGCCAGCGTTTGCTGCGCGTGGATCAGCGCGGCGCGCGTGATCGCCAAATCGGTGTACAGCGTGGCGCAGCGGTGTTGCAGCGCCTGGAATTCGCCGATGATGCGGCCGAACTGTTTGCGCTCCTTGAGGTAGGCGACGGTGCGCTCGAAAGCCATTTCGGCCAGGCCGAGCAGTTCGGCCGCGACCGCGAGACGGCCCGCATCGAGCGTGGCCTCGATGACCGGCGCCGCGCCGTGCAGTTCACCGGCGAGCGCATCCGCCGGCAAGGTGACGGACTCGAAGACCAGCCGCGCCGTCGGCCGCGCATCGACCATCGATACGCGCTCGATCGCCAGGCCGGCGGTTTTGGCGGGGACGATGAACAGGCTCAGCCCCTGCACGCCGCCGGTCGATTGCTGCGTCGGCTGCTGCGTGCGGGCCGCGACGATGAAGGCATCGGCGGCATGGCCATCGACCACGAAGCACTTGCTGCCATCGAGCTTCCAACCATTGCCGGTTTGCCGCGCCGCCAGTTCGATGTGCGAGGGATCGTGCTTGCTGCGCTCGTCGAAAGCGAAAGCGAGGATGCGCTCGCCCGAGGCGATCGCGGGCAGCCATTGCGCCTGCTGCGCCTGATTGCCGGCCAGCATCAATGCGGTGGCTGACACCACGCCGGATGCCAGGAAAGGCGATGCGGTGAGGTTGCGGCCGATTTCTTCCATCACGACGCCGGCTTCGACCGGGCCGAGGCCCAGGCCGCCGTGCGCCTCGGGCACGAGCACGCCGGTGTAGCCCATTTCGGCGAAACGCGCCCACAGGTCGCGGCTGAAGCCGTCCTGGTTATTGGCGTCGCGCAATTGGCGCAACTGGGCGATCGGGCCGTTTTCGGCGATGAAGGAGCGCGCGCTGTCGCGCAGAATGGTTTGTTCTTCAGTCAATACGAGCGGCATGGTTGTGATTCCTTGCAAGGGTGGCCCTTGTGATGGTGTCGATGGGGAATGAAGGCGGGTTCATGCCTGTCAGGCGTCCGGCAGTTCAAGCAGGCGCTTGGCGATGACGTTGAGCTGCACTTCGCTGGTGCCGCCTTCGATGGAGTTGCCCTTGGAGCGCAGCCAGGCGCGCGCATATGCGCCCTGCTGCGAGCGTTCGCTGTCCCATTCGAGCGCATCGCTGCCGCCCGCTGACATCTGCAGCTCCAGGCGCCGCTTGTTGAGTTCGGCTCCGTAGTACTTCAGCACCGACGAGAAGGCCGGATGCACGCCGTGCTCTCCCCCGCCGGTGTTGCGCGCAAGATCGCCCGTGCGGGCCATCGCGAGGCGGAATGCCGCTTCGTCAACCTCGAAGGCGGCGATGCGCGCGCGCAGCAGCGGGTCGGCCAGGCGGCCGCTTGGGTCCAGCCCGATCCACTGCGCGGCCAGTTTGCCCATGGGCTTCGGGTCGGCGCGGTCGCCGATGGCGCCGATCATTTCGCGCTCGTGCGTCAGCAGGTACTTGGCCACGGTCCAGCCGGCGTTGAGTTCGCCGACCAGGTTGCGCTTTTCGACCCGCACGTTGTCGAAAAAGGTTTCGCAAAACGGCGACTTGCCCGAGATGAGGCGGATGGGTTTGGTGCTGACGCCGGGCGTTTCCATGTCGAACAGCACGAAGCTGATGCCGTTGTGCTTCTTCACGCCGGGGTCGGTGCGCACCAGGCAGAAGATCCAGTCGGCCTGGTCGGCGTAGGAGGTCCAGATCTTCTGGCCGTTGACGATGAAGTGATCGCCCCGGTCTTCGGCGCGGGTTTGCAGCGACGCCAGGTCGGAGCCGGCGTTGGGTTCGGAGTAGCCCTGGCACCAGCGGATTTCGCCGCGTGCGATGCGCGGCAGATGCTCGAGCTTTTGCGCCTCGCTGCCGAACTTGAGCAATGCCGGGCCGAGCATCCAGATGCCGAAGCTTTGCAGCGGCACGCGGCAGCCGAGTGCGCGCATCTCTTCGGCCAGCACGCGCGCCTGCGCCGCATCCAGCCCGCCGCCGCCGTAGTCGCGCGACCAGGTGGGCACCGTCCAGCCGCGTTCGGCCATGCGCTCGAGCCACAGGCGCTGAGCCTCGGATTTGTATTTGAAACGCCGCCCGCCCCAGCAGATGTCGTCCTCGTTGCGCTGCGGCGTGCGCATTTCGGGCGGGCAATTGGTTTCGAGCCAGGCGCGGGTTTCGGCGCGGAATTGATCGAGGTCTGACATGAAAAATGGCCTTTGCAGAATGATTTCGTGAATGAAAGGACGGACGGAAGGGCGGGTGGAACGACGGGCGCCGCTACGAAAAACGCACCCGGCGGATGGGTTCGCGCTTTTTCAGCAGGTTACGCCGCCATCGACCACCAGGCTTTGCCCGGTCATGAACGCGCCGGCCTTGGAAGCCAGGAACACGGCCGCGCCGGCGATTTCGTCGGGCTCGCCGATGCGGCGCAGCGGCGTGGTTTCGGTGCGGCGGCTCAGGGTTTGCGGGTCTTCCCACAGGGCGCGCGCGAAGTCGGTCTTGATCAGGCCCGGCGCGATGCAGTTGACCCGCACGTTGTACGGCCCGTATTCGACCGCGAGGTTGCGCGCGAGCTGGAAGTCGGCCGCCTTGGAGATGTTGTAGGCGCCGATCACCGGCGAGCCGCGCAGGCCGCCGATCGACGAGACGATGATGATCGCGCCGTCCTTGCGCTCGATCATCTGCGGCACGGCGAAGTTGATCAGCCAGTGGTTGGAGATGACGTTGTTTTCCAGGATCTTGCGGAACTGATCGTCCTGAATGCCGCCGAGCGGGCCGTAGTACGGGTTGGAGGCGGCGTTGCAGACCACGATGTCGATGCGGCCAAGCTGGCGGGTCGTTTCATCGACCAGGCGCTTGAGCTCGTCCTTGGACGAGATGTTGGCGGGGATCGAAATGGCCGAGCCTTTGCCGTGCGCGGCGTTGATTTCGTCGCGCACCTGGGCGCAGGGCTCGGGCTTGCGCGAGGAGATCACGACCTTGGCGCCGTGTTCGGCCATGCGCGTGGCGATGGCGCGGCCGATGCCGCGCGAGGAACCCGTAACGATGGCCACCTTGCCGGCCAGTGAGAACAGGGACATGGTGATTTATCTCCTCAAAAATGGGTGGTACGAAAAAAGGGGTGGACGGCATCCGCCCCAGATAAACGGGGATGGAGGAATCATCTACTCGTCCATGCGTTTGAACTCGGGCCGGCGGCGAGGCTCCTGGAGCCGCCAGACGATCAGTATGGCGATGAACTTGAATCCAACCGCAAGCCAGAAGACGTAAACATAGTTCAATTGCATCGCGATGATGCCGCCCAGCAGGGGGCCGATCACCATCATGATGTGAGAGGCGGTGTCGGAGACGGCGATGATCATGGGAAGCTCGTGCGGCTCGCCGAACTCGAGAACCAAGTTCTGGGAAGCAACCTGGTAACCGGCAAAGCCCGCCCCCAAGCCGCAAAACGCAATCAAAAACAGCGCCATGGTGCTGCCAAAGATGAGCAAAACCGCCGACAAGCACCACAACCCGACGCTCAGCAGGAAAACCCGCCGATAGCCGCTGGCGTCGGCAATCTTTCCCCAGACCAGGTTGCTGATGGTGTGCGACAACAGGAACGCGAGCGAAAAGCAGCCCAATACCGACACTGACACCGGCGATACCAACACACCGGACAAGCTGGTGATGAAGCCGGGTAAGTTGATGATGATGAAGCCGGACACACTGATGAATTTGCCGACGTACAGAATATAGAAAGGGACGGCGGCGGTACCTAATGCGCCCAGGGCGCGCGCATAAAAAAAGCGCCGGTAATTGGGGTCCGCGCGCAGCATGGCGGGAACGTCCGCCAGACGCTCCAGCAGACCGGAGCGGTGGGGGCGAACCGATAGCGATTGAGGCTCGCGCACGAAGGTCAGCGCGGTGATGCCGATGCTGGTGAGGATGAAGGCCAGCATGAAGGTCGAGCCATAGCCGTTGCCAAAGGCATTCAAACCCACCAGGTATTGCCCGCCCAGATAGGCCACGACCGAGGCCATCAAACCACCCAGAAAGTTGCGCATGCCGATGAGCCTGCCGCGCTGATTGATGGGGATGACCTTCGACATCAGGAAATTGAACGCGACGTTTTGCATGCCGCTGAAAAAGCCGAACAGCGCAAGAAACAGGCATGCCGCCACCAGCGCCGCCTGGCCCGACAGAAGGAAGGCGCTCACGGCAAGGCCGAAAATCTGCAGCCGCATCAGCCAGCCGACGGAATAGACCACCCGCATGACGTGGGTGCGGTGCTCGATCAGCGTGGCGCTCCAGATGGAAGACATCGCCATGCCCATGAACTGAGCGCCCAGGGCAAGGCCAACCGCCACCTTGGAGTCGGACAGGGCGAACACGTATGCCGGCACGAAGGTCGGCGTATTCATCAGGCGAAAGCCGGTCAACCCAAACATTCCATGCGCCAGGTTGGCCATGAAATTGCGCGGCAGGTCTTGCTCTACCTGGGCATGGTATTGCGCCTCTCGTTCGGCGAGGATGCGCTCGGAATGGCTCACGGCTGGCTGTCCGCGAGCGCTGGAACTGTTGGAACGGCAAACTGCATGCAGGCGTCGATGGGGTTGGGCGAATCGCAGGAAAGCGCCTCGCGCACGGCCATGAGCCAGGGCGGCTGTTCCTTGGTGCAGATGGCGATGGGATGGGGCAGCGGGCTTTGCTGGGAGGCGAGCAGCGCGAAATGAACGGCGTACTCGGCTGGGCGGGCGTCGGTGGCCAGCTCGGCGACGGCAAAGGGGTCGGGGGGCGCGGGCAGGCTGGCGTCCACGGTCGGAATGTAGGGGGATGCGGAAGGGCTGCTGCCGGCCAGACCCGGGCCATCGAGAAGAACGGCGCCACGCACGATGGCCGGACGGGCGCCCGCGATGAGCAACGCCACGTAAGCGCCCAGGCCGCGGCCGCAGATGGTGGCGGGGCCGATGTGCGCCAGGACGATGTCGACGTCGCCCATGAGAATCTCACAGCTGTAGCCGCCGCCGCTGGGGATGGTGGACATCCCGTGGCCGGTGAAGTCCAGCGCGTAAACCGGGCCCGGCCAGTGCGAGAAGGAAGACGGGTGATGAGAATGCGAAGTCTCGCCCAGGCCATGCAACAGCAGCAAGGGGTGGCAGGCACTGTTCTCGCCGGCTTTTTGCACCAGGTGCAGCGCCAGGCGAATACGCCCATGCGGAAGGTATTCAGTCATGCCGGTCATGCAAGCAGAAAGTCGATGACGAGCCTGGCTGTTTCTTGCGGCCGCTCGATATGAATGAAGTGGCCCGTGTCGGCCATGGCGATGGCCTGCGCGGTGGGCGGCAGGTACGGCTGGATGTCTTCGAGCTTGCAATCCCATCCCATCGGTTCATCGACGGTGCTGAACAGGGCAATGAACGGAATGGGGAACCCCGGCAGCCGATCGGTCATCCAGCGCGAGCGCATGGCGCCGAAGCCGCCGGGCCGAATGGCGGGGTCGAGCTTCCAGCGCCAGCCGTCGCCGCTTTGCTGGGCGCCCACGGTGACGAGGTAGCAGAGCCATTCGTAGCTGAGCCGGGGGTTCATCCGCGCCCTGCGCTTGGCCAGATCCTGCAGGGCGCCGGGTTTGCGGATCGCCGTGGCGGCGGTGTGCCGGTGCGCCAGCCAGTCCGAGATGATCCGCGGCGACATGTAGCGCCGCTCATGC
>Ga0209628_10003541_pt1 | contig 11008 bp, 7 predicted proteins | sample TergutCu122P4_FD_187285 | JGI IMG/M metagenome (GOLD analysis project Ga0209628, IMG submission 187285) | Cubitermes ugandensis P4 segment gut microbial communities from Kakamega Forest, Kenya - Cu122 P4 (SPAdes) (version 2) | ecosystem: Host-associated > Arthropoda: Insects > Digestive system >...
TTTGATGCTTGTCATCTGTCACGGAAACCGGCCTTCCACTGCGAGGTTGGTCAACAATATTGGCACGACCTGGTTCACATTCACGAAATTTAATGGCCCAACGATTTACTGTAGTTCTGTTAACAGTGTTTTCACCATACACAGCCTGTAAACGGCGATGAATTTCAGATGGCGTTACGTTTTCAGCACTTAAAAATTCAATCACCGCACGTTGCTTCAATCTCGTTGACATACCACCATAACACGACTCCATGTTAACACGCACTGTTACAGAACCGCTGCAGAGAAATGAATGAAACTTTGCACCGCTGTGCAGGAGGGTTGTGGCTACAAGGACACACTGAGCGCGCATCGCTACTGTGCTCCGTTGGCAAAAATTTCACTGTGTGCATTACTTATCAGCCGACCCTAGTATATTTATGTTTATTTATATGCTATATTAAGAATCAAAATTTCTAGTCATCTTCATAACTACATTTATCTCCTGTTCTTCCAGAAATTTAATATATATTCAGTCCTACATGATTTGCCTATATGTAAGTCAACTTCAGCGCAACTTGTAAAAATGCAACATTCAGGAAATATTTAGAATTTTGTATTTAAAAAATGGACATTTGGTTAGTAAAAGGAACTGATTTTACATTCACGAGGTGGCCCATGAATGCTTGACACATGGCAATTTATTACACAAAATGTATTTTCTCCACTACAACCTTCCAACAGGTTACTCACATATCTGTGTAAATTTCTTCTGTGTCACCATATGCTTGATGGGGCCACCATTTCTTCAGTATGTTCTTGATGTCGATGACAGGTTCCTAATAATACGGTGAAACATCTTCCTCAGTCCTTCTGCACAACTCAACAAAACTAACTCTCATCTCACTTTCATTGGAAGATTTTCATGGGAACATCTCTTTCAATAAACCCCACAAAAGGAGATCAGAAGGATTCAAATCAAGGCTAAGAAGTGGCCAAATCTGTCGCAATTGTGATGGTTCAGATAGCGGTTTGACATGATATGAGGGCCAAAAACAATGTTAAAGAAGTCCAGCATGACATTTGCTGTTTGCAGCATGGCACCATCTTGCACAAAACATTGTGCTGACAGACACAAACCTTCTGCCATAAACTGCGGCAAGAAGACGTTCTGGAACATATGCAAATATTGTTCAGAATTTACCGTTTTTTTAAGAACAACTGGCCCAATTAAATGGTGGTTTTTCATGGAAACCCAAATGGTGACTTTCTCACTGTGACTGCTTTTTTTCGTGAAAGTTCTTTGGAGGTTCCATCCCCAAGAGCTGCATGTTCTGTTTGTTCACAGTCCTGTCAAAATGAAAATAGGTCTTGTCTGAAAACCAAGTGTTGAAAAGAATTTAATCTTTTCCTTCTGCTCAGGCTGCAAACTAAAGTCACTTTTCTTTGTTGTGGTCAGGAATTTTGTATGGGAACATTTTGAAATCCAAAGTATTCTTTGCACTATGCATTGAGATATTCACCACTCACAAGGTGCCTTCCTTATTGATTGGCTAGGGCTGTGCTTCCACTTCTTCAGCAGACCGTGCAGTTGGAGCACACAGACCCTTCTCTTCTTTCACACTCCCTTCTTCTTCAAATGTTTTGAACGAACATAGTACAGCTTTTCTGGCTGGTACCGAATAAGTTCGAAAAAGTCTGAAATCTCCTTTATGTGGCAGTAACACTCTTTGTTGTGGCAAACAAAACAACAATTTTGACTCTATTCTCAACTCTACGGTGCCTGTGATCCACTATTTTACTTAACTGCCTCTATCACAGTAAGTGCAGTGGTTTGTTAGACTTAATGTTATGTAACGGCATTTTCAGGAAATGTTCTCATGACTACCGCATAATTTAGATAGTATAGCATGAATATATAATTTATTATCATTTTTACAGATGTATCAACTATTCATGTGCCACCATGTACCCTACATTATTTTTTACTAAAGTAAGTCTATTATATTTATTACTTCTATCTAACTCTGTCTAATTAATATTAATATTATAACATTTTGTTACTTAAAAACCTCTTTGATCATGTGTTGAAATTATGTTCATGGATTGCTTGTTATTACCTGCAATACCCAGAAGAACATTATTATGGTTACTATATTCAATATTTTACCTGCCCCCGTGTAGTGCTGAATTAAAAGAAAGAATAGAGCAATACTTCTACACTCGCTTTGGGCCATCATGGCCTGTCCTAGGGTGAACCTCACTTTACTTTCAATGCTGAATATTTAGTAGGGTGTGAAGAACAGTAGCTTGGTATAAATTGACTGTTCTAACAGTGGAACTTGCTGCTTCTTTCTTCAGGGTAGTTCTTCTATTGTCAGAAAGATGATGGCAGGAGCTTCCACACAGGCATTAGCAAATGTCTACCTGCCTACATGACATTATGTAACAGAAGAAGATAATCTTCGGAGTCACTGCTGTGGAAAATTCATATATTGTATGGTAATGCAGTTTCTGCTTCCATAAGAGCCATGAATGTCTTGACCAAGTCAATGCCTATCAACTCTTAAAGAAGGACTGCTCTATGGCATTAACGATCAAGTTTGAAGTTCAGACAGTTAAATACATTTTTGTAAATACTTCCTTCATTGACTGCTCTACAAAATAAAATTGTGGCTTAACTTTTCCCAAGAAATATATACATTGTGCTGAAGTAACTTTTTCTAAAAATTATATTAATTCAATTTACAACTTATATTTACCACACAGCCTGCAAGACTTCGCACAATTCACATTCATCCATGCTGGGTTCTTGTTACATTCACCAGTTTGGGCCCAGTATTGGCAGAGCTTATGGTTGTCAGTACATTCTTCTGTTAAAAAAAGTAATGACATTACATTTATATAGGAATGATGAACAATTATGATGAATTGTATTTACTTCAAACCATCTGACATAAAAGTTATATAAATGCTAAATTACTGCAGAATCTTATGTACTTTTAATACAAATAATGTGAAAAATACGTAACAGATCACAGTTTTAGACACTTACATTATTATTTTTTCCTGTCTTAAATGACAGTTGAATACATGGATGTGCTGGAAGCTATCAGTGTATCAAGTCAATCATATCAGCACCAGTAATCACTATTTACTTGCCTCTGACTGTTAAAAATGTAAAGCCACGCCTGACCTTCATTCAGCATCATTATATGAATGCACATTTGTGAGTGGTTGTGATTGTTGTTAATGATGATGATGATAGTGATCATACTTAGTAGTTGAGTTTGAAGTACTGAGAAAGTGCTGAGTGAAAGTATAGCTGCACATACTCTTGAACTCTGCACCAGATGCAGATGAGTAATCAGCTTCATGCAGGCCTACTGGCCAATGCGGTTAGGGCAAGTGCCCACGGTACCCAGTGAATAGGAGGCTCGGTGGACCTCAGATTTGGAAAGGACATTTTGGAGAACAGAAAAATCAATTGCCCTATGGTAATACATTATTCTTGAAGTAACAGTGATGCAGCCAAGTTCTACCTTGGTTACCAGAGACTCATATGTTATTGACGGAATTTAAAATGAAGAGAGCGTAAGTCAACCAACATTTTGATCAGCCTTGGTAACACACCTACAGATGTGTACTATGGTTTGATACATATCACTTGAAAGAACATGCTACTTAGAGCATAAATGTAGGATTAACTGACCATGGAAACATTTTTTCTCCCCGACTTCCCATGTCCATGCGAATGAATTCTGACAGATGTAAGAACACATTTACAGTTCTTTATTGATAAATGAACTGAACTGTTTGAGGGTGAATAAAATGCAATTTGAATTCCTAAATGCATACTTACGAGGTTTAGGTGGTACAGGACCTGTGGGTATTACAATTCCTTTCTGACACTCATAAAGTCTGTTTAATTTTAGCAGATCAGTCTGAAACAGGTAAGTGAAAATCAATGCTTCCTTGTGTTATTCACTTTTCACTAGCTCATTACAAAACAGGTCTTAATGCGTTATGTTTTATAAAGGATATAATTGTGAAGAAGAAAAAACTGGCTATGCTGTGCATATGGCTCATAACAACATTAGAATTTTTTCTAAAAGTCTCATTGTCACTTTCTTACCTGTGTTTGTTCTATAACTAAACAGAGCAATTAATTTAAATTTGTCTTACTAATTACAATTTAAAAAAGGCGTGATTGATTTCCCTATTATGGTACAATGAAAATTAAGTGAGGCATTGAAATAACCAACTCCACAGAACTGGGTTTTTCTTGAGAAGCTAATAGTTGTTCAGCTAGCCATGGTTATGGTTCCCATAATATGCACTGTGGTCAAGTTCTGCAGATATGTGTGTGTGTGTGTGTCGAAAAAAAAGGGGAGGGTGGGGGGTGGACCTTGTGCACTCTGTGTACTCATATCCCTTAGCACAAGACAAGAATTTATATGTCTCCCACTCTAGTTAAAATTCAAATTTGTTCTTTTGATTTCCCCATTTTACATTTTTTAAGTCTAGACCAAAGTAAAATCACTGCTCGAAATTTCAAAGGATTATAAAAAGCCAGTAAGATTCTCCACATCCTACTTAATTATCTTTAACATACTTCCCCATCTCCAAAACCATGCATTACATCCTTTATTTATTATTTCCAAGTTCACCATATAAGAAACTTAGGTTACTGTTGCATTGGATTTGACACTTCATGATGTAAGGCAATACTTTGCTCCCCATTGTAAATTTATGAGTACTCCAGTTTACCACCTAAACCATGGCAATTAGTCAAGCTTGAATGTTAGTTTTGACACTTTCTCACAGCAGGGTTTGGAAAAACACTTAGGTTTTCTGGAGCAGTGAAAATGTGTCCAGCTGTGACAATTTTTGTATGTGCCCTTTTGTAGGTTTACAAGGAGATAGATGAAGATGCACTTGACTTTTGTTCTGTTGAGTATGGTCCAGCCATAACTGACTGCTGGGTATCATATTGTCTTACACCAGAGGTATACTATATCATCTGACTGTAACATTATGTCATTTACCAACTTTTCAAGCACAGGATTTTGAGCATAACATCAGAAAGTTAAGTTAATGGTAGAGAAGATACTGATATTCACAGTTGCACCCAATGAGATGTGCTGTGTGTTTGGAACTTAAAACATAACTGCTATGACTAAACCGATTGTTGTCTACTATTATTGGTGGCTCAAACTTATACTCTGAAGTCCGTCTGATGCAGCCTACACAATAAATATTCTCTGGGAGTGGGTACGCAAAATGATGCAAGCTAGTTCGTTCCTTTGTGCATAAAAGAAATTGAAATTGAATGCTGGGTATTTCTAAGCAGGTAAGATGGTTGTACTTATAACCTACATATTACATAACTGAAAAGATAATCTGCAATAATAATTCTTTCATCTAGTATATACTCAAGATAAGATAACTTTCAACCCATGAATTCCCCCTACAAAATATTAAAAAAGTAATGTACACCATAATTGAGCACCTTACACAATATAACTTTCAACTGATGAAGACAGAACTCCAAACAGCTGCAATACTTACTCCTTCAAGATTTATTTCTATAACATAAACTTATCCATTACTACTATTTTATGTAAAAATGAGATATAATTTCTTTTTGTAGTACTTCATGTTAACGATTTCCTCCCAGGTATTTCATATAGTGTGTACTGGCCAGGTTGGACGAAACGTGTCACAAAGTACACTAAATCTAAAGTTTTTGTTGTAATTGACAGCCTATTTCAACACACTTCATGCATTATCACAATGGGATGTTTAGAATAAATGTTATAACTGATGTATCATCTGCATGTCAAGGTTACTGCAACAATCTATGTTTTTTTAGCATATTTTAATTTTGGTAGCATCATGTAACATAATTGAATGCAAAGTTGGGATAAACCAAGTGCTCGCACTGATACTGGTATCACCACAGCATTTTTTTCTTTCTTAATAATACTTGTAAGTGTTGACACAAACTGTACAACAACAAATGCAGTAATCTGGTGATGTGTCTGGCAAAAATTTAAGAAATATAAACAAACATACACATATTAGTATGAATGACCTTAGGCATACTCTTAAGTTCTACAGGAACTTATCATTCCCATTATTAGGTTCAGTACAAAAAAAACTGCTATTAAAGTCAGTCAACCTGCAGGACTTTTTATGACCCTCACTCTCCTGTTTCTTACAAGCAGGCATACACACATCGCAGTTTTTATTTATGGATGTAAGATATGCCTACTTGGAGCTTGTTTATGACATGAAATTTGTTCTTCTGACAGTTAATTACATTGTATTTTAATACACATGTTAGTTAAAATTTACCTCACTGAAGCCTCTTCTTTGACCAATATTTGCAGCAGGGTTTCTAGGTATGATCGTAGGTGAACGGTTATCTCTGGAGAAGGCATATCTACCATAGTGCATCAAAGATCCTGTATGAAATATGATTTCAGTGAATGAATATTTGTATGTCACATGTTACACATTGTAATTATATCATATACTACTTTGAAGATATAATAATAATAATAATAATAATAATAATAATAATAATAATAACAACAACAACAACAACAACAACAAATGAAGAATATTTCTTTTTAATTATATTATTAATTTAGTTTTAGTGATGTACTGCAACAAAAAATTTCATGAAGTGTGTCAATTTAGTTTCATGAAGAGAATAACACCACTGCCATAAACACTGATCAAGTATTGAAAGGTAATAGGGTATGTGCAATATTTAGTTTTTTATAGTCAGTGAAACATGGATTTTGGGTTTCTGAGGGCACAATTTAAAACAAATGTTATTTATTGTATATGTTCATTCATTCATTCATTCATTCAAATGGTAGGCAAGTTGACACCCACCAAAGGTCTTGCCTGTCAGTGTCTCTTGCTTTCAGATTCTGCAGATAAAGCAGTGCATCTCAACAAATGGTGCTGGTCCATCTCTTCTCACTGATCATAGAGTGTGCAGTAAGGTTGGTTATATAATCCTATGCTTTAAAAAGAATATAAATGCCAGAAAATTGTAAAATCACGGAAATGGAAATTTACACAGCTAGTGAAATTAAATACACTAACACAATACTGTACTGCATTAAACATGTCATCTAATTCAACATGGGGTATTAAAAATGTTATCTAATTTACTTCTTCCTCTGTCCACTAAAATGAGATGCTGCTTCTTCCCTGTCTGCTGAGTCCAGTACACTTAAGCCTCAATACTACAGAGGGCAGCCATCACGTAATCTTCAACATCAGCCTCATGAGGTTATTTGCTCACAGTGTTGATGCCCTCCAGTGAACACAGAAATGTTGCTGGAGGTCAATTGTTTATTGAATAGGGAATTTTGCCTCTTCTCTGGGTCAATCATGATGAATAAAAACATGTTGCAAACATCTGTGGTGTAGCGTGATTTTTCTCAGAGGGAAGGCGGAAATGTTCAATAATTCGAATGTTCGTTCGACACAGAGAGAGAGAGAGAGAGAGAGAGAGAGAGAGAGAGAGAGGAGGGGTGGGGGAGGGAGGACGATTGAACTAAATTTCACACGAAAGAATGCCTATGCTTGTTTTCATTTGCAGTTTCAGGCTGCACCTTATCATTTGTGACGTGGTTCGGTCCGCCTTGATTTCGAACCATGTTGAAGACGTCGTCGAAGAACGATGGTTTTGACATCGGCCTATCCAGTTACGACTTTGATTTCAGCCGTGACAAGGATGGCAGTCATTCTTGGTCCTGGGTGTTGGGCAGACAATTTTGTATTCTTTCGGGAGCAGAATGTGACCGCTATGTCGATACATTTACGAGTATAGCCGGCATTGTAAGGATGAATTTGGCAAGTTGTAGGTCTGAGAGAACACATCTTTCTGTTCTTGCTGCATTAGACATTCGTGCAGTTCACGCATATTTTTGTGATATTCAACATCAGAATACATTGCCACGGTTCACATTTCAGACGCATTGGACCAAAGTGCCTTCCGAAAGTCTCCATCAGGCAATTTAGTGCTTCCATGGGGAAATCGCGCTGGTGGTTTGGGAAATTTCTGGGGTAATGAAGGTACAAAAATTTAAGTCGTGATACATCATAAATCGGTATGAAATATTCATAAACGTCACATCAATAATTTCCATAAGCATGCTCTTGTAGGTCAATTTATCTTCACACTCCATCGGTTCCATCCTGCTTCTGTTGACTACGTAAGAACTTGGTGTCACCTTCAAAATTCCTTCCCATGGTGGTTAAGATTTTTTTTTCTAAATGGGTGTCAATTTTCTTAGTGCAGTACAAAATGTCACTACTTTTTGATTAAGCGATGTTGAACAAACTGTGCGTGGAAACAACACTGAAAACACTGCTAAGAAAAAAATTAAAACTATGTCCCTCGAAAGCGCCAAGTAGCCACGAACAGAGCACACGGTTTCTGGGTCCCAGTCATGGCCACTCTCAATTGTTGTTACGAACACATTTTCATGGTCAGTTTTGTGGTTCTGCGCGGTTCCAGCAGTCTAATGTTGTAGTCCCACCTGGTAGGAGCAACTGATGACAATCTTCTTTACTTCAGCGTCCAAAACTCCGCTTCTCGCCGATTTGAAAAAAAGAAAGCTCCTAAATCCGATAAAGAGGAAAAGAATACATCGACAGGGTTCATGAAGCTAACAGACTGTGACAGCACGAAGTTCAGGCTGCAAGCATAATTGGACAGACACTGCTTTCTTGTACTGCTCTTGTAGCTTTGCTTGCAACCCCCCATGTTTGCCTGTCACAGCAGTCGCGCCATAATGTGTCTCTGCCACTAATTTCAATCCACAATTCAGTTCAATCAAAAACTGCTTAACATTCTCGAATAGTTTTACTGCAGATTGAGCTTCACTGACATTTATAGAATGTGATATACACTTTCTTCAATGCCACCATTATTGCACAGGTGTCTTAAAACAGTATAGACAATTGTGCTTTCGTAAATAAGTCTTTTCCTTCATCAGTAAATAATGTAATAAATTCTGCTTCAGAGAATTATTTTTTATTTCATTCATAATGTATTCCGACGCCATTGTAATAGGTTCATTATGAATTTAGGGAACATTCCTCAAAAACACCACTGCCGTCAATTCGTGCCTTAAGATTGATATCTCGACGTAATTTCGTTATCTTGGTGGAAGTTACGGATCCGTCGAGTACACGGAATGCCAAGTCCAGTTTTCCCAAGGCACAGACAACCCGTATTAGGTGTGCAAACATTGTCCTGTTCTTCTTTACTAGTTTACTATGACGTTTAGTAAAAAACCGGTATTGATCGTTCTGAATGTACTCAATTCTCCTATTCTTGGCGAAAAGTTCCGAGACCTTTGTGAGAAAGTATATGGGCAACGGTATTCTCACGATGCTTATAAGATTTGTGAAAATTCTGTGTAGAGGTATTTATTCCGTCTAAAACACAACAAAAAAATTGGTTGTGTTTTAGACGGAATAAATACCTGTGTATTGATATAACACAATGGGATCGCACCTATCAAAAGAAAATTCTGTAGGTCATCAACCCAGCTGAAGACCAGCTTGATCTTCTCTATAGAATTAAAGACATGGCCAACAAAAAAAAAGTGTTCATTTTCTACAACCGCATAAAGATGCTACATTTTCCTACACCTGCGATCGACAATGCCTAACAAACGACTTTTTTTACCTTGAGACTGTGTGTGCATATGAAGGTCTGGCGCTGGGTTCCTCTTTTCAATAATTCTTACTTTTTCATCAAACGATGGAGAGATTCAAGTGAACATCCACACATCCTGTCATCTAAAGCATTCATTCCAATGCATAGTAGAACTCCAATTATCCGGACGCTGGTTATCCGGATCAGCTTGGCCTTTCTGGTAAACATTTTCTTACTGTAATTGTATTACATCTTTTTACGGCTTAAATTTTTCCCCCAGTTCTCAAATACATAAAAGGAATTCTGTACTGATGTTTTGTTTGTACGTAAATAAATATGTAGTTTAAAACAGTCGTTTGTAGATATTTTTTTACACTTCAAACTGACAATCCAATTATCCGGCTTTTCTGCATATCCGGGTGGCTTGCTGTCCCAATTAATTCTGTTAAGTTGAGTTCTACCGTACGCTGTTGTGTGCCATGGACTAGGACGTCATCATCACACGCGAGCAAACATTTCCGCTGGTTGTGGCGGTTGGACGCTGCGATTTACGCCACTTGTATGTAGCCTGGCTAGCTGCACTCAGGTCCATTAGAATACCTCTTCAAACACAGTGCACGCAGTGATCAAAAATACTTAAAATAACCGCACTTACAGAGCTACACAATTCAACATTATCAAAACTTGTATAACCGACTTGCAAACGCAATAAAAAAAATGTGAATAAAGGCAAACAACAAAATGCAATAGTCGCGCTATAGGTCTACCAGCAGAAGATCTCAAACACAGATCACCTCGAAGCTCTGGTTTCTGCTGGACGACGCGCTGGAACATGCATGGATCGTCCCTCAGCACAGCACCTACGCGAAGGGGGTTGTAATACCATTTACTGGACAGCATTGTCCTCAAAGGGGTAAGTCAAGAGTTGAAAAATGCCAAGGAGGATTGAAGGATGGGGAAACACGAGCGTCATGGAAAAAATACACGAAATTTGTAGTTAGTACAAGGTGGTTCAAATATGACCGGGACTGATTTGTATGTAAAAAAGCCGCACTGCGCAGCAGCTGTGCGACCTTGTAGAGGAGATTAATATTTTATGAATAAATAATAATCAGTGCACAAAACTAAACTCCGTGGCCTTAGTCCGCGAGCGAACTATACCGACAGAGCGACCGCCGCCGGTCGGCGAAGTTAGTGCCAACTTTTGCGGATAGAGGGGTGTCACGTGTTCAGCGCAACGGGTCCCTACGGCCGTTTAATCTCTGTTTTCTAGACCTGGAGCCGCTACTTTTTTATTCAAGTAGCTCCTCAATTGACCTCACGAGGCTCACG
>Ga0209628_10003542_pt1 | contig 11007 bp, 11 predicted proteins | sample TergutCu122P4_FD_187285 | JGI IMG/M metagenome (GOLD analysis project Ga0209628, IMG submission 187285) | Cubitermes ugandensis P4 segment gut microbial communities from Kakamega Forest, Kenya - Cu122 P4 (SPAdes) (version 2) | ecosystem: Host-associated > Arthropoda: Insects > Digestive system...
GTGCAGTCAGCGCCCTGTGTATCACCGCTAGTTGGAATACCATCGTCACAGGTATGTGAAGTGTGCTGACGAACAAGTTACTTTGGCCGCTGAAATAAATACTAAGTCAGGGACACTTAATTAACCTAACGAAATCTTACGGAAAGTATAAAGGGGAAATCAATTACGCGCCGATCACTACAACACCGCCGAGATAATGTAAATACTGTGATTGTGTTAATTAGTTTAACGTGTATAGAATATAGGCATATTTTGATGTTTTCAGTTTGTCTATACGTGTTACCTCACAGCTCCTAACAGCCCATGCATCGCGTAAGAACTGCAAGGCTTGCACTTCTTACGCCAGAGCATACACCTGGCAGTAACAGCGCGCAACTTCCTAGCTTTCCAGACTAAGACGAGACAAACTATTGCAGCAACTACCGAAACAACACAATAAGTTTTCCTCTCCCTTCTACACGGTGGCAGCATACTTATCCAAAGGGGTAACAACCCTACCCCATTATTACCACGCAGGCCGACTCAGTCACAACGCTACCAAGCAAGGGCTTGCAATTTAGACCCCCTCCCCCAAAATTTCACAGGGACAACAGCCCCTGACTCAAGGCAGTTGCCCCCACAAATAGCGGCAGTGTGGAACTCAACCACGCAGCCACTACAATAGGTTAATGAAGCTATAGAATCCTTTAGAATATTTCTTAGCCTTCGACTTTAGGTGCAGGTGTAAGAAAAGTTTCATTTTTCGACTGCCTCTTCCAAGAGAAAAAGCCGATATCATGTGTCGGGCAGAAAATTAGGTTACAGCAAGAACCAGTTTGGGCACAACAGCAAAGAGAAAATTGTTCGCCCCTGCCAGGAACCGAACCAGATTCTCCAAACTTTCAGCCCATCGTCTAGCTGCTATACCAGCTGAGTTGTCTGCATAATGAAGGCAAAACCGACCACAATAATTTCACGTATGTTACTCTTTTTACCTCATTGCCGTGCTCTTCTGATTCTTCGTCTTTCTTTTCTTTCATCACAGTACGACACCATGCTTACTAGGACACCCAATTTAATCCTATGCTGAGTGCCTGAATCACGTCCAAATTCTCTGGAAATCCAACTGAAAAAACAAAACCTGAATCTAGTTCAAAGTCTCCCAAGTGGTATCTATAAAAAAAATATTTTTCATGTCGAAACACTTTGATTCGAACTCTGTCTTTCAGAAAGAAATTTAAAGTGCCTTATTAGAGTTTTGAAATTTCTGAATTAAAAGGTTTAGAGCTTACTTAAACTTTTATAACGTTAGATGTTTGATTATTTTCAGTCTACTAAAACTTCCTTTCCACATCATCAAATTATACCCACGTCGTAAAGTGACTCGCACTCTGAGTGCGGTCTTCGTCTTCTGCAAATATTGATGTTACCTACACTTAAAGATGGCAGCACTAAGTGTTCAACGTACTTGTATTTCAGCTCCCTTCTCTTCTACTTCAAACTGTCTTTTCAAAACATTCTCTCGAGCTATGACAACAAAATGACAATATCTGCATTTCAGCTAACAACGACTTTCGATATACTGTAACTCTCTTATTTCCTCTACAAACATTTCATAAAATTCGTAATTACAAAAATACTTTTTTACAATTGGCATGTGGTCACACACACATGCACACAAACACAATAAGCCAAAAATAATATCCCTAAGATCCTTCAGTATAATGCAAATTTTTCCACACCAGTTTACCACTTGGTTTTTAATTCTTATTTAATCACGACCCAACCAAACGTGCGACGCTATATGACGTCCAATATGGATAGCGTCTCAAATAAACCCAAAGTATCAGATTAAGACAACAAATTACCTTTATCTATTGTTTCCTTTTTTAATCCCTCATCTTCGTCAAGTACGAATGACAAATTTCGATATGTAATGAACTTTCCGTTAAGTAATACACTGCTAGTGCCATGGTCTACGGACCAATAGTTCTTTCTAATTCTCTTTGCATTGAAATGATACATGTGTCAGATGAGGCCAGATTTAGGGTACCGAAATGAAATTAATCGGATGCGTTTGATGTTCATGATGACGGGTGGATAATTGCATTAATGGAGGGAAGACAAACAGGTCATGATAGTAACAGCCTCGGGTTCTCGCCCAGGCGGTCCCTTACTGGCCACTGTTTCCTCTCTCTCTCTCTCTCTCTCTCTCTGTCTCTCACATACGTATAGAAAATTAGTAATGCTATTCTCCAGGAATGTCGGACAGGTGTCTGACGTTTAACCAATTCATAGAATGACTCTTTGTTTAAATGGCGACACCTCGGCATTATGCAAACTATGAGAAATGTTGCTTTAGAAAAGGTAAATATATTTCAGATATATCGATTAAGTAATGGGATATGAGAGAGTAAAAATGTTATAGTACAGTAGGAAAGAAAAATGTTTAGCAAAAATAATATAAGGCTGATTTTATTTTATATTAGTCCAATAAAAATAGACTTGAGATGGAAATAACTAAGACGAAGCGGTAAAGGAAATTTTATTTAATACCCTTGACATAGAAAAATGTGATTTTATCATTCCTCTACAAAAGGCTGATTGGAATCTCTTCTTAAGAAAAAATGTCCGCACTGATAAAAAGTAAATTGTTGCTTACAACATGCCATGAAGGTTCAGAGGGAGGACAGACGTACAGCCGTACCCTTACTTCAACCTCGGCTCTGGGTAGGGTGAATGGTTAGCATCACCTTCCGGTCACTTTGCTCCTTTGGATTGACAACCCGCGCCCAGTGTATGTACAGGAGCTTTGGTGGACAATGGGGCCAGTCCGGAAGAGTGCGAAATATCTCACCCCCAAAAAGGGTCACATATAGAAAAGAATAAATGTGTTTAAATAAAAGAAAACTCTGTTCCCTCACAGAGTAATGGTTTTAGGAAGAGAAATTTTGTGGAAGCAACATTGCACAGAATTTCTTCCTCTCTACAAAATTGCCAATTCCTTTTGTGTTACGACCGACACAAACGGATTTTCGCGGTAAGAATCGACAGCTGACAAAGGAAACATGTTAATTACCTTGTATACACTTCCAGGGTTTCCTTTTATTCTTGCAGGCTGCATGGAATGCTCAAGTCTTCCTGTCGACCAAACATTTTAAACATAATTCAAACTTCCATTTATACATCACTTGGATCTGCAGTGCTGTCGGTTCTCCTTTCTGCGATGACATTCTAGGCCTTTGAACTGAAGCCTTACGCATGTCCATTGTTTACATCAGGATGACACTTGGATATATATATATATATATACACAACACTGGTGCTATGATAACTTTCACGGAAGACTGAAGTTCTTGGAAAGAAGTCTGTCGCAATACCACTTTGTCAACCATAAATCTCACATGAACTGTCCGGGAATAAACTCGTGCTTTGAAGAAGAGAGGCTGGCGAATATCCGCTTGAGCTCCTGCTGGGCCTGTGGGATCGCTCAGTACTACACGCGATTGTGTGTTCGCTCAGAACCGCTGTCTTCATTTCTCTCTGCCACAATGGACGTATGACAAAGTACAACCTTGATTATCACTACTGTCTGCTTCATATTCTGTGCAATGAAACAAAAATTGGATAGAAGATGTAGAACGATGAAGGGTACATGAGAGAATGTCAGCGGAACTAAGAGAAAAATAGAGAATAAGACAGATGAGGGGAGGTAGAGCATGAACAGTGATAAGTGAAAATGAAGAAGCAGGAAAAAGAAAAAGAGGAAAAAATAAAAAATTTAGTAAGAAGAATCAAATTTCGAGTAGACAATATTATGTATGGAAAGAGAAGAAAAATGAGTACAAAATTTTACTACAGACATGAAAGAGAAAAGATTACCCTGAGAACTTTAACAAATATTAGCGGCCAATATTAAAAAGTAAAGTAGGATTAATGGGATTAAACTTGGATTTTATTTATTGGTCGAGGACTGAAATCAATGTCGGATGCTTATGAATACCGCAATGTAAAATGGTGTGCTTAAAAGTTAGAAAGTTGTTTAAGACGATTTTGGTCCCGCATGAAGGACTCTGTTCTATGGAGTAAGTTATTACGATCTGAGGCGAAAATATAACGTAGAAAACAAAGATAGAACGAATCAAGGAAAAAGTAATACATAAGGAAAAAAAGGAGTAAATTTAATTTAAAAAGCAAAAGAACGGATTCAATAAAGCAAAGATAAGCTTAAATTAGAAAGTAATATGGGAATTATGTATAAGATAATAATGTATAAGATAATAGATGGGAAGATATTCCTCCTTCGTGACGGAAGTTTAAGAAATCTCCTGTCATCCTTTTGGAGACTGTACCTTCCACCAGACCGTCAATTAACCACTGTCGCATCTCAGAAGAGGGAATCTTTATATTCACCGCCCTTAGAACCTCCAGCCTCCTCTATGTGTGTGTATTTGTCATTAACAGAACGAATAAAGAGTAAAATAAGGTCTGTTGAATTAAATTAGTTAAGATATATTTACGACTTCTATATAAACCTACGGAAGAGAAACTTGAGATGAAACGGCGATATTACACAACTGGAGGAGCAATTGTAGAAAAGGGTTTTGAATTTGTCACCAAAAGAAATACTACTACTACTACTACTACTACTACTAATAATAATAATAATAATAAGAAGAAGAAGAAGAAGAAGAAGAAGAAGAAGAAGATACTTAATAGCGGATGAAAAACTACTTTGTCAGAGACCTAGTTTTGAAATATAGACAGAAGATGAGCAGTTTACTGCAGACAATAAAGACTGGACGAAGAGACTACTGGGGATTGTGCAGACTGCTTGAACAGATTAATGTGGAACATGAAGACTAGGAGAAAATTACTGTGGAAGATGCAGACTGGGAGAACAGTTTACTGTGGAAGATGCAGACTGGAATAAACAGATTACTATGGAAGAAGCAGACTGTGAGAACAGATTACTGTGGGTTATGGAGATTGGATGCACAAATTACTGTGGAAAATGGAGACTGGGAAAAGAAATTACGTTGGATTATGGAGACTGGGGAACAGACTATTGTGGACGTTGCAGTCGGAGAACACACGAAAGGGTGACGAAAAGGCGTAGGCCAACCCGAAAACTTATAATGCTTGTTTCTTTGTTAGCTAGTTTGCTTACTTATTTTTTTTATTTCTTTGCTTGCTTGTTTACCCCCTTTTTTCCGCTTTTATCCTTGATTGCTTACTTGCGTGGAAGCATAAAATCTACAAGGACAGCAAATTTGCCTTCCTTTTGTGTATGGTCATAATGCGTTTTTAACTTTGTGTTGGGTTTTTGGGATTTCATGATTAATTTATTTTAAATTGGTGGAATATTTAAAGATACTGTCAGCTGCTTCACAACTAAACAGTACCTAACGACAGAATATTAATTAATAATGTACTGTAATGTAGGTGGAGGAAATCGCTAGTGGTCTGGTTTGCGACCCTGTCCGGGAAGTTTACTGAGAAAAATCTGTAAAATTCGGTCAAAGATAATTTACTTTAGAAGCCGTATTTGATACGGCATCTCTCGAACATGAAGCAAGATTCTTAACCAGTAAACCGCTTCATTCACCCTTCACCTTCCAATTACATCGCATTAACAATGTAAACAATTATAATTTCTTAAGTGAGAAAGATTTTCCGATTAACGTCTATAGGCACTGCACCGGAAATTTATAAATCAATCTGTACATCTCTCTTACCATTATCAGTCTGAAAGAAAAACAAAATTTTTGGTCAAACACGTAGCAAGTCTGTTTCATAACCGGGATGACCGGGTTCGAGTCTGTACCCAAAGCCTGAATCTCCTAAGAATTCTCGTGCCGTTTTTCTGTCCGTCCTGACAAATGCTGGGGAATTAAACTAATTAATAAAAGCCCGCTTCCTCTAACACTACTTCCTATCCATTACCTGCGAACCATCCCGTTATTTGACACTAGGCTATCTGAGCTACTGACAGAATTTGAATAAATCATGAATAATATTTGTGTGAACAAAAACTTACTGCTAAACATTTAGGGCCAGATTTCGAACTCGTTACTTATGAATACAAATCTGACACTTTCAATAAATAAGAGTTGATTTAAATCACTGAATCATTTTGTAAGTAACTGTAAAGCTATGTTTTACTCTCTGCACGGGATTTGTAAATTTCTGTGCATAATAGAGTTGATGAAAATGTAACCGTCATTTAGGGGTATAAGGTGCAAAGAGGTGAAGCAAAAGAGTGACTAACCAGATGTAGGGGAATACAAATACTTTACCGCGAGTAGATAAACACCCTCGTCACTCAGTATGTAAGTTGTCTCTGTTCTTAATACAGTACTGCACCAAGGAGGAGTATGGCGAAGAAGAGTTACAACTCCGCATATTCTTAAAATCGGTACTAGGACCATATAAATATTTAGCTTCAGACCGCGGGCGCTTTTTATCAGTGAAACAGCCTCCCTTTTAGAGGGGAGGCTGGCCGAGTTCCGGAGTCGACTTCTGTGGAGAGGAGATAATTCTCTTACCTCTGCCCAGAATTTAAAACCGACTCTTCCTTCGTTTAGACCGTACACTAATCACTATACTCACCGAGCTATCCGGGCTGTCAGGGGGAAAGCAGTAATATGTTAAAAATCCGTAATTTTCTAAAATGTAAAAATATCTTAACTTATGTTCGAGAGCGATTCATTTACGCATATGAATAAATATCTGTTATTCATTTCTTTTATAAAACATCAAAATTTTACTTACGACTTGAACAATAGGGTTTGTTAGAAACAAGTAAGCTGTGACGAGTATAGTAAATTAAAAGAAAAAAGTTACGGAATCGCGTTATTATTCTCGGTGTAACACGGAGGGAAGGCGAAGTCCGGATTTTTTCATTTCTTAGGCAAGATTTTTTCATTTATACTCTATGTATCTCAAGTTCGCGTGGAAACTGCTGCATTCAGTTCGAATGTTGCGATAATTTCTTTATAAAAGTAGCCGCAAAAAATGTATAGTCTCAAATTACATGTTTAGTTACAAGTTATGGAAATGTATTCGCTTTTTAACTGTCGGTAACGCACACTTTCTTTACAGTTTCAAGCACGCTTACTGCAAACGAAGTATTTCTCTCTTCTACCACTATGCTACGTGACTTCAGTTTAACAAAGGGCTTGCCGTAGTGTACAAACAGGAAGTCTAAGGAACTAAAAGGACTAAAAAAAATAATTTGTGTTCTTTGAAAACATTTTTTCAGGTATTATTTTGGTTAGTAATTAACTTTATGCAAATAAGTAGGAGCTTCTTGATTTGGATAATTAAGAACAGGTATAGCATTTCATTTTTTTATAATTTGGAGTACAGAGACTTTTTAGCGCGTCTCTTTGAGGACCAGTAATTAAAGAACGAAATTTATGTAGCAATAAGAATAGTAATATGTAATATGAAGCACATTAATGTCAGTTACGTCTGAGAGTAACTTTATATTTAAAACATAAGAAATATGAAGAACAATATATAGTACATATATCTTAAATTTTATACAAATTATCGTAACATAATACAGCCGAACCCGGTTATAACGACATTGGCTTATGCTGCATCTTGTCCATAGCGACAGATACCCTGTGGTGCCAATTAATTCCTCACTGTTAACTATAATATTATATATCTCGGTTAGAACCATACTTGTTTGTAAGGACCCAAAATATTTAATCTTTTTCGTGACGTTATAAAGGAGTTACACTCTATTTTAAAAACCACAAATCTTGATTCGACAAATTTAAAACAACCTATTAAAATTCATTTAGACGTAAAATTTGAACCTAACGGAAATTTTGGACATTGTTTTTTTTTTCTGAGGCTAAACAACACACAATACTCTTGAGACTAGATCTGGATAAGGATAGTGGCTAAACTCCTACCACGAATGTAATTATATACCTTCGCCAGAACCTTTTAAACTTTAAGGAAGGACATAAACAGTGAACATACAATTTGTAGCAAAATTTTATACAGTTTATTACATTCACATATAAGTAGGTACGGATAGCTCAACATCTGTTTCATCCTCTCAATAAAACAGTCTTTTACTTTTATTTTTTGGGATGAAAACGTCTTTATATATCTATCCTTCCGTAATAAATTTCTGAAAAAAATACGGAATTTTCATAAAACTTTTTATGAACACCACATTATTGCTTTCCTCTGCACTTCAGTAGTGTAGGCATCAGTAACATAGGCTGGCTGTGCGGATCACTGGTATTAAATTGGTTTATGTACGTATGAAACTGATGTGAGGAGACAGGACGGAAATATGTTGAAATGGAATATGAAAATATTTCCGAAGACACGAGTCAAATAGGAAGAACCGAAATAATTATATATTTGAAGGAGAATTTCAAGACTGGACAACAGGGCGGATTAAAACTATGAGTTGAGAAATAAAATTGCATAAAACAAAAGTAGGGAGAAGAAATTTAACTGCATGGAACACGGCATGTTTTGAGAAGCAAATAGTTTCTCAGCCAGTCATGCAAAGCCGCAAACCCTACGCCCATGTTTGCAGGGTCCGAACTTTCAATGCCGTATTTACAGGAATTCGCTACTTGTCACCTTTTTGGTCCAAATATTTTAAGCCTACAGCATTCTATCATATTCCATTAATATTATTTTTTTTATCTCTCACTCCCACACTGCACCCCAGATGTGTCTTTACTAAAGGTCTTGTATGGACTCCCTCCCACCGTGCATGCTATGTACCCATTTCTTGTTAGCCACCTTTATTTAATCAGTTTATCATGTCATATTTGACAAGGAGTATAAATAATATAGTTTCCCCTCTTCCATATTTCTTCAGTATTCTCTTACTTTCTCCTCCTCAAATCCAAATAAAGTTCTCAGCACCCTATTCTCCTACCCAATCACTACGTTTTCTTGGCTTTAAAACAGAGACTAAGTTTAAAAGGGTAGCTTAACAAGGTACGACAATGAAATATGTAGGTGGATGCACATAATTATATTTGTTTACACACGCTGTAAAATACATTTTTTATAATGCAGTATAATTTTATTTTCGACGGAATTATAAAGCTATTAATTTTACTAAGAACGGTCACATTTCATTAGTGTAATTATATAAATATCATCACATTATTTTCCCTGTGGGACACATTTGTTTATCACAAACTACCTCTGTTTACCTGTATGTGACAACATATCAAATTTAAATTCGATCCAGTTGCATTGCGTTGCGGGATATTCCAATGCCGATGTACATGTATGTCCAAACTACTGGAGTTTCTAAGCGTTTTAAGGCTTTAAACAAATCGATTCAATTGGTGTTTTACAAAACCTGAAGGTTTAGTTCTGTTGTCTTTTGTCCAGTGAGAAGTATAATCCCTTGTGGCTGTATACATTCTTTTTTACATTTTATTTTAGTTGTCTCAGTGAATGCCCTTTACACTCCAGACCACGTAATTAACACTTTGTACTGTTTTTATTTTTTGTTTTGAAATCCTGCTGCCAAATAAATACTGCTTATAACCTGATATATGCAATACTTCATATAAAGCAAAATGCTGCCCCCGGAGACTAGTTATATTTTTCACAGATTCCTCCGGTGATTTCGTATTTTAGACTACTTGACGTTTTATAAAACGAAGGAGAGACACTGCAATTTGCAAGAAGGCATTCGAGGAAGAATTCGCTTGAAATGGGCTATTGACCTGTAGCAAGACAAAATACGCGATGAAAAACCCGCAGGTAAGAGTGCAGTTAAAGTAATTCCTCTAAGAGTCCTGGACAGGCCACGAGGGTTCCAGGAGGCTGGTGCTCCCACATTTCAAGACAGTCGGCACATGAAGGTGGTAAGGTTGTCAGCCCTACGCACCCGCCACCTTGACCACCCAGGAAATATATCTGGTACTCATTTCTGTTAGACGCTGATTCGACCCCTGGACCATAATGTGGCCGGAAGGATTATGTAAATTAAAAGTGGTAATGACACCATAGGAAATCAAACTCGCCACCTTCCGGCTTGAAGCGCGAATAACCCTTAAGACCACTTCGCAATCACATTGTTTCTGAAAATGCACGCTAAAGGAAGTCTCACTAAAGGTCGAGGCTTTGTGACCAAACAGACGAGGGTATATTACACTTCGGATTGATGTTGCCAGGCTGCTCTTCTGTTCCTCACCACCTGCACCTCTACTCTGACAGAGGTCTAATGATAGACACACATATTGAAGTCTTACAGTTTAACTTAAATTTTATAAATCTTTTTTTTTTGGCGCAACAGCCCCCAGTGGGCCAGGGCCTCCTCATTTATGAGGTTTCCAGATCACACACAAAGACGCACCACAGTAGGTAGGACTCCTCTGGACGAGTGATCACCTCGTCGCAGAGGCCTCTACCTGACAACAAACACAACAATCACAACAGACAGCATCCTTGTGCCGGCGGAATTGGAACACAGAGTCTCGGCAGGCGAACGGCCACAGACCTACACTTTAGACCGCGAAGCCATTGGGATCGGCTTATAAATCCTTAGAAGTCGTAAACATTAACACACTTCTCGATCTAAAAACACACACACAAACACGCGGTGCGCGCGCGGATTTTCAGTCTGACTTCGTTGATTAAGTCAGTAATTAACGTTACTAGCGGAAGTAACAGGTTGTTAGCTTGATCAATTACTTCTGATACTGCAGACAGAATTAGCTTTTAACGTGATAAAATTCGAACAAATTGAGTGTTTCAAATGTGTGTCACTTTGAATTTTTTTCATTCTATTCCTTCTTATAGACTAAAACTTTCGCTGTTCTGGTGTAGGTTATTTGTAGAATATTTGCGAAACAATCGCAACCCGACATTTTTCCACAATTAAAGTTAACTACGAGGGTTGGAACTTTAATAGTGGCAACTATTTATTTACAACTGATACAAAATAGATACATGTTTCGAAGTTTTAATGTCCTTCACTGTAGTCACCAGCATTGTGTACAACCCGTTGCCAGCGAT
>Ga0209628_10003543_pt1 | contig 11004 bp, 13 predicted proteins | sample TergutCu122P4_FD_187285 | JGI IMG/M metagenome (GOLD analysis project Ga0209628, IMG submission 187285) | Cubitermes ugandensis P4 segment gut microbial communities from Kakamega Forest, Kenya - Cu122 P4 (SPAdes) (version 2) | ecosystem: Host-associated > Arthropoda: Insects > Digestive system...
CAGACTCCCCTCTCCCGCTTGCGGGAGAGGGGCGGGGGAGAGGGGCAGGGCCGGCCGGCAAGCACGGCGCAAAAACAAACGCCCACCAACCTTCGGCTGGCCCTCTCCCCCACCCTCTCCCGCAAGCGGGAGAGGGGGTTGAACCGCCTGTGCTGGAGGTACGCCACCTGACCCTGCCGCGCGCCACCCCGTTCGGCGCCGATCTGGCGGATATATCGCTCACCGTCCACGCGGGCGAGATCGTGGGCCTTGCCGGGATTTCCGGCAACGGCCAGCGCGAGCTGATCGATGCGCTTGCGGGCGAGGACGTGCGCGCGCCAGCAGCTTCTATTTTGATAGCAAATCAGAGCGCCGCACGCCTGCCGCCGCAGCGCCGCCGCGCGCTGGGCCTGCACTTGGCGCCCGAAGAGCGTCTGGGGCGCGGCGCGGTGGCTGAAATGAGTCTGGCGCACAACCTGCTGCTCACGCGCCGCGAGTCCGCTGGGCGCGGCGGCTGGCTGCGCATGAAGCAGCTGCGCGCGCAAACCGAGGGCATCATCGCCCGCTGCAACGTCAAGACCGCCGGGCCGGATGCATTGGCGGGCGCGCTTTCGGGCGGCAATTTGCAAAAGTTCATCCTGGGCCGCGAGCTCGACGCCCAGCCGCGCCTGCTGATCGCCGCGCAGCCGACCAGTGGTGTGGACGCGGGCGCGGCGGTGCAGATTCACGCCGCGCTGCGCACCCTGCGCGACGCGGGCGGCGCGGCGCTGGTGGTGAGCGAAGAACTCGACGAGCTGCTGGCGCTGTGCGATCGGCTGTACGTGATGGCGCAGGGGCGCCTTTCGCCCCCTATTGAGCGCGAACACGCCACGCCGGAACAGATCGGCCAGTGGATGAGCGGCCTGTGGCCCGCAGCGCAACACGCGAAGGCAGACCATGCCGCGCCTTGAACCGCGCCCTGCCCCTTCGCGCCTGTGGCTTTGGGCCTCGCCGGTGCTGGCGCTGGCCGTTACCGCCACGCTGGGGGCGTTGTTGTTCGCGCTGCTGGGCAAGGATCCGGTGCGGGCGCTGGGGGCGTTTTTTTGGGAACCCATCAACTCCGGCTACGCGCTGGGCGAACTGGGGTTGAAGGCCACGCCGCTGCTGCTGATCGCGCTGGGGCTGGCACTGTGCTTTCGCGCCAATGTGTGGAACATCGGCGCGGAAGGGCAATTCATTTTGGGCGCGATCGCCGCCAGCGGCGTGGCGCTGCTCGCGGGTGCCGGCACGGGCCGCTGGATCGTGCTGCCGGTTTTGCTGGCGGGTGCGCTCGGCGGCATGGCGTGGGCGGGCATCACGGCGCTGCTGCGCGAGCGCTTTAACGCCAGTGAAATTCTGGTCAGCCTGATGCTGGTCTACGTGGCCGTGCAACTGCTGGGCTGGCTGGTCTCTGGGCCGTGGAAAGACCCGCTTGGCTCCAACTTGCCGCAAACGCGCGTGTTCGATGCGGCCACGCAAATCCCGCTGCTGGTGGATGGCTCGCGCGTCAACGTGGGGCTGGCGCTGGCGCTGGCCGGTGCCGGGCTGCTGTGGCTGTATTTGTTTCGCACGCGCGGCGGGGTGGCGTTGCAGGTGGTGGGGCTGGCGCCGCAGGCGGCGCGTTATGCGGGCTTTTCAGTGCGGCGCGCGTTGTGGACGGCGCTGCTGACCAGCGGCGCCACGGCTGGGCTGGCGGGAGCGCTGGAGGTGGCGGGGCCGCTTGGGCAGCTTGCGCCATCGGTGCCCGCAGGCTACGGCTTTGCGGCCATCATCGTGGCGTTTGCGGGACGGCTGCATCCGCTGGGGATGGTGCTGTCATCGGTGCTGCTGAGCATGTTTTACATCGGCGGCGAGCTGGCGCAGTCGCGCCTGGGGCTGCCACGGGCGATCACCGGCGTGTTTCAGGGGCTACTGCTGCTGACGTTGCTGGCATGCGACACGCTGGTGCATCACCGCGTGCGGTTTGGGGGGCACAGTTGATGCAAGCTTGGGCATTGCTTATAGCCGCCACGCTCAACGCCGGCACGGTGCTGGCGCTGGCCGCGCTGGGCCTGCTGATCAATGAAAAGGCGGGCGTGGTCAATTTGGGCGCGGAAGGGATGATGCTGTGCGCGGCGCTGGCCGGTTATGCCACCGTGGCGCACACCGGCAGCGGCTGGGCCGGCTTTGCCGCTGGCATGGCCGCTGGCGCGCTGCTGGCGGCGCTGCTGGGCGCGCTGGTGATTTGGCTAAATACCAACCAGTACGCCACCGGGCTGGCGCTTTCCATGCTGGGCGCGGGGCTGTCGGCCTTTGTGGGCGCGGGGTACGTGCAGGCCAGCTTGCCTGGGCGCGCCGGCTTTGCTATTCCCTGGCTGGCCGATCTGCCCTTTATCGGCCCGGCCCTGTTTCGCCAGCATCCGCTGGTGTATGGGGCGGCGCTGCTGGCGCTGGGGCTGACCTGGTTTTTGCGCCGCACGCGCGCCGGGCTGGCGCTGCGCGCGGTGGGCGAGTCGCCCGCGGCGGCGCACGCGCTGGGCTGGCCGGTGCGGCGCATCCGGCTGGCGGCGCTGGTGTGCGGCGGCGCGCTGTGCGGGCTGGCGGGCGCTTACCTGTCGATCGTCTACACCCCGCTGTGGGCCGAGGGCATGGTGGCCGGCCGCGGCTGGATCGCGCTGGCGCTGACGGCCTTTGCCACTTGGCGGCCCGCGCGCGTGCTGCTGGGCGCATACCTGTTTGGCGGCGTGACCATGCTGCAATTGCACCTGCAAGGCCACGGCGTGCCGGTGCCCAGCCAGTGGCTGACCATGCTGCCGTATCTGGCCGCCATCGCGGCGCTGGCGTTGATCGCGCGCAACCCGGCCTGGGTGCGCGCCAATATGCCCGCGTCGCTGGGGCGGCCGTTTCATCCGGATGATGAGCGTAATTATTGATAGCTGCTCGCGCTTGATCAGCAAGGATTACAGATTGCTTTCATCAATAAAACCTTGCACAACAAGCGCTGGCAGCTATTTATTTTGCAGTTTGGCGCTGCTTACACAACGCTCATGGCATATTTTTCGCCACACAACAGCAAAGTTTGCGCACACTTGCAACCAGCGCAAAATAAGCTGAACTTTGCCGTTAGCACTCAATCAAACAGAGTGCTAAAATAGTTGAGCAACGTGAAAGGACATTAAACAATGAGCAACGCCCTGACGCTAGCCAATCCGTGGGCCGTAGTGCCGCCGCTTGGCAACCTGGACGCTTACATCACCGCCGTCAATCGCCTGCCGATGCTGACGCAGGAAGAAGAGCAGCGCTGCGCGCGCGAGCTGCGCGATGGCGGCAGCCTGGAAGCGGCGGGCAAGCTCGTGCTGTCGCACCTGCGCCTGGTGGTGGCCACATCGCGCCAGTACCTGGGCTATGGCCTGCCGCACGCCGACCTGATTCAGGAAGGCAACCTGGGGCTGATGAAAGCCGTCAAGCGCTTTGACCCCGATCAGGGCGTGCGCCTGGTCAGCTACGCGCTGCACTGGATCAAGGCCGAAATTCACGAATACATTCTGAAAAACTGGCGCCTGGTCAAAGTCGCCACCACCAAGGCGCAGCGCAAGCTGTTCTTCAACCTGCGCTCGATGAAGCAAGGCTTCAAGGCGGGCGACGCCATTGGCGAAGGCGCCGGCCGCGACACCCTGACCCCGGCGCAAATCGACGTAATGGCGCGCGAGCTGAACGTAAAACCCGAAGACGTGCGCGAGATGGAAACCCGCATGTCCGGCGGCGACGTGCTGCTTGACCCCGCCCCCGCCGACGGCGAAAGCGACACCGCCTGGGGCCCCATTGCCTACCTGTCCGACGACCGCCACGAACCCGCCGCCATGCTGGAGGCCGCGCAGCGCGAACAGCTTGCCACCAGCGGCATCGCCAGCGCCCTTGAAGGACTGGACGAACGCAGCCGCCGCATCGTCACCGAGCGCTGGCTGAACGTGCAAGACGACGGCTCCGGCGGCATGACGCTGCACGAGCTGGCCGCCGAATACGGCGTAAGCGCCGAACGCATCCGTCAGATCGAAACCGCGGCCATGAAAAAAATGCGTACCGCGCTGGCGGCATACGCTTGAAAACCTGCAGGGGCGAAAGATTTTTCGCCCCTGCGGCGTGCATTAGACACGCAGCGCTATCGATTGCGGCAAAACCGCTCCAATAAGATAGCGCCCCATGGAAACCACCGAAGACATCAAACTCTCCAGCCGCTCGCCCTTGGCCGATGCGTGGGCCGAGTTGCAGGCGCACGCTGACCGTGGCGAGCCGCTGCAACCGGCTGCCTACCGGCTGGCCTACGCCGATCCGGAATTTTTGCTGCGCCGCGAGACGCGCGGCATCCGCTTTCAGCTTGAGCTGCTCAAGCCCGATCTGGATCTGGATCAGGCGGGCGTGGCCAGCACCATCGTGGTTTATGGCAGCGCGCGCTTTTTGCCGCCCGAGCAGGCCGCCGGGCAACTGGCCGCCGCCCGCGCCAGCGGCGACGCGCAAAGTCTGCGCCAGGCCGAGCGCGATACGCGCAACGCCCGCTACTACCAGGCGGCGCGCGAGTTTGGCCGCATCGTCGCCGCGCATAGCCTGACCCGCGCGCCCGATGACCGGATCTTCATCTGCACCGGCGGCGGCCCCGGCGTGATGGAAGCGGCCAACCGCGGCGCGCACGACGTTGGCGCGCCGTCGGTGGGCCTGAACATCGCGCTGCCGCACGAGCAAAGCGCCAACCAGTACGTGACGCCCGATCTGTGCTTCAAGTTTCACTACTTCGCGCTGCGCAAGATGCACTTCACCATGCGCGCCAGGGCGCTGGTGGCGTTTCCGGGCGGCTTTGGCACGCTGGATGAACTGTTTGAGGTGCTGACCCTGGTGCAAACGCGCAAGGTCAAGCCCGTGCCCATCGTGCTGTACGGGCGCGACTACTGGCAGCGCCTGCTGAACTGGGACATGCTGGTGCAAGAAGGCGCCATCGCGCCCGAAGACCTGGAGCTGTTTCAGATCGTTGACGAGCCAGCGCAGGCGTGGGATGTGATTCGCACTTTTTACGATTTGTAGTTTTTTGCGTTGATGGCTCAGCCATACCCGCGCGCCATCAGCACCGCCGCCAGCGGGATGACGGCGATCAGGTGCGTGGCGATCATCACGCGCAGGCGCGCGGCGCGCACTTGCGCATCTGGCGGCAGCGGCAGTCCGGCATCCAGATCGGCTCGCCAGCGCCGGTAGCGGCGCGTGGCCCCGGCCATCAGCAGCAGCGCCAGCGCAAGCAGCGCCAGCTTCAGGTACAGCAGCGGATTGCTCCAGTACCACGCCGCGCCCTTGGCGCCCCACTGAATGCGCGCCAGCCCGGTCAGCAGCACGGCGGCGCTGGCCAGCCACGAAATGGCGTCCAGCCGCACCAGCCGGTGCACGGCAGCGGCGTTGATCCAGCCGCCGCGGCACAGCGCCGCCTGACTGGACGCAAACACCACCCAGCCAAGGATGGCGCTGAAATGGAAAAACGCCAGCATTGCTTCTTGCATGACCGGCAATACTAGTGCAGTGCGCCGCCTGTAACTGTCCCTATGCCAGCGCGACTGTCGCAAAAGGGTCGTCATTCCAGCGAAGTTCCCGCCTGCGCGGAAATGACATGGAGTCCAAACGTCAGTTTTGAGGTAACGCGCATGGATTCCCGCCTTCACGGGAATGACGAAGGTGTAAGCGGGGGCGTAATCGCCCCTTTTGCAACAGCCTCACGCCAATCGAGCGGCACGGGGAGTAATCACCGCACAAATTTGCCCTTATGCGGTAATTGTTCTCGGTTGCCGTGCGGCAATAGTGCTACAACACTACCGCGCAGCGCCTTAAACTGGCCGTGGTTGTGCGATCATGCACATACTCGCCACCCATCCTGATCCGATGTCTGAGCCGTCACCACATTCAGCCGATGCCAGCCGCCAGCGTGTCGATGTAAACACGCTGACGCTGTCGCAGTTGCAAAAGCTGGCCAGCAAAGGCAGCCGCCGCGCGCGCGCCGAGCTGGAGCGGCGCTTGCTTGCCTCTGGCGAGCCGTCGCGCCCGGCCGCCCTGCCCTCGCGCCCGTCGGATTTGCCATCGCGTCCGGCCAACTTGCCGCCGCCCCGGCCCGCGCAGCCAGCCAGCGGCGCGGCGGCCAGGCCACGCGCCGCCGCGCGCCCGGCGCCAGCGCCAATGCCAGCGCCCGCGCCAGGCGCCGATGGCGCGGGCGGCGATGCCAAGGACGTGCTGGTACGGCAGTTGGAGATGATCGCCCGTCAGGAGCGCGAGCGTGACAGCGCCGACGGCGCGCCGCGCATGGTCGGCATGGTGATGATCGGCTTTGCTGCGCTGGTGCTGCTGGGCGGCCTGGTAACGCTGGGCTACCGCGCGGGCGGCGGCCTGTTTTACATCTTCTGCGCGCTGGGCATTGCCGCCGTCGGCTGGCTGCTGATGCGCTGCAGCCGCTGGGCGCTGGCGCTGCATCCGGTGCTGATACTGCTGGCGCTGGCCTGGGCCTGGGCCGCGGGCGGCGCGGCCAAAAGCTTTTTGGCCGCCCTGATCCAGTCCGCGCCGCTGTGGCTGCCCGCGCTGTGGATGATCGCGCCGCCGGTGCGCGAGCCGCTGGAATAAAGCAGGCGTTTGCGCGCTCAAAAAATTGACCTGACTCCAATCGCGCCGCGCCGTATGGCGTTAAAGTGGCGTGCCGGACTAACCCGGTTGAGATTTTTTCCCAGCAAGGAAACCAAACCATGAAAAAACTTCTCCCCCTGATCGCCGCGCTGTGCCTGGCGTGCGGCGTGGCCCAGGTTCAGGCCAAGGAACTTACCCCGCAACAGCAAAAAATGGGCGCCTGCAACAAAGAGGCCGCCGGTAAAAAAGGCGCCGAGCGCAAAGCCTTCATGAAAGAGTGCCTGAGCGCCAAGCATGAAGTCAAGCAAGAAGCCAAGCCCGAAACGCAGCAGGAAAAGATGAAAAGCTGCAACAAAAAAGCCACCGGTAAAAAAGGCGACGAACGCAAGGCGTTCATGAAAGAGTGCCTGAGCAAGTAAGGCCGCGCGCCGTACACCCCAAGACCCCGCCGCAGGCGGGGTTTTTGTTATGGGCGCTCGCGCTGGCCCTGAAGTTACACTTCTACACAATTCAGAGGTTCCCTGGAGGTGCATCATGACGAAGAAGCTGATTTCCATATTGATCTCGGCGGCGGCGTGCCTGCCGCTTCTGGCGCATGCCCAGGGCTACAAATGCCAGTCGCCCAGTGGCGCCGTGTCCTTTCAGGATCACCCCTGTGAGCAAGGCGCGGCCAGCTCGACGATCAAACCGGCGCCGCCGCCGGCCGACCCCGGCAAGGCCGCCACCAGAAAATATGCGCGCCCGTCATCTGGTACGGCGCCTTCCACGGCTGGGCGGCCAGCGGGCGCGGCGCGCTATCCGCATTACCCCTATGCGCGCGAAGGCGACATCGAGCGCATGAAAGCGGAAAACGCCGAGTTGCAGGCCAGGGTTGCCCAGATGAAGGCTCAAAATCCGAACTGGCAAAACGATGACCGGCTGCGGCGCATCATCACCCAGGCCGAGGCAAACGACGCCCGCATCCAGGCCGCCGCAAGAACGCCGGGCTGCTGAAACATCAAATAAAAAGGGAGGTGCCGCATGAAAACAATCTTTGCCGTCCTGTGCGTTGCCGTGGTTGCGTTTTTTCTCTATAGAACAGAAAAGCGCATGCATCCAGCCGCCATTTCAAATCCGGTGTTTGCAGAGGTTCGGGTGACCATGGACATCAAGGACAAAAATATTGAGCTGATTCAGTTCATCAAGACCATGGATGAAGCGGAGTGCAAGCTTCTTTCAGGCAGGTTGGCGGCGGGTTTCAACAAAGTTGTGACCGAGCGAGGCGCCGGGAAGATGGTTCGTGTGAAGTCACAGGAATGCAAATCGGAGCTGCCATCCAGATATGCAAAAATTTTTGACAATGAACCGTTTTTCGTGCCCTACATCAGCGGCGCCGCTACGGAGGACGGCCTGCGCCGTGAACTACGTGTCGTTCCTTTTGGTCTTGCCCAAGAGGAAAGCGACAAAGTCTGCGATTTCCTTGCCAGCAAGCTGGAACAAGGCAAATGCGTGCGATAGCAGGAGAATCCACGATGACCCTGTTCTTTTATATTGGCGGCGGCATGATGGTGGTTGGCGCAATTGGCCTGTTGATCGCCGCATTCAGAACGAGTTTTTTGTGGGGACTGGGATGTTTGCTCATCCCGCTGGTGTCGTTGATCTTCCTGTTCGTGCACTGGAGCGAGGCCAAAAATCCGTTTTTCCTGTACCTCGCTGGCATGGCACTGCTCGCCATCGGGGCGCCTTTCCTGAGCCACGCACGCTAGCCCCGCAGCTAACCCTCTGCCCATGCTGGCTTTCCCCTTTCCAGCAAGCGGGAATGGCGCGGGGAAAGCCATGGCCAAGGCTGAAACAGCTATCATTTCTGGCTTGACTACCTTGACTTCCACTACTGAAACCACGGCGGCAGCGCCTGAGCTGGTGTGCCCGGCGGGCAGCTTGCCCGCGCTGAAAGCCGCCGTTGACAACGGCGCCGATTGCGTCTATCTGGGCCTGCGCGACGCGACCAACGCGCGCAATTTCGCCGGCCTGAATTTCGACGACGCGGCCATCGCCTCCGGCGTGCGCTATGCGCATGAGCGGGGGCGCAAGGTGTTCATGGCGCTCAACACCTATCCCCGCGCGCTGCGCGCGGGCGAGTGGCGCGCGGGGCTGGACAAGGCGGTGCAACTGGGCATCGACGCGGTGATTCTGGCCGATCCGGGGCTGATGCAGTACGCCGCCCAACGGCACCCGCAACTGCGGCTGCATCTGTCGGTGCAAGGCTCGGCCACCAATTACGAGGCCATCAACTTTTACCGCGAACAATTCGGCGTGTCGCGCGCCGTGCTGCCGCGCGTGCTTTCGCTGGCGCAGGTGCAGCAGTTGATGGAAAAAACGCCGGTCGATATCGAAGTGTTCGGCTTCGGCAGCCTGTGCGTGATGGTCGAAGGGCGCTGCGCGCTGTCGGCCTACGTGACGGGCGAGGCGCCCAACACGCACGGCGTGTGCTCGCCCCCGAAGGCGGTGCGCTGGCAGGAAACGCCCACCGGCCGCGAGTCGCGCCTGAACGGCGTGCTGATCGACCGCTACGCGCCCGATGAAAAAGCCGGCTACCCCACGCTGTGCAAGGGCCGCTTTGACGTGGGCGAAGACGAGGGCTACTACGCCATCGAGGAGCCGACCAGCCTGAACACGCTGGAAATCCTGCCGCAGTTGATGAAGATGGGCATCAGCGCCATCAAGATCGAAGGCCGCCAGCGCAGCCCCGCGTATGTGGCGCAGGTCACCAAAGTGTGGCGCGCCGCCATCGACCACTGTGCCGCCAACGCGCACCGCTACAGCCCCAAAACCGAGTGGATGGCCCAGCTCGACCAGGTGGCCGAAGGGCAGCAGCATACGCTGGGCGCTTATTACCGGCCGTGGAAATGATGAAGATTTCTCTCGGCCCCTTGCAGTACTACTGGCCGCGCCAGACGGTGTTTTCCTTTTACGAGGAAATGGCCGCCGCGCCGGTGGACATCGTTTATGTGGGCGAATCGGTCTGCTCGCGCCGGCGCGAGCTGCGGCTGGCCGACTGGCTCGACGTCGCCGCACTGTTGCGCGAGGCGGGCAAAGAGGTGGTGCTGACCACCCAGGTGCTGCTCGAATCCGGCTCCGACGTGAGCGCCATGCAGCGCATCGCCGACCAGTCCGACTACCTGGTCGAAGCCGGCGACATGGGCGCGGTGCACCGGCTGCACGCTGGCGGCCATCCCTTCGTGGCCGGGCCGCAGCTCAATGTGTACAACACCGATTCGCTGAACTGGATCGCCACGCTGGGCGCGCGCCGCTGGGTCATACCGCTGGAATTGGGGCGCGAGGATCTGGCCGCCATCCAGCCCGCGCGCCCGCAAGGCATGGAAACCGAAGTGTTCGTCTACGGCCGCATGCCGCTGGCGTATTCGGCGCGCTGCTTCACGGCGCGGCACCACAACGTGCCCAAGGATGACTGCGGCTTTCGCTGCATCGACGACCCGGACGGGCTGATGCTGCAAACCCGCGAGCGCGAGGATTTTCTGGTGATCAACGGCATCCAGACACAATCGGCGCGCGTCTACAACCTGATCGACCAGCTCGGCGCGCTGCGCGATCTGGGCGTGTATGCCATCCGCATCAGCCCGCAGTCCAGCCGCATGAAAGACGTGGTTGAAATTTTCCACGCCGTGAGCCAAGGCACGGCCACGCCGCAAGAAGCGCGCGCCCGCCTTGAGCCGCTCATGCCCGAACAAAGCTGCAACGGCGCCTGGTACGGCAAGCCCGGCATGGAACAGGTGGCCGCTTGAAGGACGCAGCATGAAACTCGCTCAAACCCCTTTTCTCCTCCCGCCATTCGTTGGCGCCGTGCTCGGGCGCTTGCCCCCGTACCCCGGCTCGCTGCTGCTGGCCACGGCGCTCAACTTCGTGCTCGCGCCGCGCCTTGCGCTCGACGTGTTGCAGATTCTGCGCGGGCGCCGGTTTCGCATTCACGTGCGCGACGCGCAATCGAAGTTTGACTTTCTCTGGGATGGCCGCCGCTTCGTGCCGGGCCGGTGGGATGCCGAGCAGATCGACATGACCCTCGGCGCCAGCGCGCTCGACTTTGTGTTGCTCGCGCAGCGCCAGCAAGACCCGGACACGCTGTTTTTTGAACGCCGCCTGACCATGGAAGGCGACACCGAGCTGGGCCTGGTCGTCAAAAACACGCTCGACGCGCTGGAGCTGCCCATGCTCGACCTGCAACGCTGGCTGCCCGCGGCGGTGTGGTCGCGTTTGAGCGCGCTGGCGCAGCGCATGGGCGCGCCCGCCGCCATGCGCGCCGCCGGAGACGCGCCGTGAGCAAACCCAAGGCCGGCGACGCGGCGGCGCTGCCGCTGGTGTACGCCTGCTCCGGCTGCTCCAGCGCGGCGC
>Ga0209628_10003544_pt1 | contig 11004 bp, 7 predicted proteins | sample TergutCu122P4_FD_187285 | JGI IMG/M metagenome (GOLD analysis project Ga0209628, IMG submission 187285) | Cubitermes ugandensis P4 segment gut microbial communities from Kakamega Forest, Kenya - Cu122 P4 (SPAdes) (version 2) | ecosystem: Host-associated > Arthropoda: Insects > Digestive system >...
CCCCTCTCCCGCTGTTAAACTGCGTTGCTTATTTACGAATGTTGGGTGATGCAAATGGTGTTACACTAAACCTTTCTAATAATAATAATAATAATAATAATATTTATTAACTGCAATTGGGTTGTCACTCGGTGGCAGTTAATTAATAATTAAACAATAAATCAGTCAGTCCCAACCAACAGTTCCCAGCGAAGCCATGGATACATTCCTGTAATGGCTACTTTGCAGTTTACTTATTTTGTACGTAAATGAATTTTTTTTTAAATAATAGAGAAATTTCTTTAATTGGTGATATGTTTCAGAAACACTGCAATAAATATTATATGTGTTATGGGATTATGATATTTTTGATAATTTTAATGCTTATGTACATAAAATTTGTAAAGACTGCATTCAAAACATCATCAAAGCAGAACTAGTATTTAAAAGTGATGCCCCATCAAAAAACACAGCTTTAGAATGAATTCTGTTTTAGCAACAAAAATGTGAATTTTTACTTTTTGCACATATTTTATACTCATTTGTTTCATACATCAATAAAAGAAAGAAAAAACCCAAAAGACTTTTTTGTAATTTTGAAGGGACAACTAAATTACAGTTGTGAACTTGGATAGTTATTACCCTTTAATCGTACCAAATAAAATTGGTCAAAATTTAAATTCTTCAATGCTGTATATGAACAAATATCTCTGTTATGGTACAGTTTACTCCCTTACATATAACCTCAACTATACTTGGAAATCAAAACCTGAAAAACAGCATGTCATAATTTACATATTTCACTTCCATATTCAGAAGTTATTACAGATGGTGGAGCAGACATAATGTAAATAAATCATATTCAATGACCACTTCCACTTGTTCAGAGAATGTGGGTAAAAATTTGAAGTTATCAGTTAAGAGGCTACAAACATACTTGACATAATAAAGGTTCATATTTAGTTTGTGGCCACATGGGAAGGCCACACACATGACCTAATTCTGACCTTTCTATTTTTAGGCATGTTCACCTGTAGACACCAAAAGCACCTATTAGCTCTGTCCTGTCCATCTGTCTGCATGTATCAGTTTGGCTCCCAGTGGATGGATTTTAGTGAACTTTGGTATTGGAGACTTTTATTAAAAACTGTTGAGTAAATCCTAGATTTGGTTAAAGTAATTAACTAGTTAGCTAACTCCATGAGCAGAGTCCTCACTCAGAAGCTAACAGTCTCTCAGCTATTAATGAAATTCCCCACATTTTATGGAATGCAAAGGTTCATTACAATGTTCACAAGAGCCCACAACATGTCCCAGTCCTCAGCCAGATCAATCCAGTTTGAGCCACCCCTTCTTATTTAAGAGCCATTTTAATATTATTCTCCCATCTGTGCTTAAGTCCTCCAAGTAGCCTTCATGCCTCAAGTATCCCCACCAAAACTTTGTAGGCAACTCTCCTCTCCCCCATAAATGCTACATGCCCCATTCATCTCAATCTTCTTGATTTGATCCAAATTTGTTTAAAATCCAACAAAAATATCGGGCACTTTACATGAAAGCTACATGTTTTATTGTTGCCAGCACTAATAGGTCTTGCCATAAGTTCTGTTACAACCTCTTCATTTTTCAAGAAAGGGGTGAAACTGGTGTCCGCGTGTATCAAGAGGACGTGCTACAAGGAGTTGTGAAGCATCTTAACATGACCTTCTTCAGTGGTCAGGAATGGGTATTCCAGCAGGACTCAGTTCCCGCCCAAAAGGCCAAGACGGCTCAGGAGTGGCTGCGGAGGAACGTTCCGGCCTTTGTCAGCACCGAGAATAGGCTTTCAGGGAATGCAGACCTCAAAACCCTGGACAATAAATTGTAGGCTGTTTTGGAGGACATGGCATGCCGAAAGCGGCACGACAGCCTGGAGAGCCCGAGGAGATCCCTTGTGAAGGCAGCAGCAGAGATCCCCCTGGAGATGGAGCGTGCGGCGAGAGTAGAGTGGCCAGAGGGTCTCAAGGCTTGCGTCAAGGCATAGGGCGGCCATGTGGAGTGACATTATTGTAAATGAAAACCTAAAACTATTGCAAATAAATTATTTGGCTCAAAAAGTGGATGTTTTCTTTAATTTTCCTTCTAGGTCACATTGTACTTGTAACAGAACTTATGGCAAGACCTCATATATAATCATCATACACTGGGGACAGCAACATTTACCACAACAATGCAAATAGAATGCACTGTTACCTTTCCACTTCAACATTCTCAGCACTGATTACACTGCTGACCATGCTTATCTTGTACATAAATACCAACTTTGTACCTTAGAGAAAACCATGTGCTTCCAACAGAAAGAAAAAATGAGTGTTCTTTCTAATGAAAACATCAGACAGTCCAAGACCTAAGTACATTTATATTGTTGACAGCAACATAAAATCTCCAAACAACTGATCTCTTCAAACCAAAAGATACTGGTCTATTAGGATAGCCAGGGAAGTATAAGCAACACAAAACATGTATTCTGTACCACAACAGCCATACTAGAGAGAATGAACTGTTAAATTTCCATAGAAATAATTACACAAATGCACCACAATTTTACATTACATCTACACTGCCTCTCTCAAGTTTCCTTTTGCAGTGCTTTCAGGTTCATGAAGGCCAGTATAAGTGAATGGGAACAAACTTATATTTGAAGTATCAGGTACACAAGAGAGTCAAAAGTCAAACTACACAATCTACCTGTATAATATTCTGTCATTCAATGGCTACTGCATGGCATTATGCACACTATTTGCTTTCTTTTCAAGGATTTTTGTACTTCCCATTCACATGCCTAACACCCCACACTTCAAGATCCTGTGTAAATACTAGACTTACTGATCTTGCTGTTGAATGTACAAGAAGACTTATGACTCCAAACTGTACCCGGTTCACATCGATCATCAAAAATTTCCACCTGTGAACAAAGACATGGACTTTCTGCAATAACTTTACAGGAGGTAACATGAGTACAAACAACTTATCAACAAACAATAAGGTACAATCACAGTTACCGCGTATTGTGACTTACCAGCGTAAAATAATAGGTACAACCATTGTAGAACTTACCAGCACGCAATAAGGTAAAATCACTGTTACCATATATTATAACGAAGTTACCACACACACACACACACACATATATATATAGAACCAACTTACCAGAATACAATAAAATCCAGTGGTAATATTATGTATGGTGCACCTTATTGTATCATCCACCTATAAAATAACAAACTGTCAAGTACAAAATTTAAACAAAACCCTGTCTGCATTATTGAACAGCAACACAAACCACATTTACTCAAATATAAGATGAGGTTTTCCCCTTAAATTTTGTGCTTAAATATGTGAGGTCATCTAAAATATGCATATGAAGCACCAAACCAGAATCACACCAAACCCGATTGCTCTAAACCTGCCCAACCAAGGCCTGCACCACCAAATCACCAGGTGTAAGCAAGAGAGAACGCAGCATGACTGATGTTAACTTGTCTTGTTTGGGACTTCATTCACCATATAATTTTTTAAGGAACCACATGTTTTGATAGCTGGCTTCTGACTCCATTTACATTTTCAGGCAAAGAAACACCTAACCTAGAAAACCTTTGCATCCAATTATTCTCAATCATTTGGCACCACAACTTGCTAAGATATGCACCTGAGAACAGATCTTGTCCAAGGGTAGTAAGAGAAAAATGGCTACTTAAAAATTAAGAATTAACTACAAGACTCTAAAATAAAACTTGGACCAAACCACAAATTAAAAACCATAAGAACAGCCACGAACAGAGACTGATCAGACCATAGACATAACACAAAAACCCTGAACACATGTATTTAACATTCTTAAAACCACTAAAGCCATCTGTGGAGAAAACTGTGAATCTCCTTGATAGGTTCAAATAGGTTTATAAACCAAGAAACATAAATGCATTATTTAGTCACTGTAGATCATAACTGCATGGCCATACATCCCACCAGGAGTGTAAAGGGTTTTCAGAAGTGCTGTATATCCAATGCAATGGATGAGACTGATGATGATTTGTGGAATGGCAGTGAAGAGGAGGGAATGACTGTGAAGATGAACACAGTGACACAGATTGGTAAAGGTAGATAATATCTGACAAGTTTTGTGTATTAATTTTATGTAATTAATAGTTACATATTTTTCTTAGCAGAAGTTTCATTTTTGGGTGTCATCTTAGATTTGGATACATACGTATATTTTCCTTTGGCAAATGGGTTTTATTTGGGGGATCATCTCAGATTAGTCATCTTGCATTCTGGTAAATATGGTACTTTGAAGACTAGTCAATAAACTTACATATTATAAGTGCATGAAGAAAGCACACACACCTCACTGTAGTCAAATAAAAGCCCCCCCCCCCATTAAAAAGTCCAGGAATCAACAGCAAAGAAAATATTGTACTATTTTGGTATCTACATTTTACCTACTTCTCAAAATACAGTATTCTAAATGTAATTTGCTTTGTGTTTGACCGTGCATCCTCAATGTAGGTGAGTAATATAAATGACCAACTAGATGCAACAATAACAATTTTATTGATCTTTGAATCAGCTCAACATATTTCGGGCAATTTTTTGCCCATCTTCAGGAGCGTAAGTCTGTGATTACAGCAATGTGGTGTATTGTCCTAATGTTGTAGTAGGTTGGAGGTCTGGGGTGCCACACGCCAGACCTCCAACATACTACATTAGGACAATACACCACATTGCTGTAATCACAGCCTTACGTTCCTGAAGATGGGCAAAAAATTGCCCGAAAACATGTTGAGCTGATTCAAAGTTCAATAAAATTGTTACTGTTGCATCTAGTTGGTCATTTATATTACTCACCTATTCTAAATGTCTAGCTAATTCCATGTACATAAGGACACAAACAGACAAACACTTGAGCTGAAGTGCAGGTGCTTGAATCAGAAAAACAGAAATTCTGTATCAAGTTCTGAGAATGGACCATCAATAATGTGAAGGTGCAATGTTTTATCCATACAACCTCATGCATGCAGTTTTTGACACCATGTGCACTTCCCATCTTCTGATCACCAGACATTCAGTAAGCCAAATTACTGTTTCTGTGTGAACCATTTGGAGAAAAAAAAGAAAAAAGTGATGACATATCTGAAGTCTAATCAAACAACTCTGACCATTTTATAATTTTTTATTCACAATTCAGCAAACCAAGACTTAAAGAAGTCATATTAACCCTTTGGCATCAGAAGTAAATGCCCACAATTATCTGCAGAAGACTGGAATTTCAATGGTGCCCACATAAAAGGTGAGACAATTACATAATGTCCTCACACTGCACCTTACACATATGTAATGTTTGGCACCAGTGGCAGAGCTAGGCCTTTTAGAGCATGAGGTGAGTAAAACAATGGCCACCTCTACCAGAAATTATAAACTTTAAATATTTACTGTATTTTCTTCTACTGGGATGTAAAATTTAAGATCTGTTGAGAACAGAAAATCCAATTTTTCATTTAAAATATAAATTTTTTCGCCCAATCTGCTGCCCTGGATGGACATACCACTCGCCCTCACCCTCCCCAGCCACACTCCTGTTTGGCACCAAATAGTGTTCAGTTCCCAAACTTTTGCAAGGTGTCACAGTTTATATCAATTGGAACTGGAAATGGCCAGGGTAACAGATAATGCAGACATTGGTGTTACAAAAATCACCATGCAGTGCATGATGGTCCTGTCCATGACCATAAGCTGGAGCCTGGTGTACAGTGAGTACATGCAAAATCAGAGAGCCTGTGTTTTCTGAAGAAAAAATGAAGTTCATGTGAACAATCTACATTCTTTGCAAAAGTGAAAGACAGTATTCAAAGGGAAACTGCTAATATTTCACGAAACGAAGTCTGTCATATGTCAAGACATATATTCAGCGGGTTCAAAGCCGCTTAGGAGGAGGTCAGTACCTTGAGACTCTTCTATGAAATGATGGAAGCTGACTGGTATGGGAAAACTGGAATCTAAATTCATGGAAGATACAGTTACAGCTGCCACGTTCAAGGAAAAAACAAGAAGACCTTCTTTAGGCTACTGCTTGTTGATGTATTGTTTACTGATCTTGTTTCACATTCTGTTATGTACTACCACTTGTGCCAAGGATCACCAGAATGAATCTAATGAATCATAATTCGAAAATCTCTGCCCTTTTCTAAGGCCCTAGTGTTTCAGCAACAAAAGCACATACAGCAGTGTATTCTGAATTACAAAATATATTGCTAAACATTTACATGACTCATCTGTGAAAGAGTGAGTACAGGCCTATAAGAAAATATGAACTTTCATGTATAACAAAACACTATGCCTCAGCAATTTGCTCACAGGAAATTACAATAGGTCATGCATACAAATCAGTAATGTAACTTACTACACGGCAGCTGGGTTTGTTTGATATGTCCTGGAACGTTTTACACATGAACTGTCCAGACGTCTGTAAAAGAAATACAAATTTTCAGAAACAAGAAATACCTCTCACTGCATGAGACATTAACAAAATCAACTACTAAAACACACAGGAAATTAAGAGATATTAAAATTTAAATTTACAATAACAGACAACAATAAATGGCACTCTTACTCACCAGACACTGCAATCTGTCAGCAAATGCTTTACACATGAAGTAATAATACATAAAATGAAGATCAAAATCAAGATTAGAATATTTTGAAGTTGGTACAGTTATGAAAGCTAATTTCCAAAAATGTACTCAAACGTTGGAAATTATGTCTAGACAACACTGATTTCAAAATAGTACATTATCAACATGGTAAATATGCTGTCATCTAATTAATTTAAACTAACCGACAGACAGACAAACAAACAAACAAAATGCAGAAGTCTTTCTCGAAAAACCACCTGCCAGTGAAGATATTTCCCCATTTCTGTGGAACCCAAAGAGCCACTGTTGCATGCACAACAGACAACCACTGAATCCTATCCTGAACATGAATGCAGCCCACACTTTCACATTATGTTTGTTTAACATGCAATGCCAGAGCACACTCCCATCCACACCTAAGAGTAGGTCACTCACATGGCTCTTTCTCTTCAGATTTTCTTACTAAAATGTTGTACACATTTCTACCAGACTACATGACATCATTTCAGAAGACGATATTCTGCAGAGCCAACCAATACCATGAAAGACAGGAGAGGAGTAAAAATGAAGGGTATGATCAGAATGAATACAGAAACAATTTCACAAAACTTCTGCTGTCTTCGAACAGTACAATAAAAATACACCTGATCTGATAACCCCACAACAAATATGCTCTGTTATTTTTTTTCCTTCAGACTTTCACAAGCTATAGCACAGTTTTTGTACATAATTACATACATACAGCACAGATGCAGTATCTAATGAAGTGGCAAAAATGTGAAATTCTCTAAGGAACAGAATAGGTTATTCCTGACACAGCATTCTAGAAGTTGGCAGAACACTTTCCATTACATGTTAATAAACATAAAACCAGTGGCAGAGACACGGCCCTGACAGAACTCATTGCGTGAGGGGTGGGCGCCATGGGGTCAGGGTGTTCTCCAAACAAAGAATACTAAAATTCGTTGTGGGTTCTTTTGGACTGGATTTCATTATTTTGACAGCAGGCAGTATACGAGCTTGGAATAACATCACTAACACCTATGGGGCACCCTGATTACTGAGTAATGGGGGGAGGGACCAATGACCTATGTCCTGTGAAGAAATTGTATTTCATAATTTACATAACTTACAAATTTCTATATTGCCGTCTCACCAATAAATCAAAAACCAACATCAAGTATGCTCATCCTTCACCGTATGGACATTTGCTTTAACAACCAATGCTCTGACTACTTTTTCACTTTTACGAAGTTGTCAAGCAGGTCAGACCAGCACATGAGTCACTACACTTGCATTAGTGCTGCTGCTGCTGCTGCACATTTTGCTATACTGTTTTTTGCCCTATAGACTTTTCATGCACAAATTACATCTGTAAAGTGAGGGATGTATGTAATTGTTAAAGCGTGACTGCCAGATGTCAGACGTGATTCTACACTACAATCCAGCGAGGTATTAAAATGAACAATTTGCTATTAGAATTTAACTGGAACCTAGTAGCAATAATCAACTAATTCACTGGTCAAGACATACACTACTTTAATACAACCTAAGTGTTCATCACAGTTTCCACAAAATCCTACCAACAGACTCTGTCCACTATACATCATGTTACAACTAAAACTGCAACTGCTATTGCACTGTTCAATAAATCCTGCGCTGAAAGCAGCTAAGGCAGAGAAATGTGAATATTTAAGCATGTTAATACACTGCAATGAAAGGCAATCCAATGCCCATATTATGTAGCCCTGTTTGTTGCAGCATTCCCAGAATTGAAGAGAAGCACCACTGATTAAGAGTGTGCATGTTTATGATTATCACCAGAAACATGCAAGATTCAGTAAAATACTTGCATCTGAAGAAAGATCAAAGAATTTAGTAACACCTTATTAATCACGTACTTAGTTTTTAATGTTGATATAAAAAAATCCGTATTTCTGCCAAACAAAAAATATAATAATATAATATAATATTTATTTATTAACTGCAATTGGGTTGTCACCCGGTGGCAGTAGTTATTGAACTTAGTTACTGAACTTGAAATGAATGTGCACATTTCTTAACAACTGTTCAATTCTTCACATGTAATAATTACTTGAACCCACATTAGTAAGACAAACAGCACTTAAAATGCTACACCAGAATCAGCAGCAGCAGGGTATAAGCCATCCAGGCTTGTTCTGTGTTTCTCTCTCCCTCTTTTCCTGGGTCTTTTGCCAGTTGGAATTTATTCATACACACCAAAATTAACATTATAAATGCTCCACAATGGTTAATTCTTAAAACAAGTTACTGAAACTGACTTCAAATAGCATATCCAAAACCATCAAAAATGAAGTTTGCTTCATATCATGCTTTAGACAGAACATAATGAGCCAGCACTTTCAAAAACAGACATGGTTCTTGCCAGGATTTCTAATTAACAGGACAAAACAAACATAAATTCTTTTCTCCTATAAAAGAGATGGCACAGACACAATTTTATCTAAGCTGTGAAAATGGAATTTTGGGGAGATACAAGAAATTAAATACACAGAGCAGGGGTCCATGTATTTTCCAAAAATATAGAAGCCACCTACAAATTATAGAGCCCAAGGTGATGCCATGAAGAAGTTCCATACTAAGAACACACAATTCTGAACTGATCTTTGAAACTAGGTGTCATCTGGTGCTTCTGCTTGGTGTATGGGAACTGACACACATCACACACATACTTACATATATGTAGGTTGGGGGAGGCAGGGAGGGAGAGAGAGACTGCAATAATTATGCAGAAAGCATTAGGCGCCACCATACAAAATCCAGCTGCCCCAGTGACCAAGTACATTTGGCACCCCTGACAAACAGGATTAAGTTAAGTACTATCCTGCCTCACAATATTATTTACAAAACTCCAAATATTTTTGGCAGAATTTAATCACCTCATACTTACAGGTCTTTCACCATTTCTCAAATCTTTCTACTACTGACAGTTAATGCTAAATTTACACGTTAGTTCTACTTTTATTCAAGCAAGCATGTATGTACATACTTTCAAAGCTAGCTAAGGACATAGAATCAAACACAGAACAAATTCTGATAGACAGTTAACTAGGATGTCACTGACAGAATCACCAGTACACTTCTGGCACTTATAATGCAAGCCCAGTTGGTCAATTCAGTCAATTAATTCCTCATTTTTTAAAAGGAAAACAAAATATTTCTGAATCATACATTTAATCTGAAACAAATTTAACTCTACTATAAACTTTGGTTTTCTGTAGTTTATTTAATTGATACTCTCTATCTCTAGTGCATATTGCATCAATGAGAGATGAATAAATATGAATGTGGAACACTGGTGAAATGATAATTGACAGGCAGAATTTATTCAAATTACCAACTTAATGCACAATTACATTATTCTTCAACAATATGTATGTTACACTACGATCCTCAACATGTTTCGAGCTGCACGCTGCTCGAAACATGTTGAGGATCGTAGTGTAACATACATATTGTTGAAGAATAAAGGAATTGTGCATTAAGTTGGTAATTTGAATAAGTCTATACTATGATGCACTGTCAGAAAAACATCAAATTATTCAATGACAGGCTGAAGTAATCGGAGAGAAATTTGTCCCACTGACGCCACTTTGTCCACCACATATCCCATATAGACTAGGCTGGGATCAAACCTTCAATCAACCCATTATGAATTAATGTTGTCTATGAGATGTGGTCAGCAACTGTGTCCCAACAGCCGTACCTTATTTCCATGTACGAGCAGTTTTGATGTTCACCCTTAATACTGCATTGCTACTCCACCCTGCCACTAACATATGACAGCCTTGGGATATTCTGAGGTCTTCTCTGACCAGAGAATGCATTTTATTTATCAATATACACTACAATCTAAAAATAAGATAACAGCACAACAGTTAGAATATGGTGCCACTTAAATCTTGTTGCAAGAGAAGGCAGGGTGCCATGTAAACAGGTCTTTGTGGGGTCAAATACCAGAAGTTACAAACACGAATTTCACAACCAAGAGTAAATTCAGTTTAAGGTGTGTCACCCCCGTTGTGTGTGTAACTAATGAGAGGGAGGAAAGTGTAGTCAATCAACACAACTAGTTTAGAAAGATGTTATATTCTAATAATGAAACTACATGTTTCGGCCTATAATGGCCATTGTCAGGTTTCTACAACGATTAAGAAGAGTCTATATATCTGTGTGAGGACGTGTTTATGTAGAGATCTCTATGCATCAATCTCCTGTTTGCTCTAATATCTAGTAGAAATTGCTATATATAACCAATAAATGTTAATTCAAAACTATGGACATAAGTGTTTCTTCTTGGGGCTGCACAAAC
>Ga0209628_10003545_pt1 | contig 11004 bp, 9 predicted proteins | sample TergutCu122P4_FD_187285 | JGI IMG/M metagenome (GOLD analysis project Ga0209628, IMG submission 187285) | Cubitermes ugandensis P4 segment gut microbial communities from Kakamega Forest, Kenya - Cu122 P4 (SPAdes) (version 2) | ecosystem: Host-associated > Arthropoda: Insects > Digestive system >...
CCCGACGCGTTTGCCGTGAATTCGCCTTCCGTTTTCGGAGGAAGTCCCCAGTTCATCATGATTTCGCCGATGTCGCCGGACTCGTACTCTATCATCATGATACATGAATCAGGAGCTTTAAACTCTATCGATTTTAATTCTTCGCGGTCTATCGAGTTGATATACCATTTCGCGCTCGCGCTCTTGGGGTTTGACTTGTAAAACCAGCGCATCAGATCAAACAAATGGCATGACATATCGACAAGGGGGCCGCCGTTGCCGTATCTTGCGTCGTGCATGGCGATTTTCGGGCGGATTTCCCTCACGTCTGTGTATGTTATGATCAGATTTTTTCCGAGAATTTTATCGTCTATCATATGTTTCATCGCCCTGTGATACCCCGTGTTCCTGTATTGGAGCCCAATCGCGAGCGATTTCCCGGTTTTTTCTTTCTTTTCTTTGAGGTCAAAGCACTTTTTCAAATCCAGATCAAAAGGTTTTTCGGTCAATACATGGCAGCCGTTGTCCATTGCGAAAGAAGCCATGTCGCAGTGAAAATACGCCGGCGACGCGATGACGACTATATCCGGTTTTGTCGAATTGATTGCCTCTTTCCAATCCGAAAATTTCGACTTGAATCCGTATGTTTCGTAAGCTTTATCCAATCTGTCCTGCAAAATATCGCATATCCCGAGAAATTCAATATCGTCCGCATGATATTTTTTCAACATCGACATATAGCATCCGCCTCTGTCCCCCGCCCCGACGACTGTGATTTTATATTTTTTCATTTTGTTTTTCTCCCCCTGTTTTTTTATTTATGATTTAAATATAATTTATTTTTTATATTACAACGCTCCCATAATCAGCATAATGTGAACACTGTTTAATTTTATTGTTTTTTCCAGTTTATAATTGATATTTGAAAATAAACTTGTCAGTTCATTTATAGTCCGCTGTTTGCCGCCCCTGCATTCAACGGCCAGTCTCAATCCGTGCATGACCGCTTCTTTCGGTTCAAATTCACCTGTTAATATATCTTCAATGATCAAAAATTTTGTATGATTGCCGCAATATTTTATGCAGTTGCGCAAAATATCCAGGCATTTTATATCGTCGAAATCATGCAGCAAATTCATGATTATAATATAATCGTATAATTCACCTGATAACATCAATTCAAAAACATTGCCTTCTATAAATTTAATATTTACTTTATTTGATTTTTTGAATTCATTTCCGATCATACACGGGATTTTCGCGTCGACAACCGTATAGCGGCAATTTTTATTTTTTGACACCGCCGCCGTTCCCAACCCTCCGCTGTTTCCGCCCAGTTCCAGCGCTTTTTTACCGGCAAAATTTATATGTTTCACGATTTCTTTTCCCGTTTCGAAAGTTACCGGGAAATTATATCTTGAATAAATCTCAAATTCCAACTCGCTAATGCCGTCGAAAAAAAACTGGGATTCGTTACCCGCTTTGTCAAACATTTCTGTATAATGTTTGATATTTTTATTAATTATATTATCAAGTATATCCCGGTGTTTTTCTTTGTTTTCACCTGTCATCACAAACCCGTTTCCGTCATAATCAAGCAGTTTGTTTGCAACCAATATTCTGGCTGTTGCCTTATAGACACTTTCTTTTATTTCCGGTCTTTTGATTTCTTCATGATTTGTCAGCCTGTCGAAAAAATATACTGCTTCGTATAATTCTATATAATTTTCGTAATCCATAAATCTCTTCTCTAATATCATATCATATTCTATTATATTCATTATTCCCATATGTACGGCAGATTGATTTTACCCTGCCGCCATTGATCCCACAATTCGCCTATTTTTTTGGTGATTTCCGTATCGTTGCCGGAAAATTCATACATCGGGTAACGTTCCCCGATCACATCGGGGATTTCTTTTGTCAATGCCTTGTAAGAATCCGGGCGGCGTTCGTATATCATGCGCGCGCGGATACTCGGCATGTTCGCCAGAAACGACCAATAACTGTTTTCTTTCATCAGATCATAATCCGGTTCAAACTCGGCAATTACGATCCCGTCTTGATCTGCGCCGCTGTTTTCCGCTAAAATAGCGCCGTCGTTTGACACTATGCAGCTTTTCCCATTGGGATAATTTTTCGCGCAGGCAAGATAACATTGGTTTTCCGCCGCCCGAACCCTGGCGAGGGCTTCGCCCATACTGTTGCTTTCGCCGTAAACAAATCCCCAGCCCACAGTCGGATGAAGAATGATATCCGCCCCGTTTAACGCGAGGGACCGCATTTGTTCGGGGAATGCGACGTCATAGCATATGCCGATGCCGATATTGCCGATATCTGTCTTAAATACAGGGGTTTCAAAACCCGGCGAAACCAGCCAGCGTTCAAGTCCCGGAAGGTGTATTTTGCGGTATTTGCCTATGATTTCGCCTTTGCGCCCGATCAATACGGCGGTGTTATAGAATTTCCCGTTATCTTTTTCGTAATAACAAACAACTGTGTGCATATGATATTCCCCGGCTATATTTGAAAATAGATCAGACGTGGGTCCGGGTATTTCTTCGGCGATTTCCGAAAAGATATGCCTGAGTTCATTTCGGCTATAATGTCCCCCGCCCATAATATCTTCATGCGAAAGCGCGAGATCAGCCCCCTGTCTCCCGGCCATTCGAAAAGCGGCAGCCGTTCTTTGGATATTGCCGTTTTTGTATTCTTTTACCGCTCCGACATCCAGATTTTTATCGGGGCGGTCGGGATTGATACTGTCCGGCGGGTAATTCACGCCCACGCGCGCCGCCGCTATTTTTATTTTACCCATTTTTATTCTATCCTCTTTCACTTTCATATATCAAATACTATTATATACTATTATAAATAAAAAAATATAAAAAGTCAACTTGAAAGACGCGGCATAATCATAGCATAATATTTATATGATTCTTCTATCATTCGGAGGCATAGTATGGCCTGGCTGCCATTTGTTTTTATTGCGACCGGGATATTTGCCGGTTTTATCTTTATGAAACTTCCCCCGTTTTTTTTCCGTTTGGCGGAATCTGCCGGCAATATCGCGCTGATTATATTAATGATCGCAATCGGCGTCAATATCGGGGCGGACGATACCGTTATCAATCATATCGGCTCAATCGGCCTGCATTGCGCCGTTATCACTTTTTTCGCGCTTATATGCAGCGTCATTGCGGTTTTTATATTAGAAAAGACCCTGTTGCCGTTAGACGAAACAGCGAAAAAAATATTATCATTTCATATAAATAAAAATATAAATACAAAAAATAATCCGGATAAAAAATCTTCTTTTTTCATCTGGATTATTCCGATTTGTATGATCGCCGGCATAGTCGCGGGCATTATTTTACCGCAAAATTTGATTCCGGAAAAATGGACTGACACAGCATTTACGGTTTCGCTTATGATATTATATGTCAGCGTAGGGATCGGGCTGTCGCAAAACAGGCATGTATTCGCTTATGTGAAAATGCTTGGCTGGAAAATCATATTGATTTCTTTCGCCATTATTTTAGGCAGCCTAACGGGGGGATTGATTGCGGGCTTGATACTTGATATTCAATTGTCTATTTCGGTTTTATCGGCCTGCGGAATGAGTTATTACAGCCTGACCGGAGCGTTTATGACCCAATTTTACGGCATAAATGCCGGGACTTACGGATTTCTCGTAAACGTCATGCGGGAATTTATCACGATTTTATTGCTGCCGATATTGGTTCGCATATCAAAAGGGACGCCGATTGCATGCGGGGGCGCCGCCGATATGGATACGGTATTGATGCCCGTGACGAAATTCGTCGGAACAGAATTGGGGATCGTCGTATTGATAACCGGAACGGTACTGACCTTTGCCGTACCGGCGCTTTTGCAGTTATTGTCGAATTTATTCTTTTACATCTAATATATCTGCAATGTCTGAAATATCTAAAATATCGTTGATATTACAATCCAGGGCTTTGCATATCTTCAAAAGCACATCCGTCGTAATATTCTCACCTTTGCTGAGTTTGGCGATTGAAGTGGCGCTGACGCCTGAAATGCGTTTCAAGTCCTGTTTGTTCATCTCTTTGTCGATCAACAGTTTCCATAATTTTTTATAGCTTATTGTTTTAGCCGGCATAATCATTCCCCCCGCTTTATAAGTCAATTATACTTATTTACACTTATTTTTATTTCTTTTGATTTTCTTCTTTCAATATTCCGATCACGATATAGCGCGCGTTGTCAAATTCATACGAACAGGTCGACAATACGATCACCCTGTCTTTGTCTTCCGGATAAATAGACTGAGCATGCTCGGTTATATTTATATTGCTTTTAAATGTCGTATGATCCGCCGCATAAGATAAAAGCGAATCTAAATTTTCCGCGTATATAAACGCCTGTTCTTTCCATTGCCCCGCCCCGATCACGCAGCCGTATAAAAGTTCTATCCTGTAATTGCCCTGTTCTGTATATAAATACATAACCGGGTATTTTTTATAATAATCCTGTTCTTTGTATTTCAGCAGGCTGCCGAACATCGTCCCGTTTTTCATATGGTGCCCGTAAATCACCGTTAATGGACCGCTGAAATCCGGGGCGCAGTTATAATCGATAAATAATGATCCGCCGCCGTTTTTTCTGCCGTCGGGCAAATGGGTCAAATAATAGCTGTAATCGTCCGCCCGCATGACAGGATAATCGATCGGCGTGCCGGGGCAATACAGCCACGCGACCGCGTCCCCGCTGACAGACGCCAGCGCTTCAAAATCAACCCCTGAATTGGGTATATATACATGTGCCGGCGATTCAAGCGACTCTTCCGTATCCGTATCCATATCAGTATCAATATCAATATCAATATTTGGAATGTCATATTGTGAATCATTTTGGGATTCAGTCCGAAAATCAACCGTCCGGCTCATTTTCACCCTGTCTCTTATATCTTCATATGCCGTATTGTTTTCCTGATATTTTTTTTGTGTTTCCGACATCTGTCCCCATGCGTAGGCCATTACGCCCGCCGCCAGAATTAACGTTAAAACCGCGATTTTTTTGCCTGCTTTCATTTATTCTTCCTTTTCTTCTTTACTTTTCCCGTCTATAAACAAGTAAATCATTGCGCTGACCGCTATTAAAGCGGCTAACACAAGCAATGCGATATATAAAGGGGTATTGCTGTCGTCTCCCGTTTTTGGAGGGGTTTTGGGCGGTTCCGTATTAATATCATCCGGCGAACCGGAAAAAACCGGGACTGTATTGATTGTATTGTTCGGCGGATACGGTATGAATACCCATTCCCCCGCGTCGTCGTCCCATACCCATCTGCCTGTCGGATTGCCTTCGTCGTCGACTTCGACATACCCGTCGTCGTCGGGGATCAATTTATTTCCCGGCACAGCCGGATTGGGGGGCAATTTCGGCAATGTGCCGTCCGGTTCATACGGCTGGTCCTCCGTCGGTCTTGGCGACAAGTCATGCGGTCTTTCTGTCGTAAGCTCTATCGTCGGTTCTGTCGCGGGTTGTTCTGTCACAGGAGTAGTAATTATTTCCGGCGGCGACGAAGATTTCTCTTTCTCCGTTGTAGTGGGATCTGTTGTAGGATCCGGGTTTGATTTTGTCGTAGTCGGCGCTTCTGTCGTAGTCGGCGGCTCTGTTGACGGTTCTGTTGACGGCTCTGTTGTGGGATCCGTTGTCGTTTCCGGCGTGTTTATTCCCGGAATCACGTAATAGTTTTTAAATTCGATATCCAGCGCTTTTTCGCCTTTTTCATTTGATACGATGATATTCGCATCCTGCCCCGAATAAACATATACTTCGATTTTGTATATCCGGGCGTCATATGTATAATAAGAATTTTCCGTCCTCATTCCCACTTGAAAGAGTTCGTATTGATAAATCCCCTGCCGGATGTAACGTATCGGGCCGATCTGCGCGCTGCCGTTTCCGGCGACTGTGAACGTATATCCTTCGGCCGTACTGTTTTCGGGCATAGGGTTATTTGATTCGAGCGGTTTTAACCTGTATGTAAAACTGTTGTCCGCCGGCGCCGCCGATTCCGGTAAAACGGCGAATATTTGTTTAACCGTTATATAAACAGGATTATTGCCCGCCGCGTATACGCTCATGTTCGCCGCGGTAAACAATACCGCCAATAATACCGCGAGCGCGCATAATACCCCTTTTTTGTTTTTTTTAAACATCATTTTCATATATACCGTCCTTGCTTCCCTTGCTTCGGTTTAATTTACTCTGCTTTTTTTTATATCTGATACGGTCAATGACAAGAATCAATATGATTAGTATGATCAGTATGAATAATATCAACAATATCAACAGCCATACAGGCATTTTATTATAAAAACTGCTTTTGCTGTCTACATGTAATTGTTCTTTGATATCTGCTTCTTTTTTGTTTTTCATAAACGGATCGTCATATGGCTCATCGCTGATTTTCCCGATCAGAATATCCCTCCCGTTCGTCGAACTTGACGAACAGGTGCTTAACAGGACAATACGGTCTTCCGTTGTAATTTCGACATCTCTTTTATACATCGCGTTTTCAAGCAGATAATCCAATAGTTCCTGCCGTATTTCTTTTTCTTTCACGCCGGACGCGAATATTTTTTTATCATAGGCGTCCGTATGGATAAAAGCGAAAAATTCGATCCCGTGGTCTTTTTCGTCAAAATACAGGTTTCCGTACCAATGCGTATCAAACATGTTCTTTTCCGCGAAATTTCCGATATCGCCGAACATCATCTTTTTTTCCATATGATGGCCGTATAATATATTATTAAAGTCGCTGAAATCCCTGCTGTTTTTATAATCCAGAAATAATGCCCCCGCTAATGAATACTTTCCTTCCGCGTTGGTGTTGACGTATTTTGAATTGTCTTTCCCCTGCGTCAACGGATAGTCGATATTCGTGCCATATACGCTGAGCCATGCGAATACTTCCGGGTTGATTGCCTGTAATTCTTTAAAGGATTTCCCTTTGTTTTCTATCGTGGGTTTATAAACCGCGTATTGCGATTTATCCGCCGCTTCATAGATTTGGTTTGAATCCCACAGGGCATATCCGGCGAAGGCCAGCAGCAATATGATGACCGTCAGGACTGTGAAATTGACTAAATTGCTGACGCCCCTGATTGCTATCCTGCCTATTTTATCCGCTTTCATGCCCTTGTGGAACCCTCCTTTACGAATTTATATTATATAATATAATAGATTATAATAGATATTTTGCGGTTATTTCAATTTTAGTCGTTATTTACTGCGCGTTTTGTGTTTTTGCGTACTATGATCATTATAAAAGTTGCGAATGAAATCAATACCAAACCGATTATTGCTATATAGGGCAGGTCGTCCACGCTGATGCCCGTGGGCGTTACGTTCATATATCTATTGATGAAGTCGGCCCTGTTATTTTTCACTCCGATATACTTATCGGTATTTGTTTCTGAATATGCAGTTGAAGGGAATCCGAGCGGTAGACTTTGTGCGCCGGTTATTTTTTTATTATTATTGTTGAGAGAAGTAAGGTAGTACTCCGGCGTGTAATTTAACATTGCTTGTTCTTCTACCGCAAACGTTGAACCTACCGGCAGGGGCTGGAACACCAGATATTGATTATGAAGCAGTTTTACCGTCCGAGTTGTACCTGACGTAAATTCTATGTATGTATCACTTCCATTTACGGTAATGGCGCCGTTTTTGTCGCTGGTTACATTTACGTAAGTTACATTTGCGTCGTCCACTTTCTTTTCCATTACATACGCTTTGTATTTTTCGTCGCCATTAAACCCGACTGCAGGATTTGTAATTTTTATCCAGAAGTCGAAGTACAGAGTTTCAAGGTTAGAATAAGCGCCCAAAACGGTTTTACTGATTACCAATGCGGCGCTGTCCGGGTCTGTAGGATCGGTTTCACCGGTTTCCCTATAATATGTGTTCCTAAATATCATCTGTGAATAATCATAATTTTCACCGTCTCCGCCGGGCGTAGGATCGACTTTGAGGCCTTCTATCTCATCGTTTTGCGCGTTCTTTATAATCTGATGCACAGTGACGACTTCTACATACGTCCCGCCGCCGCTTTTACTTTCCACATATACTCTGACGATATACTTCGTTTCCGAATATAACATAGTCTCCTCATAATCACCGTCATTACCGTCAGTTCCTTCAAAGGTGTTTTTCGTTTCCGTTACATAGTATTCATATACGCCGGCATGGGGCCATTCTATACCTTCGCCTAAATTTACAAAGTCATCTGATTCTTTATAAGCGGATACAACGCCGGTAGTGGGTGACGTACTATAATCGATATATTTTGTATCTTTGTATTTTGTAGGATCTGATGGATCTATTTCGAATTCAATTTCTTTTGGTGTTATTTCGGGCATGTAACCTTTCGTCCCAATCGGCGCTTCCGGGTCATGAAGGTTTGTGTCGACCTTGTACGGTTCAAACTCGAATGTGAATGTGGCTTCCGGAATCGGTGTTCCGACCGGCATATCCAATATTTTGGTGATCGCCGCCGTTGCGGGACTATTCTCGTCACCTTCTGACATGTTGCTGTCTTTTGCGAATACCGGCAAAAACGTGCCGAGGCAAAGCATTAATACAAGCGTCATAGAGATCAGTATTTTTAACATTGAGGTTTTGTTCCTTTTTGTTTTGTTTTCCATTTTCATTTTTCTCCTTAATTTTTAATTTAATCTTTTGTTTTTGATTTATATCTACATGGGGCGAAAGGCCTGGCCAGTGAACCTTTCTTCCCATATCAATATCTATTTTAATTTATATTTATTTTTATTTTATATGCTCCGGCGGCGGATCACCGCCATCACTTTGCCAAAGGTGTCCTCGATCTTCACGCAGCCGTAAATCCGGCTGTCCGTAGCTCCTATCCTGCTGTCGCCCAATACGAAAATCTGCCCTTCCGGCACGGTCAGAGGGAAATCTATGCCGTCTTCATACCGTTCCGTTTTTTGATAGATTTCGGGTTCCTGCTGCAACGCTCCGTTTACTATGAGCCCCGCCTCGGTGATGTCAACCGTGTCGCCCGCTTTGGCGACCACTCTCCTCACCTGCCGTTTCCCTTTGAATTCCAGCACTACCGCGTCCTGTATCATATATCCGCTTTTGGTGTACCGGTAAAAAATCACTAAATCTCCGTCTTTTATCATCGGGGTCATTGAAGGCTCGTCGTAGCGGATCATCCCGTACAGGAATGTGAACAGCAATATAAAAATGATTATGATCGACGCGATTTTGATCAATAAAAACAACAGGTCTTTCCATACGGGCGTTATTTGCGTTTTTGTCTTATGCGTTTCTTCTGTTGTTATTTCCGGATATTCTTCCGAAATAGAATCGATCAATTCAAGTTTCGCCGCGTATTTTGCGGCAATGCGCTTATCTAATAATTCCTGCTCGATTTGTTCCAGTATTTTCAGATCATCCGGCGTCATCGCGGGGCACCCCGTTTCTTAATAAAATAGACTGCCGCGAAACTTGATATGATAAGCGGGATTGCGAGTAACAGCCATATTTCCATACCTAACGAACCTGCGTCAATGCCTGTGGGCGGCGCGATCTCCCTGCGGTTTACAAAATCAAAACTTCTATTCGATTCGCCCACTGTTATTAATGAAGGGCCCGTATCGGTTCCGGAAACGCCGTTTACCTTCGTGGTATATTCATTCGGGTCCACGATTTCCGTGATTTTTATGCTGTATTCGGATAAAATATTTTTCAGTGTGACAGATTCGCCGTGTTTCAACTTGAACCCTGCGTTTCCGTACTGATCAAACGTCAGCTCCCCGCCCTGGGGCGCGCCGGGGCCGTCGCATTCAACCGTTTTCCCTTTTAAATCCATGCTATGCACGACGAAATCGAAATATTTGCTTTTATTTGCGAACTCGCCCGTCACCTGCTTGCTTATCGTTATATTTACGTTGACTATCGGCTTATATACGAAATATATGTGCTTGGCGTCATTTATTTGTATTGAGGTATTGGAGGGGTTCCCCGGCGTAAAATCGCCGCTGTGAGCAGGCGGTGAGCCCCATTTATAGCCCATAATCTTATAACCGTTTATTGCTGGGATCGTCTGGCTGTAATTGGTATTCATAGGGAATAAATTTACGTAGGGATTGGGGGTCTTACCCGGTATGTCATCGCCGTTTATATCAACATAGTGTTCGTAAACCGGTAATTTGAAAACATATCCGCTCTCGCCGTGCCTTATGGACATTGAAGCCCAGTAATTATTCCAGGAGTGACCGGCGGCATTGTATTCGTTGGGGTTTTTTATGGACATGACTTCCGGTTCCGAGTGAGTGGAGGGTCCGTTCCAAACGGAGTTAGCCTTACATATAACCTGTTTAAGTCCTTCGGGAATTGAGCCTATATAGATATAATAATTTTTTTTAACTTTCAAGCCTGTTGTAAAAGAGAATTCTTTTAATTTAACATTAATAGGTTTCATTATCAAAGGAACAATCATATCGTCTTCGCAGTAAACAATAAGCCATACGTTAGGTCCTGGGGTAATCGTAGTCGACCAGTCAAAATTGACGTTTACAAAATAACCGTCGCCGGTGTTTGAATAATAGCCGGTGGCGGAATTACCGCCGGGATCGATACCGGGGATATTTAATACGCTGTCGGTAAACGCTAAAATTTCAGCTTCGGAATTGATAAGCAGTGTCGGGTGATAAGCGGGATTAAAATTCTGCCCTGCGCCTATGGCATTGGCGTCCTGAAAGTAGGCATATATTTTTCCGCCGTATATTTTGATAGATCCTCTGACGGGGTCGGTTGTGTAATTGGCATTAAAGCCGCCGGCGCCGATACACGCGCCCCTGTTGGATGATAAGGTAAAATCGCCGTCGTAAATGATAACTTCGGGTATTCCGGGAGGTCCGGGAGTTGAGGTTCCCCCTCCGCCGCCGATTGCCGCGCCTTCTTTGCTGTCGGCTTTTATGATTCCGCCGTATATGGTGA
>Ga0209628_10003546_pt1 | contig 11004 bp, 6 predicted proteins | sample TergutCu122P4_FD_187285 | JGI IMG/M metagenome (GOLD analysis project Ga0209628, IMG submission 187285) | Cubitermes ugandensis P4 segment gut microbial communities from Kakamega Forest, Kenya - Cu122 P4 (SPAdes) (version 2) | ecosystem: Host-associated > Arthropoda: Insects > Digestive system >...
ACCTTTTGGTACCGCATTTGAAGAAATGCTCAAACGAACTTTCATTGAACATCCTTATCGTTGGTCTGTTATCGGCGATCCGGAACATATCCGCAGCTCTACTTTCAAAGATGTGTATAATTTCTACCAAACTTTTTATGTGCCGAACAATGCCGTTTTGGTGGTAGCCGGCGATTTCGACAAAGCGCAAGCCAAAGAATGGATTGAGAAATATTTCGGAAGCATTCCGCGAGGCACGCTGCCTATTTATCGCCCCAACATACAGGAGCCGGCTCAAACAGAAGCAGTTCGTGATACCGTGTATGATAATATTCAGCTGTCTGCCGTATTCATTGCCTTTCGCGGTCCGGCCGCCGGAACAAAAGAAGCATACGCTATGGATTTGCTAACCGATATACTTTCCTCAGGCAAAAGCGCTCGCATGACAAGCAATTTGGATGAAAAAGGCTTAACCGCTCGATCCGGAATGTACTATTTAGGATTGGAAGATTCGGGAATCATATATGCTTTTGGATTTGCTAACTTAGGAAGAGATATTAAAGAGGTAGAGGATGCTATTTTGGCAGAAATAGAAAGAGTACGCACGGAATTGGTTTCGGAAGAAGAATTTCAGATGGTACAAGCCGCTGCGGAATATAGCATGGCAGCACAACTTCGCACCCTTGCCGGAGTGTCGCAAGCCTTGGCTTTTAATCACATCTTTTTCAACGATGCTAATCGAATCAACAAAGAATTAAGTTTTTACGGCGAAATTACAAGGGAAGATTTATTGCATGTAGCACAGAAATATCTCCAACCACAATCGAAAATAGTCATTTATTTTTTACCTAAAGTCAATTGAAAATGAAAACAATATACAGCTTATTCACATTCTTATTTGTTGTTTCGGTATTGAGTGCTCAAACCTTAGACCGAAGCATCCGTCCTGCATCTGCGCCCGCCAAAGAAGTCCACATCAAAGACGCTCAAGTATTTACTTTAGAGAACGGACTGAAAGTGTTTTTAGTGGAAGATAAAACAACGCCGATTGTTTTTTACTCTTTGAATTTAGATGTAAAACCCGCCTTGCAAGGCGATAAAACCGGCATGTATGATGTATTCAATGAAGTTTACGGGAAAGTTACTACATCAAGAACCAAAGAACAATTAAACAAAGACGTAGATTTAATTGCCGCTCAACTATATGCCCATCAAGAGGGTGTTTACATTTCTTTCTTGAAAAAATATGAAACACAGGCATTGGAAATTTTTTCAGATGTTCTGCTGAATCCGGTATTCACCCGGGAAGATTTTGATTTGAGCATCGACAGAATGAGAACAATTCTATCCTCTTTGGGAGATGATGCAGGAGTAATAAACAAGCGAGTCTCCGGTGCTTTGACTTATGGAAAATACTTCCCGAACGGCGAACTCGTAACCAATCAGAGCATCGAAAATGTGGAAATAGCAGATTTGGAAACCTATTATAAAACCTATTTTGCTCCCAATGTAGCCCGCTTGGTAATTGTAGGCGATATTTCCTTGGAAGAAGCCAAAACTTCGGCAGAAAAATATTTAGGTCAGTGGAAAGAAAAGACCGTACCGGTTGCAGAATACACAATTCCCTCGGCTCCACCGATAACCAAAGTAGCTTATGTGGTAAAACCGGAAGCCGTGCAATCCATAATAACCGTTACTTATCCGGTACCTTTTCAAATCGGTCAGCCGGATTTTGATGCTGCTCAAGTTATGAATAATATCTTAGGCGGCTCTTTTACCGGTTACCTGTTCATGAACCTGCGCGAAAAACACGGTTTCACGTATGGTGCATACAGCGATTTATCTGATGGAGAACAAATCGGAAGATTCAGGGTATTCAGTGGCGGGAACACAGGTGTTTCCGTTAAGGCTGCCATTACCGATAGCGCAGTATATCAAATTTTTCATGAAATGAACCGGATAATAAACGAACCGGTAAGCGAAAATTCACTAAAAATAGCTAAGACTTTTTTGGCAGGAAGTTTTTCCCGCAGCCTCGAACGTCCAAGCACATTGGCCGGTTTTGCTGTTAATATAGATAAATATCAATTACCGGAAGATTATTACAAGAATTTCTTGAAACGCTTGGATGCCGTAACCATAGAAGATATTCAGGCAGCGGCACAACAATTTATCAAACCGGAAAATGCGTGGATTGTAGTTACCGGCGATAAAACGCATGCCGAATCTTTGTTGCCATTCGCCGCCGACCAAACGATTCATTTTTACGATTATAATGCAAATAAACAATAAATATACTTATGAAACAGACAAAAATTAAACTGTTGCTTTTTATAGCAATTCTTTCTATCGCAGGATTTTCTTCTTGCGGACAAACAGACAAAAAACCGACAAGCGCAGCTGCTGCTGTTGCAGGTAATGCTGAAATCAAAAAGAAAGTCAACACCCTGCTAAAAGAAATGACTTTGGAAGAAAAAGTCGGACAAATGGCTCAAATTACCGTAGATGCTGTTATGAAAGGGCCAAACAAATATTCCGGCCAAGAACCACCGGAATTGGATATGGACGTTTTACGCAATGTGATTGTAAAATATCATATCGGTTCGATATTGAACACCACTAATAATCGAGCCCGCACATTGGATTTCTGGGCTCGAATCATTGGCGAAATCCAGGAAGTAGCTACCAAAGAAACGCGATTGAAAATCCCCATCGTTTATGGAGTGGATGAAATTCATGGCGCAACTTACACTGTCGGATCAACTATATTTCCGCACGAATTGGCGTTGGCCGCTACGTGGAATCCGTCAATGGGCTACACCTTAGGCGAAATTACCGCTTACGAAACACGAGCCAGCAATATTACTTGGAATTTCTCCCCCGTATTAGACTTGGGATTAGATCCTCGTTATTCACGCTTGGGCGAAGGTTTGGGCGAAGATCCTTACCTGATTTCCTGCTTCGGAAAAGAAATCATCAAAGGATATGAGGGCGTAGATAACAACGTAGGCGATCCTTACAGGGTGGCCGGCTGTGCAAAACACTACTTGGGTTATGCTGTCCCGATTTCAGGAAAAGACCGTACTCCGGCTTATATTCCCGAAAATGTATTGAGAGAATATCATTTACCTCCTTTCAAAGCGGCTGTCGATGCGGGAATACACACATTTATGGTTAATTCGGGAATTATCAACGGAATACCTGTGCATGCAAACCACGAACTTTTAACCAATATCCTGCGCAAAGAATTAGGATTCGAGGGAGTTGTTGTTACCGACTGGGCGGATATCGAAAACTTGTATAAACGCGATCGCGTGGCCGCAAACAACAAAGAAGCTATTAAAATGGCTATCAATGCCGGAATAGATATGTCGATGATTCCTTATGAATACGAATCTTTCTGCGAAGATTTGGTTGCTTTGGTCAAAGAAGGCGGAGTGAAAATGAGCCGGATTGACGAGGCTGTCGGCCGTATCCTGACATTGAAATACAAGTTGAATTTATTTAAAAAACCGACTGTCGACCCGAATGATTATCCGAAATTCGGAAGCGAAGAATTTGGCAAAAAATCTTATGAAGTGGCAGCCGAAGCAATTACCTTGTTGAAAAACGAAAGCAATATGCTGCCTTTAAACAAATCTTTTAAAGTGCTGGTAACCGGTCCGGGTTCAAACTCTATGCGTCCGCTCAACGGTTGCTGGACATATTCTTGGCAAGGGGAACTGAACGACGAGTTTGCCGGAGAATTTAACACAGTAGCCGAAGCCATTCATGCGAAAATCGGAGCCAATGCCGTTTGCATTCCGGGTGTCAGCTATGAAAATGTTTTAGACTATCGTGCAGAGAAAAAAGACCGGTACAACGAAGCCCTTGCCGCAGCCAAACGGTCGGACTATATTGTTTTGTGTCTGGGAGAAAGTTCTTATGCCGAAAAACCCGGCGATTTGGTTGATTTGACTTTGAGCAAATTACAATTACAATTTGCAAAAGATTTGCTTCAAACCGGCAAACCGATTATTTTGGTCATGCTGCAAGGCCGCCCCCGAATAATCCGCGAAATAGCATCCGATATGAAAGGCATTATGATGGCTTACTGGCCGGGAAATTATGGCGGAGACGCTTTGGCTGATATTATTTTCGGAGATGTGAATCCTTCGGGAAAATTGCCGATTACTTATCCGAGTGCGGTTAATTCGTTGGTTCCCTACATTCACAAACCATCCGACGAACAGGCTAAGGCAGAAGGTGTATACAACTATGAGGGCGATTTTACTCCCGAATTTCACTTCGGATTCGGATTAAGTTATACTACTTTCGAATACAATAACCTGAATTTAAGCGCCGTTGAAATTTCCGGAAAGCAACCCTTGGAAATCACAGTCGATGTAACCAATACAGGGAAAATTGCGGGTAAGGAAGTCGTACAACTTTATACCTCCGACTTGGTGGCAAGTATCACTCCCGATGTGAAACGCTTGAGACGTTTTGAAAAAATATCACTCGAACCGGGCGAATCAAAAACGGTGAAATTTACCATTGATGCTTCGGATTTGGCTTTTGTCAACTCACAAAATAAATGGATTACCGAACCGGGAGAATTCAGCGTGATGATCGGCAACACCGATTTAAAACAAACATTTATGTATAAATAATCCTTACGGGATTATTAGAGTACGCGGTACACGGTACAAGGTGCACGGTAAGGAAATTTTTTCTTTCGTGCACCTTGTATCGTGTACCGCGTACTCTTTTAAGGAAGCAATTCGTCAATTATCCGTTTACAATTTCCCCATTTGTCGATCATAAATAGGGCGTAGCGGATATCGACTCCGATTGTTCTTTGCAATTCAGGCTCATAAATAATGTCTCCGCTCATGGCTTCCCAGTTGCCGTCGAATGCCAAACCTATTAAACAGCCTTGTCCGTCGAATATGGGACTGCCCGAATTACCACCTGTAATATCATTGGTGGAAATAAAACAAAGATTCAACCGGCCTTCTTTAGCTGCGTAAGGCCCAAAATCTTTATTTTCCAATAGCTGAAGAATATCGGCTTGTACATGAAATTCGGGGTCGTTTTCTTTGAATTTTTCAAAAACACCCCTCTGTGTTGTAAAATAATTAAACCAGGCGCCATCGAAAGGAACATATCCTGCGATATTCCCATAACTCATACGCATGGTAAAATTGGCATCCGAATAAAAATTCCTTTCCGGAAACATGCTTTTTAATCTTGTTAAAAATAAACGTTCACCCTTTGCAGTATCAAAGTAAAAAATACCTACTGAAGCATGTGCAGCATCGAGCGCTTCTCTCACCGATTTTGCCAATTGATATGCAGGGTCTTTATCCAAATCTTTGACTTTCTTCTCGTCTTTCAGCACTTCCGATAGTTTGCAGGGATAAGGCACGACCGATTTTTTGAAAACATCTTCTGCATATTTGTCATAATCGCCTTTGTATTTTTTGTCGATTTCTTTGAAAATATGCGGCAAGAATATTTCGGGCAATCTTTCTTTTGCTAACCTCATCATGGCCGCCAAAACTTTCCGGTCGAGCTGAGGTTCATAATTTTTATAGATTTTCTCTAAATTCTCGTTCCAATATGCGTCCTTTTCTTCGGCTGTTTGATGGATGTCGTATCCCATGGCGGCGGTAGTCAGTTTTACGATTTCCGTACCGTTTAGAAAAGCTTCCGTTAAATAAGTCAATGCTCTTTTTGCCTCATCGGTTTCGGTATATCCTTCTTTCATAAGCGTTAATGCATCTCCAAAAACAATTTTTTGTGCGGGATTTTCATTCAGCCAATCAAGAAATTCTTTTTCCAAAGCCTGCTTACGTTCAATCACATTCATTCGTTCAATTCCCCGGTTCATGCCTATGGCGTTTTTCCAGTAATTGGAACTTCTTGTGTATTTGTAAGCATATTTGATATTGATTTCATCATTTTCCAGCATGGCTTCGTTCCAAATATCCTGTTTTATTCCCCTGGCTTCAATGCGAGGTTCATTGATGCTTGTTATCCGTTGACTTACACCCCAAGAGGACAAGTAACGGTCGGTGCTGCCGGGAAAACCTATGGTCATGGCGTAATCATACTCTTTGTAACCCTCAAGAGAAACAGGAATAAAATATTTAGGTGTATAAGGGATATTATTCTCGCTGTATTCTGCCGGTTTATTCTCCGCATCGGCATATACCCTGAACACGCCAAAGTCGCCCGTATGGCGGGGCCACATCCAGTTATCCGTGTCTCCTCCGAATTTACCTACAGACGACGGCGGAGCAAAAACCATTCGCACGTCTTTAAATATTTCATAAACATTCAGATAAAACTCGTTGTTGTTATAATACGGTTTTATTTCAGCCATTATAAATTGATTACCGGCCGAAATAGAGTCTTCGATTTGTTTGGCCAATTCATCGATTTTATCCAGGCGCTTCCACTCGTCGGCAATGGTATCGACAGATGCAAGCAGCAGCGCTGTAACATTCTTTGTATATTGCAAATACCAAACTTCCAAACCGGGTATTTTCATTTCTTCCTCTTGGGTTTTGGCAACAAATCCGTCTTTGAGGTAATCGTTTTCAACCGAACTTTGAGATTGTATGGCTTCGAATCCGCAATGATGATTGGTAAAAATCAAACCTTTGCCGGAAACAGTAACACCCGTGCACATACCGCCAAAAATCACAACGGCATCTTTAATAGATGGATTGATACTATCATAAAGTTCCGTTTCAGACAGGGTAAGGCCTAGTTCCCTCATCCTTTCCCAATTATTGGAAGTCAGGTTATTCAACATCCACATGCCCTCATCGGCTAACAATGCTGTTGCTTGAAACAGGCAAAATAGCGTAATGAAAATTTTTATTCTGAACGTAGTGAAGAGTCTAATCATAATATTATTTTTTTACAAATTTATTTAAATAAGAAATTTGAGATAACGGCAAATCTCGTTTTAATACAATAGAGATATAAATAATCAGCAGAATCGTATTAAAACCAAACCGGATACCTGTATGTTCAAAATGAACCAAGAGAGATACGGCATATAAAACCAATGCCAAACCAAAATATAGTCCAATTGTTTTCAAATCATATTTGATAGGATATTCTTTTTGTCCTACAAGATAAGAAACCAACATAATCAGGAAATAACCTATAAAAGAAGCCCAAGCACACGCTAAATAACCGTATTTCGGAATAAATATGATATTCAAAGCAATGATAATAATACATCCGGCAACGGAAAAAACAGCACCCCAATAGGTCTTATCCGTTAATTTATACCACAACGAAAGATTAAAATAAATACCGAAAAAGAGTTCGCCCATCATAACAATAGGAACGACTATAAGTCCTGCGAAATAAGTAGGCTTAATGAAGAACTTTATAATATCCATGTAAAACATCACTCCGAGAAATATAAACAATCCGAAAACAATAAAGTATTTCATGGCTTCGGCGTATGCTTGCCGGTTATCCGAGCTTCGGTTTTTGGCGAAAATAAAAGGTTCGTAAGCGTACCGGAAAGCTTGCGTAAACATAACCATTACAACTGCTATCTTGAAAGCGGCGCCGTAAATTCCCAATTGGTCTAAAGCAGCATCTTGATCGGGATAAACTATCGGAAAAATAATTTTGTCGATCGTCTGACTCAATATCCCGGCAATTCCCAATATCAATAATGGAAACGAATAATTAAACATTTTCCGGAACAGCGACCATGAAAATTTATATTTGAAACCAATTAATTCGGATAACAGAAAACAGGTTTGAATAAATGTAGCAATCAAATTGGAAATTAAAATATACAAAACTCCCGAATCAGGTTTGTAAAACCAATCAACCAAACCGGGATAATTTTTATAAAGAACAGGACAAAGCAATAGAAAGAAAAGACACAGCAAAATATACAATATGATGAAAAGTATCTTAAGCGCTGCAAATTTGACCGGACGTCTTTTGTACCGCAAATAGGCAAACGGAATGCAACTGAAAGCATCCATACATAAAACCATTACCATCAGGTAAATATATGTCGTTGATATTCTTGGATCTAATAATAAGGTAACCGGTTTAAGAAATATCGTCATGAGTGCGAAAAACAGCAACACGACAGAGCCAACTGAAATCAGCGTTGTAGAATAAACTTCAGTCGGATCATATTTTTCTTTCTGATTGGCAAAGCGGAACAATCCGGTTTCCATTCCGAAAGTTAGAATCACAATAACCAGTGCCACATAAGCGTAAAGATTGGTAATAATCCCGTATTCTCCTGTAGTTGCCAGAGTATATGTAAAAAGAGGAGTAAGTAACCAGTTGAGTGTTTTGCCCAAAATACTGCTCACTCCATAAATGGCCGTTTCTTTGGCCAAAGATTTCATTCCACTCATATTAAATATAATGAAGAATGAAAAATGAAGAATGAAGAATAAAGAATAAATGATTTCAACTCAATTTTTTATTTTTCATTCTTCATTCTTCATTAAAATAAGTATCCTTGTTTGTCTGTACGGCTTTTCCCTAAATGAGAATAGGCCAATGGTGTTACTTCCCTGCCTCGCGGGGTGCGTTTCATAAAGCCTTCTTTGATTAGGAACGGCTCGTAAACTTCTTCAATTGTACCGGCATCTTCGCCTAAAGCGGTGGCAATAGTTGTCAATCCTACCGGACCTCCATTGAATTTATCTATAATCGTACAGAGTATTTTATTGTCAATTTCATCTAATCCGTAACGATCGATATTTAATGCTTCCAAAGAGAAACAGGCAATTGCTTTATCTATTTTTCCGTTTCCTTTCACTTGCGCAAAATCACGCACGCGACGCAGCAAGGCGTTCGCTACACGTGGAGTTCCCCTGCTGCGGGAAGCAATTTCGGAAGCAGCACTATCGCTACATTCGATATCCAAAATGCCGGCCGATCGTTTAACGATTGAAGTAAGCGTTTCTATATCATAATACTCCAAGTGCATATTAATTCCGAAACGTGCACGTAAAGGAGAAGTCAGTAAACCGCTGCGGGTAGTGGCGCCAACCAAGGTAAACGGAGCCAATTCAATTTGGATCGAACGAGCACTCGGCCCTTTATCGATCATGATGTCTATTCGATAATCTTCCATAGCCGAATAGAGATATTCTTCCACAATCGGACTCAAGCGATGAATCTCATCGATAAACAATACATCGTTTTTATCGAGAGAAGTGAGGATTCCGGCTAAATCACCCGGTTTATCCAATACAGGACCGGAAGTTATTTTGAATCCGACATTCAGTTCATTGGCGATAATGTTTGACAAAGTTGTTTTCCCCAATCCGGGAGGCCCATGCAACAGCACATGATCAAGCGCTTCGCTCCTCATTTTGGCGGCTTGAACAAAAATTTCCAAGTTTTCGACAACCTTGTCCTGTCCGCTGAAACTTTTGAAAGAAAGCGGTCGCAAGGCATTTTCGAAATCTTTTTCTTTGTCGCCGTATTGTTGTTTCCTTATATCGAAATAGTCGTCCATTTTTTTATTTTTCTCTTATATTTTTTGTCCGAAAGCCAAATCTATATTATGAATTTCCATAAATTTTAATGATAAGAATCTGTAATTTGCGCCAAAGTTATCATTTTTCCGGTAAAAATCACCTATCTTTGCAGGTAAAGAATTACAATATTGTTGTTCTTTAATTTTAGCACTATGAATCCCGCTTTTTACAAACCATTCACATTCGACAGAGTTGTACGGCTAATAATAGGAGTCGTTATAGCATTGGTGATCATTTATGCGCTTCACTATTTTAAACAAGTGTTGCTCCCGTTTTTCGTTGCCTGGTTGTTGGCGTATCTGATTTACCCCATGGTAAAATTTGTCCAATTCAAGCTTCGATTCAAAAATCATATACTTTCGGTACTGACTGTTCTTGTTGCGATTATTGGTCTTATAGCAGGTTTCATTCGTTTTTTCGTTCCTATGCTGGTTGCAGAATTTTTAAAACTAAAACAAATTATTTTTAGTTATGCTGTAAACGGTTCCGGAGAATTGGCGACATACGATTGGCAAAGTTTTCTGCAATATTTTATTTCCGCAACCAATATTAAGCAACTTTTCGACGAAAAAAATATCATAGAAATTACCAGAGATTTATTCCCTCATGCGTGGGGAATACTGACCAGTTCTTTCAGTGTGCTTGTGAGCATCTTTGTGGTTTTTATAGTCTTGTTATATCTTTTTTTCATCCTGAAAGACTACGATAAAATATCCGAAGAATTTATTTCAATGATTCCGGCTAAACAACGTAAATTCGTTTCCGGACTGATGAGGGATGTCGAATCGGGTATGAGGCGGTATTACCGTGGGCAGGGAACGATTGCGTTGATTGTAGGTATTTTATTCTGCATCGGATTTTCAATCATAGGACTTCCCATGGCTATATTGATGGGAATTGTGCTTGGAGTACTGAATCTCGTTCCTTACATGCAAGCATTAGGCATATTGCCTACCGTTATACTCATGCTGCTTCGTGTAGCAGAAACCGGAGGTTCTCCGTGGTGGGCGCTTATTTCACTTACTTTGGTGTATATCATTGTGCAAATGATACAAGACGGATACCTTGTTCCTAAAATAATGGGAAAAGCTATGGGATTAAAATCGGCTGTCATTTTGCTTTCACTCTCCATTTGGGGAGTCTTGCTCGGAGTATTGGGATTAATTATTGCACTACCAATGACCACATTACTCATTTCATATTATAAAAGATTTGTCCTTATGGAACCGGAGGAACCAATAAACGAATGATGATGTTGTTAATAAGATGTTGATACTTATAAGCAAGAAAATACTGTTCTTATCTTTCTCGTTAATTACCTTTGCACTTCTGTTCAATTGAACCTATCCCCCTTTGGAGGGGGCAGGGGGAGGATATTGATAATAAAAACAAAAAATGATTTTTTATAAAATGTATATGCACATTTGTTTTCATCATTTACACTAAATTAGTGATTTGTACAAGATCCTCCCCCTGCCCCCTCCAAAGG
>Ga0209628_10003547_pt1 | contig 11002 bp, 7 predicted proteins | sample TergutCu122P4_FD_187285 | JGI IMG/M metagenome (GOLD analysis project Ga0209628, IMG submission 187285) | Cubitermes ugandensis P4 segment gut microbial communities from Kakamega Forest, Kenya - Cu122 P4 (SPAdes) (version 2) | ecosystem: Host-associated > Arthropoda: Insects > Digestive system >...
CCCCCCGGCCATGTTATTAGCCAAGTTGCGTCTGTGCGCTTATACTCGTATTTACAGTTTTCAGCTTTCAGCAAAAGAAAAAACTTCCCCGTATTTTATCTTAAACTGTGTGTAGTAAATAGCGTGCAGGGCGAAAAACCGCAATGTGAAAAGACGCGTTTGGCGGCGGGGTAGCTGCATCTGAATGCAAAAGTTGTATTCTCATTCTACAATCTGTGTCATATCGACCTGAACAAACATGCACTTGACGCCCTCCTGATATACACCATTGTAAAAACTTAACTACAACCTTTGCATATTATGGGCCAGTTCTCCACTGTTACAGACGAATTTTATTATATATGCAAAACTTTTATGCACAAATTTAATGTATTTAATAACAAATCTGTGTTTTTATATACGATTTTATGTTATTCAGTAACTCCGTGACGATAATCAAGACAGAAACATGTCGGAATTGTGACAAATTGTGTGTAATATTATAATTTTAACATTAGTGCGTTTGTTGGGTTTATTGTGTGAGTTCGTACAAAGGATTGCAGTGCAGATTTTGAAAACCAGTCTTGTAACATTTTGGACCGTAAGCCGAAGGGTCTTCTGTTTTTGTTTTAAGTGCTGCCGATTGAAAAGAGAAAGCTACCAACCTGCAGCCTTGCTATATTCGATTTAATCTTTGCAAGAAGTACGTATAAGTACGCGCTGCAGCTGGTACTCTTCCTGTAATAAATGGTGTCGTTATTTTGGTTTCTGGCGGATGTGTTTGACGCAGACCTCTGCTGACATTTCTCGGGAATTAAGTGCGTGATTGTCCGCGGTGGACATTGTTCAAGCGTACAAGTAGTGCCTGATTGTTAGCGGTGGACTTTGTTCAAGCAGTGCGTGTTTGTTAGCGGTGGACATTGTACAAGGAGTGCGTTATTGTCAGCGGTGGACATTGTGCAAGGAGCGCGTGGTTGTTAGAGGTGGACAGTGTAGCAGTGCATGATTGTTAGCGGTGGACATTGTACAAGCAGTGCTTGATTGTCCGCGGTGGACATTATGCAAGAAGTGCGTGATCGTTAGCGGTGGACATTGTACAAGAAGTGCGTGTTTGTTAGCGGTGGACATTATACACGGAGTGCATGATTGTTAGCGGTGGACATTGTACAAGAATTGCGTGATTGTTGGCGTTGACCATTGTACAGGAAGTGCATGATTGTTAACGGTGGACATTGCACAAGGATCATTCAAATGAAAACCGGTACAAGTATCTAAAGTGCTTCAGTGGTTCCTAAGCCAGCACACCCGACACGTGTACGACGCAGTAACAACACAAAAGTAACGGACTGCACCAAATTCGGTAGTGTACATAGTCTCTGCATACACACACAAGATGATATTGAAACAGATGCCGTCGCATTCACATTCCCACATGCGCCTGTTTTTCAACATCCATGATATGAAGTGATTTGACGTGTTTTAATTTCTAATCGTTTTATTAGACATACGTATGACTAAAGACTTCAGTGGTGTTTTACGTAAAGTTGTGTGTGATTTTAAACTACGATCTTACAACGGTTAGTTAATAAGTGCCTAAGTCACTCCGAGCCGCGTATGAAGCAAGCTTCCAGATGTATTGAAAAGAAAATTACAGTAGACTGAACTCCCTGAAGATGGCATCAGTAGTTACCGAAATGCGTCGGAGTGGAAATTAGTGTGTGATTTGGAGTGCACGGTGTAGTGCACAGAAGTTGGTTGATAAAGTGGTGTTATAGAACTTGATACGTCGTGCGTATGACATTGAGATAAAAATATGGAACGAGATTTATTGCAAAAGTAGATACAGTACAGTGACATTAATCTTCATTGTAATCCCCATCATGTTCTACGCACCTCTTCCAACGTTCTACAAAGGCATAAATTCCTCGGGAGAAGTCGTTTGGTTGCTGTACCAGCCAGTCATGCACCGTCTTCTTTACCTCCTCATCCAATCTCAAGTTACGTGTACGTAGAGCGTCTTTTAGGAGCCAAAAGAGGTGAAAATCGCTGGGTGCCAAATCTGGTGAATATGACGGACGGGGTAACACCTGCAGTTTGAAATCCTGAATCTGTTTCAAGGTATGACGGGCTGTATGAGGTCGGGCATTGACATGCTGCAGACACACGCCAGAAGACGACAAACCACAGCGTTTGCTTCGAATTGCTGGCTTCAGCCGATTCCGAAGCACATCACTGTACCTTCCACTGTTCATAAACATATGAAGTTAACATGGACTGTTTCGTGTTACGAATTTTATACAGTTTTTCCGGTACTTTATTGTGGATGAAGGCAGGTTAGTGTGCACGGGGTGTAAGACAGAAGTTGTTAGATCCCCGGCAAGGGTGAGATTTTTTTTTTTACTTTAAAAGTATCGAAACCGGCCATGGGGCTCGCCCACCCTCCTGTTCATTGGGTAGCGGGGGCGCTTTCCTTTGGGGTAAAGGGGCTGGAACGTGGAGCTGACTCCTCATCGAGATCCGATGTTAAGAATGCGTGAAGATTTACTTCCACTACAACATACACACCTTAATTCCGTGCACAGGGACACGGCCTTTACGTTACCATGGGAACAAACAGAATGTCCTTCGTATTTTGCTAATATACCTGCACGAGAAGGGTTAAATGAAGACTGGTTGTTGTTGGAAAGGAAGTCATAGAGTTTTGTTTCAGAACAGAAAATCGCCAGTTACAGAATTCTGTGGTACGTGGCAGACACCCACTCTTGATTCTTCATGGCGATTGCTGTCGTCATGGATCAGTCGTCGGTACAGCAGGAGCGGCAGGGGCATGCAGCAGTCACGTGTCCGACGATAAAATTGTCTTTAGCAGGAACTAGAGTCTGTGACGGTATCACTGCAGTGCGGTATTGTGATGAACGCTTGTTGCTGCAGACTATGTTGATACATGCGCACAAGTGTCGTCACCATCTGTGTGTAGGAACCGAGTAAAACCCAGTGTTTTGTTGCATTCCAGAGAAATTAAACCGAAACTCACAATTGAATGACTGCTTAGTACTCCAGCTGCTTATTAAAGAGGACCCCGATTGTAAATCTCTGCCAGAAGGCCGGATGCCATGACGGCTATCCGTGGTTTTCATTAGCAACTCCAAGCAGTGTGTAATTCACAAATCAGCACACCATTCGATGTTATATAACCGCAGTAGTAAAATAAACCTTATGAAGTGAACCAAGAATCAGTTGAGTTACGTGAACTGAAGAAAAATGTGATTGGGGGAAGAAAGTGGAACAACGCTATTAATAAAGTGACGCATTACGAGCTGGACGGCCGAGGATTGCATCCCGGCGGCGTCTGGGATTATTATCTTGAACACATAGTTCACATATCGGTTTCCTGACTATCAGTAAGCCCTCTGCCCAGCGTGTACAGGAGGGTTTTCCGGCGGGGTTGAGGTGGCCGGAACGTGAAGCTAACTTCCACACAGTGCCGCCGAGTTCAATCAAGACTCTAATAACGTTTCACTCTTTACTTCACCGTGCGTTTATGGAGTTCAGAAGGTAGGCCTAGCGTTTCTACGTAGTTGCTGCTAAGGAAACTGTTTATAGGAGGTCTGCCAAGTGAGAGAATATAGCTCTTCGTTGCTGTTAGGATGCAAGACTCTGGTACGGGTCCAAAGGGTCAAAGCGTTTGGACGGCATTACTCCTCAGCAATGGTGACAGCAGCAGCCATCTTAACCAGGCATCCGCCCCGCCGAACGTGGGGATAAAATTGGAACAAGCACGCGCATCCAGCCAGCTAGCTATGGCGAAGTCAGCCAAGAGCTGGCCGAGCTGTGTAGGTAGGTTGGTTCTGGGCGAGGCGACCAGCCGGCTATTGATTGCCTGCGATGGAACCTGCAGAGCGGCTGTCGACTTGTACCATCTCTTTGTTGTAGCAGTCCAGCCGTGTTGTGACCAAGGAGGTGCGTTAAAACCCTCTGGTGTTTCTGTGTAGGAGTTTACTGTTACAGTCTTTGGTTGGGGTAATTAGTGTTAGATAACAATGGTGGATTTCGAATTTAAGGTACACTAAATCAGACTCAGATTTAATTAACAAGCGTTTTATGTTGCGTGTTAGGGCTAATGGTTTGAAGTATGTGGCGAGGGATAAACTAACCACAGACACACGATTTCAGAACGCGGAGCATCATTCGTTACCAACAGCTGATTTTCCTACTCGCTGCCAAGACAGGTATATTTCCATAAGAAAAATAGGGACGCCATGCGAAGTGAAATTGTCGTCGAAAAAAGACAAAAACTGCAATTTATAGGCTCGTGCACAAATTACCCTACAGTGGTAACTGTTAAGCAGGAGTTCGTTAAGATGGAGCCGACGTGTGATTTCTTCAGAAACTTGAGATCAGCTGCCAGAGGCGTGAGGCATAGCTGTGTAGCCTTGACACCTTCTGGGTTATATCGAACACGGATCGATATATCTTTTGACGGTGTCGATAATTCAGAACGATAGAGCATTTTGTTAATATTGCCGCGGGTTCGAATCCCGTTCAAGGCTTTAAAGTTGTACGTAAATGTTCGTTGTTATAAAGTTCGGCTATTTTGTCTGCAAAGCTAATAGGAGTTAGATGCTTTCAAAGTAGGGAAAATAACTCAAAATACTGCCTGAATATCGGTTTTCGTTTTTTTTTAGGAGCTCTGATTCGAACGAATGTATCATGGAAGATTAAATAAATTTCTGTAAATGCTTCTTGTATTTTCAGGTGTGATTATCATGTCCGCACCGTCTATGGTGCATCGCAGTGGTGACACTCTCGTGGTGAGAAGTGTGGTGAGTGGGGATCATATATACGAAGAAAGTGAAGACGAGACGGACCTGCCCCAGTGCAAGATAAAGCGCAACTATACATGCACACACTGTACGTACTACACACAGAACCCGCGCTCCTACCTGTACCATCTCAAGGACGAACACGGGGAGAAGATCAGAGTGTACGAGTGCCCTAGCTGCCTGTATGCTTCTAAGCACAGCCAAAAGCTGCAGCGGCATGTGCACATGGTTCATGTGATAGGCCGAGGAGCAGCCGTTGGCTTCAAGAAGAAGAAAGGTGAAATTATTAAAGCGAAACTTTGGAACAATTTATCGACAGGGGGCTCAGAACAAGTGGAAAAGAAGTTTGGTGCTGAATCGAAAATGGTCAATGTGAGTGGAAATATCACTGCGAAAATGAGTGGGGGTGATGTACAGGAGTGTTCTTTGTGCACATTCACGAGTTCGAACCCTAGTGAAGTGCTGAAGCATGAGCGCACTGCACATCTCAAGAAGAAGTTCTACCGCTGCAGTAAATGCAACTACGTGACCCACATGAAGGCACGCTACACAAAGCATGTTAAGTACCATTCCATGCCTATGATTAAGTGCGACCTCTGTGACTTCCGCACGCCATACAAGTGGAACTTGGACCGTCACTATAAGAACCATACGGGAGATGGGGCTTACCGCTGCGCGCTGTGCAACTTCACGGCCGATATCAAGCAAAGCCTTACAGTGCATGAAATGAACCACCACGTGCCCCCCGTAGGTCAGCCGGCGTCAGCGGGGAGTGGTGCAGGGGCGGCTCGTCGTCGCAACAAGGTGGGCGCAAGCGACTCCACGGTGTTGGAGGAGGAGATTGACCAGGAGGAGCTTGAGCTGCTGCGCATGGAACGGGAAGACGCGGCAGATTCCTCCCCTTCTTACCAGGTAATAGACGTTACCAGTTGAGACACGCATGCTTTGTCTTGCCAGCAACGCTGCCATGTGTTGTGTTGTGTTGTCCTGCACCAGTTTTGTTTGACCCCTACCGATTGAGTTACAAAGATCTGTTAACAACGAAATGGAGATGAGAGTGGTAATTTAGCACATAAACTGCATTACCAGATAATGCGAGTGTAAGGGTGGTCCTCCGAGTATCCGAGTAGCCCCATTGATGCCCCCCCCCCCATATTACATGAGATACAAACTGGGAGGCAGCACATTTTGTTATAATGCCTACCGAACTGGAAGCTGTAGAACCCCATATCTGTACTCTTTGTGCTTCCATATCCATTAAGCAGGAAGGATCCTCCACCACACTACTTAACAAATACTCTCTACACAAATGTAAAACTTGTTTAGCCGTTATACAACTCCTTTAACTGTTACAGATGTGAAGAAACTGCTTCTGCACTGTTGTGTTACACACTGAAATGTGGCTGGTATCTTACAGGTGGACATTGTTACACTTAACACCAAGTTTTATACGAGAAATGACTTTCCTTAAAATCCAGTCATTCAAAAGAGGTTGATAATTGATGTGTGGGTTTAATGTAATATTTGTCAACTGCAGAGGCTGTCTGGTTATCTATTGTGAGTTGAGAGGATGATGATAGATTGTGAACTGTCATGACTTACTAAAGGAAAACCGTAGAAACTACTCTGTGCAGACGTGCACGGGGTGTGCCGGATGTGCCAAGGTTGACCACATGCCTCAAAATTTGGTATTTTTTGTCTGATTTTTTAAGTTGTGTTTTTAAAGTAGAGTTTAGGTGTTAATTTAACCTTTAAATGAATGAGCTGGTTTTTACATTTTGGTGCCTGGTTTATGAAAAGCTTGATTGTAGTTTGAATAGAACAATGTAAAATTATGAAATACATGGCATTTTCCAAGAAATAAATGAGACATCATGTAGCATGTCTTAAAAATGCAACATTTTTCCTTGTTGCCAAAGTACATAAATGAATTTCTAAGGGTATGCTAACACTGGCTGTTTCAAGGCTCAAAAAGTTAACTTTTAGTTCCTTGACTGTGGTGAATAAAAGTAATGTCCTTTTTGGTTGAGTACTCAGTAAATACCTGCCTGAATAAAAAGATGAAAAATAAATTTCCCTGCATGCACACCCTACTGAAATGTGCTGTACATGCTTATGTTCCTGAGTTAGGATGAATATAACTCATTGCCTGACTCTGTTTGAGTTAATGCCTTGTGTTGTATCACTCTTTGTGTGAGACAGTCATGTTTTTGTTCCTTGTTTGAATATGAAAGAGATGGTGCCGCATTAGCATGTAAGACACTTTTCTGAGTTACTTTCCATTATGAATAACAATGAGAAACTATTAATGCCTTTCCATCATTACTGTTGGTCAATACTTGGATTTGGGAGAGCTGGAGTAATTGTAAGAGTGAGCGTATGCCATGACAAGGAAATTCTGAATTGTAGAGCTCACCTGATATTGCTGAACATATAACTGGGATTGTGGAACTGAAATGCTTGAAAAATGAAGAGTGGTTTTGATGATGGGAGAAGTGGAATATGGCACAAGACTTGCATCTTCACAAAACTAACTTTGATTGGTAGTCTCACTGCGAATGTTTGCAAATGTTAAAGCATCCTGCTTGCTCAAAAAGGAGGGAAAGAAAATATGTGGCATGCTGTACAAAGTCTTTGACAATGATCTAATATGCAAAACATCACCGATAAGATTTGTAACTATTTCCAGTGTCACAACATGTAAAATATACTATACAGTGTTTCAAAAGAACACTGATTTTATCTTCAGGTGAAGCTACAATTTTCAAATTAAGTTGACAGTCTTGAAGATCAATTGTACAGTTCACACGTAAGAGAGAAATTATCCAGACTTCTAAAATAAATAGTATATACAGTCCTCCATATAAAATTATAATGCTATGAAATCATAATTTTCCCATATTGAAACTGAGATTCACAGTACCTAAACAAGCAGTAGTGGATGTTGATTGGGTTGTTGCCAACTGACATATTTTATTGATATTCTTGTGTTTGATTGCATGTTTAGGTGCTGTGATTCCCAGTTCTAATAAGGGAAAATTGTGATTTCATTTTATTACAGTTTTATCTGGAGGATTGTGTATCCTAAAGAGGTTGGGATAATTTTCCTCTTACATATGAACTGTACAGTTTGGTTCTTCCAACTGTCAGGTTATTTTTAAGAATGTAGCTTCACTTGCAGATGAAAGCAGTGTACTTTTGAAAGGTTGTGTAGTATATTTTGCATGCTGTGATGATGGAAATAGTTCAGAATATCAGTGATGTTTCATAAATGTGTGGTATTTATTTCAGTTTATCATTTTGTTTCTGGTTTATTGTTTCTTGTCTTAGTTTATGAAGCATGAAGTGAAAGATTTGGAAAGTTTGTTGTACTTAAAGAGAAATGAACAGGAAATGATTGTAGCCTCATGTCATATCCTACTCTAATATTTGTCTGAATGATTGCTGGGTTTGGGTATTGTCCAGCTACAGTTCTGTAACAGAAGTGACACCAGATTGTCTATACCTGATATGTCATGTCTGTCATCAGGTTTCAATGGTTGTGGAGTATTACTTTGTATACTTTCACACTGGAACCAGGATATCATAGATGGTGCAGTGTCTAGGCTATGGAGCTGAGGAGTCATGAGGCAAGAGATTTTTCTTTTCACCCTTGCATGACTATTTCTGTGGCCCATCCAGTCACCTTTCTAGTATGTGCCAGAGTTTCTTTCTCCAGGAGTAAGGCAGTAGTGCGTACTGGAGATTCTTTTGCTGGTAGTAGAGTATTTGGGCCTTGAAGCTGACCACTTGGTGCACATAGTGCTGAGGTGAAGAATTAGTGAAGCTACACTTCTGCTCCTCGGTGTGCCTTACGGCATGAAAAGGACAACTTCACTTCTTTCACATTAGAAACAAAAGGCTGCTATTACTGGTTTGAATGTGTTATGTTTCATGCATTCAGAGATGTGGCAAGACGTGGATGATTGTGTGAGCTCTTACAGTAGGGCACAGTGTGTTAGAAAGAAGTGTAGTATCTACTGCTAACTAATTCCTTGGTAGCAAAACAAGAGTTTCGGCAGTGCTGATACTGAGAGCTGTAGGCCATTTTCATACACTTTCCCAACTGATAACCTTTCTCTGTGACATATTTGTGTAAGATGTCTTCTCATGTCTTTCTTTATCTTCCAAGTGTACATTTTTCAAGAGGTTTCTGTATTAAAATTCTGTATGCTTATCAGTGTCTGCCATCTGCTTTATGTCTAGTCCACCATAGGCTGTGCCAGTTATAGTTTTGAGGAACATTTGTATGGAATTTTGAAGTTTTCTGATTTTGCATATTTGATACAGATTGATAAAATTGGAAGAACAGCCCAATTTATGTAAGTAAACATTACTTTATTTCCAGGATTATTAGTACTGTAGCAAGGTATCAGGATCCCATAAAGATTTTAATTTTCTGAGGTTGAAAATGTTGGTGTCTAGTGAGTTAATGGGAAGTTGACTGAAGAATTGAGGACTCCGTACTTCTGGGAATTGATACTGTGTCAGTGGGTAATTGGATCTTGATGTTTTGAGGTAATGTAGTTGTCTCATCTTCAAGTGTCAAAATGTTCAAGAAGGAAGAATGTGTTGCCTCAAAACATTGGGATCTGGTTACTCATGCACACAGCATTGTATCACAGAAGAATGGAATCCTCAGCTACAATGGTTTGAAAATGTAAGAACATATGGGAATGCTTCTGTTTTGTGATGTTTTTGTTTCAGGCACAAGGTATAAAGTCAGCAGTTTCTGCTGTCACAACGGGTGTCACTGGCAACAGTTGCAGTAAGAGCAGTGCTATACCAGACACCATTAATGTCATCAGCAGTAATGGTGGCAGTAACAGAATCAACACCATTACAACTCCAGCTGGGAATACCAGGAGAACCCCAAAGATTAAGGTGACATTCAAGAAGCTTAAAACTGCAAGCAGTCAGGAACAGAATGAGCGGCATAATTTTCGGGCTGACTTTATACACCCAGATGATATCATCCATCACAAAAATGGGAATGTTTATATCAAGAATCTGAAGTGTCGTATGTGTAACTATAAAGCAGCATGGGAAGGTGAAATGGCACGACATGAAAGTAAGGCACATGGTATTCATCGACCAGTTGCTGTCAAACAGACACTGAAAAAGGTTCCTCGTCCAATTCCCAACTTGATACCCATACAGAACAAGGTCATGCCCACTGGTTCTGTCAAGTCATTACCAATCCTTAGGATCCCCACAGTACGTGGCCGAGCTGCCACATCCTTGCTAAAACCTCAACAGTTACAGACATCTCCGCAAGAAAGTGGCTTGAGTGAGCGGGATTTGAATGAGATCTGTGCTAAATCCTGTCCCAACAGTTCTCTTAAAGACTTTGCTTCCCTCATAGGAGGTGAAGATGCTTTCAAGTTACCTGATGATGAAGTGAGTGATGGTGTACCAAAGAGGACTTCTCCGAAACAGGGTGAAGAAAAGTATTTTGATGAAGATGAAATTGTACATAGTGACATGCAATCACAAACAAAACCTGACCTTTCTTCTTCAAGAACTGATTTGTCATTTAAGAAGAAAAATGCTTCTTTCTTTGACAAATTGAAAGAGAAACTGTTAGTAGGTGCTGGGGAGTCCTGTAATTTGGTTTGTGCATGTTGTGGGCATGAGTCAAAGTGTCTATCTGAACTAGCTCGTCATCAGAAGTTGCATTCCAGCCCTGGAAACCACAGTAGTGATGGCAGTGGGATCAATGGAAGCAGTGGTGTGGTGTTGGCTAGTGGTGCTGAACTCTCTTCTACCAGATGTCAGCATTGTCGTCAACGTTGCAAAACTAGTGCAGATCTGGTGATGCACCTACAATCCTGTTCAGAGGCAAACAAAAAAAATCTTCTTGGGTCTTCTCCATCTCCACTACCAACAACAGAAATAACTGCTGCCAAGGAAGAGAAGGTAGAGGATGTTGAGGATGAGGAAGAGGAGGAGGAGGAAGATGATAGAGAGGAGGGGGAGGAGGAAGATGAAGAGGAAGATGAAAGTGGGAAGAAGAAGGCTGAAGGTGAGGAACCACACCCAATGGAGAACAAAGTGTTTGTGTGGAATAATCTACCACAGCCAGCAGAGTTGGAGCATGAGGAAGCCCATCAGCTGCATTCTCAAACACAACAACAGCAACAGAAGCAGCACCAGCAGAA
>Ga0209628_10003548_pt1 | contig 11001 bp, 11 predicted proteins | sample TergutCu122P4_FD_187285 | JGI IMG/M metagenome (GOLD analysis project Ga0209628, IMG submission 187285) | Cubitermes ugandensis P4 segment gut microbial communities from Kakamega Forest, Kenya - Cu122 P4 (SPAdes) (version 2) | ecosystem: Host-associated > Arthropoda: Insects > Digestive system...
AACTGTATTGGGGGGGGGGGTGAGGCAAAGTCGAATCCCAACGTTTGCAAGGCCACCATGCACAGTCACGCTGGTTACGTTAGCCACGCCAGAAACGTTGAGGTTTTCTGCGCACACCCAACCTATGGCCCATATCCACGCCACATTTGATGTTCATTTTCGGTGCATGGCCAAGCTACGCTTGCTTTGGCATATCAATATATAAAAGGCTCGAAGTTGCATGTCGGACAATACAGGAACAAGCCGTCATTATCTTCTATGACTAGCCACCCATCCATCAGGTGACCTATAATCCACTGCGCCTTCTTGCCACTGATAAATGTCAAGGTTCCACTCGTCCTACACAGCGACGAAGCAAGCGTGTAATGCGCAGCGCGTTGATCTGCCACTTTGGCTCTTGAAAAAAACTTCCGAACCTTCTTGGCATCAAGTTTGAATTCAGAGCAATCAATGGTTGTTTCTGGTGAAATCATATTATTCCTGATTCCGTTTTCTTCAATTTGAATTGTTGAAATTTTTTCAAGTCGAAGAGGACAAAGTGGAGGCTCAAATTCAGAACCCTTGGTGCATCTGTCCTTGCCGAAAGACACGTCAAACATGGCAAGAGGTACCAACAGCATCAGCCACTTGATCATCATTGGCGATATATCAATATATAAAAGGCTTGAACGTGCATGCCGGGCAATAGAGTGTCGTCCTAGTGTTATTTTCTTCCATATATAACCACCCTTCCTGCAGTTGGCCAATAAACCATTGCGCCTTTTTATCACTGGCGAATTTCAGGACTCCATACGCATAGCACTCCGACGCATCAAGCGTGTGGAGTGCGGCAAGCTCATCTACCACTTTGGCTCTTGCAAAAAACATTCGAACCTTCCTGGCATCGAGTTTGAAGTTGGAACAGTCAACGTGCCGTTCTAGCGACACGTTGCTTCTTACTCCATTTCCATCAATCTGAATCGTCGAAATTTTTTCCAGCCAAAGAGGACAAAGAGGAGGCACAAATTCAGAACCTTTGGTGCATTTGTCCTTGCCGAAAGACACACATGGCATGGCGAAAAGCATCAAGAGCGCTAGTAATCTGATAATCATTATGGGTATATTTTAATATATAAAAGGTTTGAATTTACACGTTGGACAGTACAAGAACAAGCCATCATTGTTTCCTATGACTAGCCACCCATTCATCATGTGGCCAATTTCCCAGCGAGCTTTTTTACCACTTGTGAATGTCAAAGTTCCACTTGCTTCGCACAACGATGAATCAAGTGTGTAGTGTGCAGCGTGCTGATCGGCCACTTTGGCTCTTGAGAAAAATTTCCGAATCATTTTAGTATTAAGTTTGAATTCAGAGCAGTCAATTGTCGTTTCTGGCGAAATCCAAGTCCTAATTCCATTTTTCTCAATTTGAATCGTCGAAATTTTTTCCAGCCGAAGAGGACAGAGGGGAGGCTCAAATTCAGAACCCTTGGTGCATCTGTCCTTGCCGAAAGATGTGTCAAACATGGCAAGAAGCACCAACAGCATCAGCCACTTGATCATCATTGGCAATATATCAATATATAAAAGGCTTGAATGTGCATGCAGGGCAATAGAGTGTCATACTGCTATCATTTTCTTCCATATATAGCCACCCTTCCTGTAGTTGGCCAATAAACCATTTTGCCTCCTTGCCGCTGGCGAATTTCAGGGTTCCACTTGCATAGCAGAGTGACGCATTAAGCTTATGGAGCGCGGCAATCTTATCTGCCACTTTGGCTCTTGAAAAAAACATCCGAACTTTCTTGGCGTCGAGTTTGAAACTAGCACAGTCAATCTGGTATTCTGGCGATACTTTACCCCTGACTCCATTTTCTTCAATCTCAATCGTCGAAATTTTTTCCAGCCGAAGGGGACAAAGAGGAGGCACGAATTCTGAACCCGTGGTGCACTTGTCCTTGCCGAAAGACATACATGGTATAGCAAAAAGCATCAAGAGTGCTAGCAATCTGATAATCATTTGATGGCACTCATTTCTGTGAATTTTGCGGTGCTTGAAATATGCGCGCACTAGCCCCTTCGTGACCAGTCCTCCATGAAACCTGGTCGTGCGAAAACACTTCTGAATGGGGGAGTTGCAGCGCGGACCATAATCCACCAATCAACCATTCGAGAGAGTCGTTTTGAGCATCTGTGACTTTTTCATACTTCTTGTCTTCGTTACGAACATTATTACCCAGTGGAAATGCCTGTCCAACCAATTCAATACCGATCGAATCTTCATTGGCTGGATATCGATCAGGCACAGACTTTTTCATTTCTGCTCTGTGCTCCTTTGTGGGATTATACTTCGGTTTTGGGCATTTCAGCTCGAATACACATCGACTATGGAGTTTCCCGACGTGTGCAGTTCTTTGTTTTATCGATGCGGTTTGGTAGATTGTTCCGTCCTTGTCGATCAGGAAATGCGCTCCATCTGCATGTAGTTTCTTATAACTGTCCAGCGCTGACTGCGCTGTAGCTCCACCGGTTTGATGAACGATGATACCTTTGACACTGTTCATCTTGCCGTTTTCGATTGTTTTTCGTCTCTCATTGATAACCCGCTTATTCACAACCATTCCTTCCTTGTCGATGGACAACGCTGGAGCGCCGGAAAAAGCTGGAGCACTTGAGAAATTGAGAAGAGGGTGTTCGTTGATGCCTCGCAACCAGGAGCCAAAGAGGGAAATTGGCTTTGTGTCCTTAGCGCTCTCTGTATAAGCATTCTTGGCCAACGATGGCACAGGCATCGTGGCGCAGAAATGTTCGACAAAGTGATCCACCACTGACCAACCCGTCGACGAGGATGCGCTTGGTTCCTTTAACGGTTCGCGCGCAAAAATAGAGAGGTTGTGGCCCCCAGTCTCGAAGAGGTGGTTGCCGTTTTTTTCAATAAGTTCGCGATATCTTTCCGAGCACACGTGGCCTGGTAGCACAGAGTAGTTTTTGCTGACAGTAGCCATGATGGCCTCTCCTGAGAGGTGGGTTAGTGGCAGAGGACTGTCTCGTCCGAGGTTGCCTTGAAATGAGCGTGCGACTTTGCTGCTGGGGGAATCATAGCAGCTTTGGACTGGTGTGCGACAAAGGGGATGTCTTGGGCTTTCAAATAGGGTACCGCGGGCAGTTCAAAGCCGGCCAGCATGGGTTGCAAGAGCGCGGGCGGGGTCAGGCATTCTGGGTAACCGAGCGGGGTGCCATAGTCGCGGCCCTTAAAGCCGGTTTCGGCGGTGCTGGCCATGAAGGCACTTTCATTGAGCGCGGCAAAGCTTTGCCAACGGTCTTTGCCATGCCAGGCGGTGATGGTGGCTTGGATGAATTGCCACATACCGGGCTGACGTTGCTGGTAGGAGCATGTGGCCAGGGAAAACCTTTTGGAGAGAACGTGGTTGCGCGTCCTAGCCGACGAGATGCGCACATTGACGGAGGTAGTGCCTCTGTCTCGAGCAGGATAGACCTTGGCATGGACGAATAGTTGCCCGGGATGCAACTGGTCAAACCACTGGTTGAGGGCGCGGACGAGCGTGGCGATTTGAGCGGGGGCGACCGTGGGCTGGGAGCTGTGGAGCAAGTGACCAAATTGCTGCGTGGCTTCTTGCGTGGCCTGCTTATTGAGGGTGACAAAAGCATCGTCGCCGTACTGTTCAAGCAGACGCTTGCGCTCGGCGATGGCCAGTTCCTTGGCGTGTGCGCCGTAGGTTTTGAAGGAAAAGGTTTTGATGTAGCTCCGTTCGGGCGTTTGCAAGGTGGCTCTCCAGCCTTGGGGCTGACCTTTGAGGCGAACAGGCGACACACCAGACACGCCGGATGTGTTGGTGCTACGCAGGCTGATTTGAGCTTGCCGCTTGGTGACGGGAGGGATCAAACGCAGCACGGCGTCGCGCCAGGCGATGGCCATGGTCAGGGCTATTTCACGGCCACCGAGGGTTTGATCGTAGAAATTACGCTGGATGTCCTTGCTCTGGCGCTTGATATTAACGAACCATAGGCCAATAGGTTTGCCCTCGCGGGAGATTTTCTCCGAGCGCATGATGCCATAGGGAGCACCGGCTGAATCGGTTTCCGTCTGCGGTGGCGGTATCAAATCGTTTGGCAAGGTAGTTCAGGCAAGGCCGGTAAGAGTTGCGGTGAGTGGGCAAAAAAGCCTGAGTGGATGATAACCATTAAAGCAGGCTATGGCTAGAGTTCAAGAAGATCAGGCTGTGCGTTTATTGCAATTCTCCCGTTGCCATTTCGGCATCCCTGTTCGCAGTGCGGTCCTCACTTTCATCAGAAGCACACACATCGACGTCAACAACAAACGCAGCAGCTAAACGCTCAGGGTTTCGATCACGTACCTGTTGGACTGGAACCAGCCTGCCACCAAATGCATGGCGGCGTGAATCAACTGGCGCTCAAAGTTTTCCACAGATTCTGGGGATGGATCTGTGGGCAACGATGTGTGCAAAGTGTGGCACCGCAGGCGCTCGCGCGGTGTCAATCGGGTGGTGCATTGTCTGCGTAATCAAACCACTCTTCGCGTTCCGCGCTGGCGTTGCCGCTGCCGTGTTGATCCAGCTCCAAAGCCGGCCTCGCGAGGAGCCATGTTTTGACTGTTCGCCACGGTTCAAAGCATCTCCTCGAAAGTACCGTGGATCAAAGGAACCTGTCGTAGCCGGCGCATCCTGGCTTGTGAAGCGGGTTGCGGCGTTACAAATGCTCGCGATACTTGCGGGTTGCGCCTTGCAGTCGATCCCAAACCCAGGCTCGCCGACTCACGCAGGGTTATTCAGAGGCTACCAAGCTTTTGCGTGTTTTCTTTGTTTTATGGTGTTTGCACTTGTTTGTTGACAATTGGAGATTTTTTGGGTTATCGTTAGAGGTAGTTTGTATCCCGCTCAGATGGTCTGGATTGGAGCTTTTCCATGCCCGGCGGTCATGTGGGTAGTTTGATCGTTTGGAGACGTTGATGGCTAACGATACAGAGCTTCGCCTTCTGGTCAAAATGAAGCGTGGAAGCACAAGCGAAAAGTTCACGCTTGGCGGCGCGAAATGTCGTTTCACTGCCGAGCCTCTGTTCAAGAGCATCGGTACGCGCCAAGAGCAACAAGCAGCCGCACCTGCGGCAAGCTGGCACTTGCTGCGACTGACGGCTGACTCTGGCATGGCTGCGGCAGCCGGGATCGCCAATCCTTGGGACGTGTGTCATCAGTTGTTGAGTGACAACATCGCCGCTGGCGAAGACACCATCGAATTTGCTGAACCTGATTTGCAACAGCAGGAAGTGGTCAGTCGCCCAGGTGCCTTGGCTGCCCTGCTTGCGCAGATGCCAGCCGCGCCCAAACCGCAAAATTCGAGATACCCGACCCTACCGGACAATTTTTGGTACCGCGACGCAGAGCACGCGCAGTGGGATGCAGCGTTGGCTGCCTGCCCCGATCCTGGGGATGCCGGCCGCACCCGCATTGCGCATCTCGATACCGGATACGACCCCACCCACCAGACGCGCCCCCAATACCTCAATACCCGGCTGCAAAAAAATTTCGTCGATGAAGATCGTCCAGACGACGCCAGCGACGATTCGAGCGGCTTGCTCACCAATCTCGGCCACGGCACAGGCACGCTGAGCATCTTGGCTGGTGCAGCCGTGAACGGCATCCATGACGGCAAGCCGTTGGGCTGTGCACCTCATGCGGAGGTGGTTCCTATCCGCGTTGCCAACAGTGTCCTCCTGTTCTATAACAGCGCGATTGCACGGGCGCTCGACTACGTCCACCAACTATGCAACAACCCCGCAAGTTTTGTCCATGTCGTCACCATGAGCATGGGCGGCCTGCCATCGCAGGCCTGGGCGGACGCGATAAACGCGCTCTACGACACAGGTGTGTTTGTGGTCACTGCGGCGGGGAACAACTACGCCAATTTGCCGACCCATCAAATTGTCTATCCGGCACGGTTTGCCCGGGTGGTTGCCGCCCATGGCGTCATGGCCGACCAAACGCCTTATGCGGATCTTGCCTCGACGCTGCTGGCTGGCAATTACGGTCCAGCCAGCAAGATGAGCACGACCATCGCGGCTTTCACGCCCAATCTGCCCTGGGCGCGTTTTGGCGCGGAGAATATCGTCGACTTCGACGGTAATGGAACGTCCTCGGCAACGCCGCAGATCGCCGCGGCAGCCGCGCTGTGGATTCAAAAAAACCGTTCGGCGTACGATAAATATCAGGGCTGGATGAAAGTTGAGGCGGTGCGGGCCGCCCTTTTCGGCAGCGCACGCGCGGACGCTCAATATGCCAATTACTTTGGCAACGGCAAGCTTGCCGTACTCGATGCACTGGGCAAACTTCCGGCCAAGGCGGAGGATCTGCAAAAACGCAAACTGCCACCGGATGTTGCGAGCTTTCCCCTGCTCACGCTTTTGTTCGGCCTGGGTGTTGCCAAGGTGCCGGCGCGGCGCAAGCCGATGCTGGAACTTGAAATAGCCCAATTGCTGATGTCGTCGCGATTTGAGACCCCACTTCCCGACACAGCCGTTGAAGAAAAAGTGGATCCGCGTGTCGTCGCGCGACTGGCGGAAGAGCTCCTGGCCAAGCCCGGACTGTCAAAAGAACTGCGCAAGACGCTTGGCAGCGGAAACACGACGCAGCCTTGGGTACGCAACAAGACCTCGCGCGACAGCATGGACAAGCTGCATCTGGAGATGGCCACCAGCCCATTGCCGCCGACGCCGACCCGACGCAATCTGCGCGTGTACGCCTACGATCCATCGCTAGCTTCCGATCTGACCGATTACGGTATCAACGAAGCGATCGTCTCTGTCGATTGGGAGGCAAATCTGAAGCCGGGACCCGTCGGCGAATATGTCGAGGTCGTGGATATCGATCCGGCCAGCGGAAGCTGCTATGCGCCGGTCGATCTCAACCATCCGCATCTGCTCGGGTGTGACGGACTTGCTCCGTCTGAGGCCAACCCGCAGTTTCATCAGCAGATGTGCTACGCGGTCGCCATGCGCACCATTGCGCATTTCGAGTTGGCGCTGGGCCGCAAGGCGCAATGGTCGCCCCGCTATGTCAGGGATGCCAACGGCAACATCACTTCGGAGGAATACGTGTCGCGGCTGCGCATCTATCCGCACGCCTTGCGCACCGCCAATTCCTTTTACAGCCCCGAACACAAGGCGCTGCTGCTTGGCTATTTCCGCGCCACCATGACCCAGGCCGGCACGACGCTGCCCGGCAGCCGGGTGTTCTGTGCGGTATCGCACGACATCATTGCGCACGAAACTACCCATGCGCTGCTTGATGGCCTGCATGGCCGCTATCAGGAGGCGACTAACCCTGATGTACTGGCCTTTCACGAGGCCTTTGCCGACATCGTGGCACTTTTTCAGCATTTCAGCATCCCCGAGGCGCTCACTGCAAAAATCAGGCAGACCCGGGGCGATCTTGGCAAGGACAGTCTGCTCGCGCAGCTTGCCATACAGTTCGGCCAAGCCACTTCGGGCACCTACGGCGCGTTGCGTAATGCACTCGACAAAAAACCGGAACGTACCGACTACGAACGCAGCGACGAGCCCCATGCACGCGGCTCGGTGCTCGTCGCAGCGGTGTTCGCGGCCTTCCTGAGCATCTATCGCAACCGCGCTGCCGACCTGGTCAGGCTGGCAACTGGCGGTACCGGCGTGCTGCCGGAAGGTGATATCCCTGATGACCTCGCCAAGCGGCTGACCATCGAAGCCAGCAAGTCAGCGCGGCACGTGCTCGATATTTGCATTCGCGCGCTTGATTACTGCCCGCCGGTCGACATCACCTTCGGCGAATATCTGCGCGCACTCATCACTGCGGATTACGATGCGGTCCGCGACGATGTACATGGCTACCGGGTCGCATTTATCTCCGCCTTCCGGGAGCGGGGCATTTTCCCGGTCGGGGTCCAACATCTCGCGGTCGATAGCCTGTTGTGGGAGCCACCGATTCTTCCCGAGGGCAACATGAAAGAGATCATGGAAGAGCTCGACCTCGGATGGAATCTCTATGCCGATCGCACCTGCGCCTACCAAGCATCGAGACATAACGGCTACACCTTCCACAAGTGGCTGATGGACAAGAAACATCTCGATTTCGTCACCGCGCTCGGCTTTTGTCCGGCCAGTTCTGAAGTCCAGATTGCGGGCATCAAGGGAGAGCTTCGACCGATCGAAGTCCACTCGGTGCGTCCAGCGCGCCGGGTTGGGCCTGATGGCCGCACACAGTCTGATGTGGTGGTGGAAATCACGCAGTCTTTCCGCCCCGCAAGCGATCCTGCGCTTCGCTTTCGCGGCGGCTGCACACTGCTGATCGATTTGCAAACCTTCAAACCACGCTATCTCATCCGCAAGCGCCTTGAAGGTTCGAGCGGGCTTGCCAAACAAAACGCTTACCGTAACTCTGTGGCCGCAATGCCGACGCTCAAATCCAACTTCTATCGTGGATCGCCTGGCGATCGCGAGCCGTTCGCACTGCTGCACGGAAAGCATTGAGAGGCGCACCATGAAGAAAAAAGCACCCGCTGCCGGCGACTATCGCGCCAAGGTTCGCATGTATCGCCAAGGCCTTGGCGATTGTTTCCTGGTATCACTGAAACGCTCCGGCGACGCGCCCGATTACACGATCCTGATTGATTGCGGAGTCATTCTGGGAACGCCTGACGCCTCCGCCCTTATGACCAGAGTGGCCAACGATATCGTTGCCACGACAAATGGCAAGATTGACCTGTTGCTGGCTACTCACGAGCATTGGGATCATCTCTCGGGCTTTCTCCAGGCATCCGCTTCGTTTGAGCGCCTGAAGGTGGGTCAAGTATGGCTGGCCTGGACCGAGAACCCGGATGACCCACTGGCAGCGCAACTGCGCGGTGAGCGCAAGAATGCAATCGCCGCGTTACAAATCGCCGCCAACACCTTGCGAATGTCCGGCAGCGACGCGGCGGCCCGTGATGCCAATGCCATTTCTGGCATGCTAGATTTCTTCGGCGCAACTGGCAGCGGTACCACGAGCGACGCGCTTGACAAGGTCAAGCGCATGGCAAGTGTGCGCTATTGCCGGCCAGAAGATCAGCCGGTTGAGCTTGGTGACTCATCTGTCCGCATCTACGTATTGGGACCGCCACCGGACGCCAAGCTGATCCGCAAGCTGCTGCCGGGCAAGAATTCTCCCGAGTCTTACGGTTTGGCGCTGGACGGCAGCGGTGTCCTGCCTTTGGATGTCAAGGAATCGCTGGGTAGCGAAAACAGTGATCCGCCTTTCGGGCCGACCTACGCCATTCCGATGGCAATCGCTCGCAGCATGGATTTTTTCCGCGATTACTACTGGGGTTCTGGCGAAAATGCGCCGCCGTGGCGATCCATCGATACGGAGTGGCTCGGTAGCGCTTCCGATCTGGCGCTGGCGCTGGATGGCGCAACGAACAACACAAGCCTTGTCATTGCCATTGAACTCGGCGGCGCCGATGTTCTGCTGTTTGCAGCGGACGCCCAAACCGGCAATTGGGAGTCTTGGCAAGATCTGTCTTGGCAAGTCGACGGCAAGGAGATTACCGGCCCCGATCTCTTGGCGCGCACCATCTTCTACAAGGTGGGACACCACGGCAGCCACAACGCCACGCTGAAGGAGCACGGCCTTGAATCCATGGCAAACCTGCGTATTGCGGCCCTTCCCGTCGATCACGCGATGGCCGTCAAAAAACGCTGGAACAACATGCCCTTGCCGCAACTCGTCGCTGCATTGAGCACCAAGACCAACGGCAGGGTATTGCGCACCGACGAGCACCTCGCCGCTCCCATCGCGGGCGTGGTGGAGACCGATTTGTATTTCGACATCGTGCTGTGATCGAAGGTGGCGCTTCTGAACAAAGCGCCACAACCAGAGCGTTCGTTTTCCACCGCGCCTGTGTCTACTGCGCAGCCGCGTGGGGCGTTAAGATGGCAGGAGCATCATTCTTGATGCTTGGGCTTTCAGGAGCTTGAACCATGAACCGTTCCGTTTTGATCAAGTGGGCCGCAGGGGCCGCGGTGGTTTTGGGTGCGGTGGCGCCGGCTTCGGCGGCTCGTTGGGGCGTCGGAGTTTCGCTACCCGGCGTGGCAATCGGCGTGGGTGCTCCGGTGGCGTATTCCGCTCCGGTGGCGTACCCGGCTCCGGTGGTGGCTTACCCGTATGCCTACCCCTATGCGTATCCTTACGCGTATGCCTATCCGTACGCTTATCCGTATGCCTATGGGGCCGTGTATTACGGGGGATCGGGCTATTACGGGCGTGGCTATTACGCGCCACGCGGGTACTACCGCTCGGCAGGGCGGTACTACGGCGGGCATCGCCGGTAACTTAACGCGCCAGCAGGCGGCGCGCTACTGCGTCGTGCACGGTGCGGGTAACTTCGGTGCGGATGCGGCCTGAGAGGCCGAGCATTTGTTCGTGCACCACGCGCGCGACGGTTTCACCAATGAGTTTGCCCAGTTCGGGGCCGAGTTCGGTCAGCAGGGCGCGGGCGATGCGGTCTTCGGGGTTGTCCTGCGGTGCGGCTTGGGGCGACGCGGGCACGGCGGGGGGCGTGCCAAAGCTTTCGGTCAGGGTGGGTACCAGTTTTGGCTGCGGTTGCGCCGAAATTTGTTCTTCGTCGAGCAAGATCATTTAACTTCCTTGAGCGGCAAGGTCATACCGCGTAATGGCATGGCCGTGCGCGGCGTAGTGCCGCCAGCGGGCGCGGGCGTGCTGGCGGTCGGCATCGGGCGTGCCGACCAGTTCGATCACCCGCTCGAACGGCTCGAATCCGGCGGGCACGTCAGCACCCAGATTGAGCAGCACTTGCGTGTGTTCGGGCGCGGCCTGAACGCTTTCGGCCAGCACGATGGGCGTGCGCGCACGCACTTGGGCGGGCGCATCGGCCATGCAGTGCGGAACGAAGTCGAGTTGGGAAAACGTCCACAACGCCTGATCGAGCCGGGCCAGTTCCGCCTGCGGGCCCACCACC
>Ga0209628_10003549_pt1 | contig 11001 bp, 7 predicted proteins | sample TergutCu122P4_FD_187285 | JGI IMG/M metagenome (GOLD analysis project Ga0209628, IMG submission 187285) | Cubitermes ugandensis P4 segment gut microbial communities from Kakamega Forest, Kenya - Cu122 P4 (SPAdes) (version 2) | ecosystem: Host-associated > Arthropoda: Insects > Digestive system >...
ATATATATATATATATATATATATATATATATATATAAATAGTCGTACATGTGAGACAGTGGAACATATAGATCTCCTTTATGTACAAACTTTAAAAGTTTACGAAGTGTGATGTTAAGAGTTTGACCTAGTAGATGCTGTTAATACTAGACTTGGAGAGATGTCGTGTTAGTCCTGGATGACCGAAAACAGTGAAAACCCCGGAGATTATTGATCAAATTCAAGAGCTAATCTTGGAAAACCGCCGAATTTCGTCTAAATCAATAGCTGAGCAACTGGGCATCTCACGTGAGCGGGTTGGGTTCATCATTCATAAAGATTTGGACATGCTGAAGCTCTCCGCCAAGTGGGTCCCGAAATGCCCGAAAGCGGATCAAAAACGTCGATGCCAGTCGTCTGAGAAATTTTCGAATTTTTTCGGCTAAATCCAAACGACTTACTATCGCGACGCGATTGGTGATCATGGACGAAACCTGGTTATATCACTATGACCTGGAGACAAAGCAACAATCAATGTGTGGCAGCATAGAGGCTCATCCCACCCCAAAAATTCCGAGTGCAAAAATCCGCTGGAAAAGTTCTCGCCTCGATTTTTTTGGATCAAGACGGCATCCTCCTCTTTGATTATCTACCAAAGAGCCAAAATATCAACGCGGTGTATTACTCATCTTTGCTGGTGCAATTGAAGGAAATTTTGAATAAAAAACGCCGCGGAAATTTCACCAAGTAGATCTTGTTCTTGCACGACAATCCCCCTGCTCACCGAGCACTTACATCCCAGAAGATACTGGCCTACCTGTCTTGATCACCAACCATATTGTCCGGATCTGGCCCCGTCGGACTACCACCTGTTCCCTGAACTGAAAAAAAAATTGATGTTTCAAAATTTTTTGTCGGACGGGGAAGTCATTGCTGCCGCGGAGACCTGGATGGATGGACACCATTCTTAACTTTTTTTTGGCTGGCTTATAAAAGTTAGATCAACGGGTTAAGAAGTGTATTGAGCTTCGTGGGGAGTATGTTGATTAAATGCCGATTTTCTTCGCTGTAGCTTGTTTCCTTCCTGGTCAGGCTAAGGATATATCAGCACACAATCATATTGGTTTATGTGTGATATTCAGGGATCAAATATGGGGTGACCCTGATAGTAAATTATTAATTTATATGTAGTCAATAAGTTAGCTGTATTGCACTATCCAGATCCTGTGTTTAATAAAATTACACGAAAAGAAGATACAGACATCACGGCGTATGAATGCTGAGAGTTTTGTTGTCTACAACAATGGACCAGTGTTTTCCTTATTTTTTCCTTTCACTTGAAGCAGGAACATGAAAAAGGACAGCGTCTCTTGCATAACCTGCGAAAGAAAATTATTTAATTATCCACGTATTCGTGTGTATGAGTAAGAAACCAAAGAACCTGTGAAAACTGAAAGAAAAAGATTCAATTATGGCTTTTAATAAAAGAGCACCTGAATATCTCGTAATGTAAGTTTTTAGACTCCATCAAGGTATGACCATTTTACATGTTCCATAGCCGTCGCAGGATCGAACGTAAGAAGGCAGTGAATAGCAAAATATGACGAAAGAATATTTAAATATTATGCATTTCTTGTCTTGTTTTTTTAGTGTTAATTTTATGACGCATATGAGATATCTTTGCATATTCTCCATTTCGTTTATTCTCGATACTTCTGGATTTCAGCCCTTGTCACTTTTCATTTAAGTTGGCAGAATTGAGAATTTCTCAATTCTACGAAAATATTTGACAATATTGAATTCCGCTGAAGTTGAATGTTTTCTTTAAGTGTGTGAAAACAATTTTTAATTGGTTTGATCCCTGGAAATAAAAAGAAATATTTTCAGAGGCATTATAATTTCAGGAAATAGTAATGTGACCAAGAAAGAGACCAAAACTGTTTTAAAATAAAACGACCATGCCATAAACATACAGCTTATTTTGAATGTTAAAAGCAAAGCGATGTCCGTAACAACAGAGAAGACTGGAACCATCTTATTGTCTTTCACGAAGATGTTAGGTAGTTTCCCTAGAACACGCTCCGAACAGTTGTGACGTAACCAGGGTCTACTCGAAATTTATTGGAGTCCCACCAGGGGTTTTGATTTGGCACCCAAAAAGGCTAATATATTTCCGCACATTACAACAGAAATTCCTTAAACTCCGCTAATACTGGGGTGGCAATAGTGAAGAAAGTGAGTGTCCGAATTGCAGATCATTTTCGGATAAGTGTTTTCGCATGTGGTAACCCGAGTTTTCGTGCCATTTTCGCGATTATTCCGGTGACTTCTGAGTGCTCGTTGTGGTTCGGCGTCCTGACCATCTGTCCGGCTTCACTTCCCCTTATTCCGGCCGTGGACATAACACATTTTATTTTTGTTAATAATAATAATAATATAATAATATAAAATAAAATAAATTGCACATATAAAGACTAACTGATAAAAGATCTCAAATAGTTCGCCGGTCCAACATCATTAAGTTCTTGAATACAAATGGCAGTAAGTTGAAATATGTCGGATGTTTAGTAAATATGTCTTTAATTGTGTATTTTGTTGATATTTTACAACATACATTCATTCGTAAACGGTCATGATGGGTTTCAAACGGCTCGAGATTACTGGCAACTTTACATTACAAGATATTAGTTGAATAACAATTGACTACATTTCTAATATTAATATAGAGTGTTTGCAAATTCCGGTGGTCGCACGGTCTAAAACCTGGGTTTGCGGCATTTCGCTTACTGGAATGACGGGTTCAAATTCCGCCGGAATCATGAAAGTCTCTCTCTTGTGTGTGTTGTGTGTTATCAGGTAGAGTTCCTTGCGTCGGGCTGATCGCTCGTCCAGACGAGTCTTAGAGATTGTGTCGTGTCTGAGTAGGATAGAGAACCCCAACACAAAGGAAGCCAGGGCCACTAGGGACGATTTACCCGTGAAAAAACAATGCAGAATATTTATTCAACTTACGTTCATCATAGTCAAATTCGAAACAGGGACAAACTTTCCCGCTGTCAGTTGGAACTTCTTGTTTCCCATAGCGATGATGAACATCAGACATCGCTGAAATGGGATAGGAGTTCCTATCCAGTCGCACCCGAATGCCGCGTCTCTCACACTCTCCGCCTGAAACATGTCACAATCAATGTTTTAGCTCCTTTTGAACCTTCCTGTTTGGCATAATGAAATTTGTAACGAATATTAGTCATCCCTATTGAAGTGATTTTGTGTCATAACAACGTGGAATCGTATAGAATCATACTGAGACTTTTTCCATATATATTCATTGTTTAAGAACTTCTTTCTCTTGATTTTAGACTTTCGCCGTGTACTGAATGTAGTAAACTTTCTTTAGGGTAATTCCCCGGAGTCTGGTTTATAATTGCCGACGTTTCGGAACCTTCTGTCAGGTCCATCTTCAAAGGCTGAAGTGTTATTCAGCCTTTGAAGATGGACCTGACAGAAGGTTCCGAAACGTCGGCAATTATAAACCAGACGCCGGGGAATTACCCTAAAGAAAGTGTACTACAAACTTCTTTCTCTTCTCCTTGGATTTTACACATGTAGTTTTTCTTAGATTTGAATTATCATGCTGTGTCATTTCTCCTGTACAGTGGGTACCATGTCTCCTTCCCGGTAGTAAAACTGCCAGGGCCTGGCACGGACATCCCACATATTTCTAGCGACGGGGTTAAAAATTGGTAGTTCTATACTTCTATCTCCCTTCTGTGTCTGCTTGTCTTGAAATGGCTAGCTTTAACTTTATGTTATAGCATCCTTTTCGATTTACTGAAAATACATCTCTAACCCAGGTAAATTTTCACATCAATTTTTTGCTTAAGTATTTAATCACATCCCAGCTATTACGCATGAAACACTAATAGTCATTTAAATTAATACTGCTCGCACATTATTTAATATAAAATAGGGGTATATTATTTTGTCCAGACTTAAGTCCAGATTTTTAGCAATTACCCAATACCTGAATTTTTACTGCATTTGGCAAGCTGTCAAAGATTTTCTTGCATAAGGGGAGCACAGGTTTTTGGTGAATTTATAAAATACAAAATTTCAGGCACATAAATTGTCCACACTAAATAAATTATCTCTAAAAATTGTATGTTGATATATACTGCCCTTTATTCATAATTCTCTGAGGTTTTGGCATTTTCAAAACAGGGAATTAAAAAAATAGGCCAGACACACTATTCACACATTCATGAAGTCTCCTTCCGTTTAGCGTATCCTGTTCATGTGAGTTCGAATACACACACTACATTATTGTTTCTGATTTGAAGCTGTGTGAGGTATCGGTTTATAAAGTGACCTCAGGAAGATCTCTGGCTATTTCCTGGCAAATAAACCCTATTTTCATTTTGTCAGATTTTCTTTTACTTCTGTATTTTCCATTACATACGGTTGTAACTTCCTTGGTACTGATGCCACCTGATTCATAAGATCTTCATTCACAACCTTTAAGAACTTGAAATTTTTGAGATCACCATCAAATAAATACCAGTGTTATTAGGAACAGGATAGTGTTTGTTATGCTAGAATCAATGAAATCGAGACTATTTCTAACACCAAAGTATTTTATGCCTCCCTAATTACAAATAATTACGTCCCCATTTATAAAATTTAAAATTTAGTTCATATATTAACGCCTAGTACTTAGGATATGCAATAGTTAATATCAGGTTTTATGCTTGTGGTCAAAAATTGTACAAACCTGACTCAAATAAAAAAAACTTAGTTTGTTACAAAAATACAAAAAAATATTTATATCATTTATGATTGAAGGGTAGGATATCTAAAAAATGGAAATCACGGTTATTTATTTCGGCCGAAGAAAAAATTTAAGTCCTAATGAGAAACAAGTAATGATATGCTGTGTCTAAAAATGCAAAATTATATTCACAATATTAAAATTAACACGTTTGTAATTATCTCATAAATATTTTAAAATAAATGGCCAGAGATTACAGAAAACGATCAACAACTGAAAGAAGCTCTAAGTTCCTAATCTGTTGGAATCGCTCTGCATTCTCTACTTGTCGACTTAAGAACAACAACAACAGTATACCATTCACTCTTACGTGTTGTGTCAGTTTGGTTCCAAACCAGCAGATCAAAAGCAAGCCACAAGCGAATGTCAAATAAATCATCACTGCTTGAAACATATTTACGTAGTCTTCCAATTTCTGGAACAAAAATACTTTATAACAGGAATATACAAAGAAACAATGATAAAGGCTCAAAATCATTCCAACACAAAAGTAAATTCAGTCAAGTTAAATAATTCTGAATCCACATTTTATTTTGTTGGGGTTTCTACTTATTTGGCACTGCAAAAGTCCGGTGGAATGTACCACTGCAGCTCCGTAAAAGTCATAGAAAAAAAGCGAGCTTTCCTGTCGTCCAGTACTGGCCAAAAAGCATTATTTTGTACCACTATTCGATACTACATTGGCAATTTTTCCCTTATATCACACAGTAGAGGCCATATTCCCCTGCTTGAGGGCCACCCTCAAATTCCACCAACAAATTACTATACACTCATCGAAATATTTTTTTGGAAAATGTTTTAAACAACTTCTGGAAGTTTGGCATAAAATTTAACCGTAAGATTTGCGCCGAAAATAAAAAGATTTTAAATTTGGAAGAGTGGAATTTAGGAAACAAGAAATTGTCAAAGACACACTTGCCTTCAACTAATCCTAGCGGCGGCAGAATTGTCGTGTAAGTTGCTGTATTTTTAGGCAGTTTCACAAAATTGCGAAAAGTGACTATCATCTTCGTCGTATCCATCCGCATGGAACACCACTCCCAACGGACGGATTTTCCTTGTATTTTTAATTTCAATATTATCGAAACTCTATCAAGAATATTCAAGTTTCATTGAAATTTAACAAAAATAATGGCTGCGTTACATGAATACCTAATTATTTATGATGATATATCCTTCGGTTCTTCTCAAAATGAGAAATGTTTCAGAAAAAAATTTGTAGAGAAAATAAAACACGCATTTTATATTCAAAGACCCTTTAAAAAAATCTGTCTTTTATGAGACAATGTGGAAAAATATAGTAGAGTCGGAGAGGCCACAAATGACTATATGCAACATGAAAATGGCTACAAACTCGTATTCAGAATATGTACAATGTATTCCTTTTCCACTGCAACAATGAATGCACGAACTCATCTGAATGTTACATTATAATACATTGCCTGTCTTGTTACGAATCAAGTAACATTTTCTAATAATTTTTCAATTCTTTGGTTGTCTCTAATAATCAAATGTAGGTAAAGTTCGGAATTTATATTTTTATTTATGTTTTTATTAAAAAATTTTGGCCCTATTATCCTTTTGCAGCTAACAGCACACCAGACACCAACTTCAATATTAAGAAGATGATGTTCAACCGAATTATGTGTATATTCTTCACTCGATTATAGACTGTTGGAGGTTTTCACATATCCACCCCAACATGGTCTTGTTTCGCACTACAGTTGTCCCTTCTAGGTCAACATATCCAAAAGAAACGCAATTCTAATTTACACTTACATTTTCCTAAGTTCTTATTCGTTTGTTTCTCTTTACGTTACGTTGCATGTGGCTGTTGTGAGAGATACTTCAAATGCTGAAATGATATACAAGTATAACGCTGCAAAATTTGTAAGACTATTAAGCCGTAGTGTCACAGACTAATGATTTTAAAAAAAATTCAACATATAGGCCTATTACATCTGAAGATACTGATGTTTATATATCAGTCGGTTTAATATCAGAGTTGTAGGCACAGTTACTGAAAGTAATATAATGACACTACAAGAGGTAGGGATTTTTTCAAAATATAATATCTTTTACAGGTGTTCCCATGAAATTGTAAATCCCAGTGGCCGCGCGGTCTAAGAAGTGGGATTGAGGCCTCTGGCTTGGTGGGATTGTGGATTGGATTCCCGCCAAAAGCATAGATATCCGTCTATTGTGAGTGTTGTGAGTGGTAAAGCAGAGATCTTTGAGTTCGGGTGATCAATAGTCCAGAGGGGTCCTGCCGATTGCCATGTGTTTGAGTGACTACGGCTACGCCTTGAAAATATTTCCCTGAAAATGTGAGCAACAAATTAATGTGACGCACTGCGATATGAAACATTGCAGGGCTGCTACTGGCGTGTGTATTTCAAAATAATCATAACCGTCTTAAGAATAAACTATGTAATACTCTTCATATGGAACTTGGCAAAGTACATTTCTCACATTCTCTGTGCTAAAAGAAAGTGAAAGAAATTAAAGCATAGGCTGTCGTGTGTCGTATAAACATTCGATCTTCAAATAAGAACGTCTCATCATGCAAAATATTGGAGCTTCTCTATTCTATTTCTATTTGATTGAATGAGAGTAATAACTGAAAAGGAATTTCAATAACAAAATTGCAACTTTCAATGCTACACATGCTACACCATGCCATTCTTAAAAGTTTTGTCACAAAGACGATAACATAGAGAGACAGTGACGTTACTAACAGTAGTCTTTCAGTTAGGATGGCTGTTTTGGGGACTTGATGATATGTACTTTTTTTCTTTTACTTTTGTCATCCTTTATGTCATATATAAAAAAAAGAGAAATGTTATATTTAACACATTAAGGAAGAACTAACGCCATGTCGAAAAGTACTCTGTATATTAGGAAATTGAATAAGACAACAAAAAAGTAATAAGATTCAACTTACAGAAATCAAAATATTTAATTTTGTAATACTATATGGCAATGGAGAGATGACAGCGTGGATTCAAAACGTTAAACACACTGCACACCTCTTACTAACAGTTAGTATCTAGGGAAGGGTTGGACAAACAACAACTACAAACAGCAGAAACGTCTGGACCTCATTATCTAGAGCCATTCCTCAATAACAAGTAAGAACAACAAAAAGTGAGTAAATGATAATAAAGTCAACACTTAAGGAACATTAACTACAATATATTAATTTTCAAAAGTACGAAATCAAATCCCGAAAACAAATCCGCAATATTAAAAAGACTTGCAAAACATCCACGAAACTTTTTTTATACTCTTATTTTAGGTGAAGATACTGTAGCAGAACACAAGAAACTTTCAACATTCATTAAAATATTTTAAAATTTTAACATTTTCAATCTGTCTTGAATAAATTTGTTTCGACAGAAGAAAATGTAATTTATCAAATTGTAAAATTCTCACTTTAAACCAAAACTTAATACAACGATACACCATTTCTTTTATGTATTTTATATTGTTGACCCGAAGAAGACACTGTGAGGTCGAGATATTTTCCCTAATTAAAGACATAAAACCTACCAGTTGTAATGAACGCAATTTTTCTCGTGTAATTTAATATTGAAATTTTATTGATAAGAGCAATACGCAGTTGTCACAGCCGTGTCTGAAGATAATCGATAGATGTTCTACCCTAAGGATACATGCAACATGTGAGTACACATCGTCTGGACTGCACAGCCTCACATTTCATAAAACTGTTATTTTTAATGATAAAACTCCAAAATTTGTTATACTGTACCGTAACTACAGAAAACGCAGCAGTACACAATGTGACAAGTAAAATCAGAAAGTGGCCACAGAGAGAGAAATTCAGTGCATCTTCTAGTTGCTGCATGAACCTGTGAGATAGAGGTATACTGAAATTACTGGAAGGTACAAGTGACGGATTATGTCAACATTTTAAATTATTACTATTTTATACATTTGCTGTAGTTGTCAGAAAATATTTTCAGAAGGACTAACTTTATTGTACTTTATCTGATAGAAGACGTTGAAAATATATTTTCGCAATTGCAGTCACGTCAATACATTACTCACAGTAAATTAATTACGAACTTACTCCATTATTTCCTGATGCTGTCGAATGCACGCGTTAAGCTTTCCTTGTAAGTTACACGTTGAAATTTTAGGAACTTGTTCGTCGTCGTGCACGTGATGAGGCGTGATATGTTCCTGTCTGATATTCAATATGGCTGCCTTCAATTTTTGGAACTGAACACAGGCCACGGATATAAATACGATAATCAGACATGGAAAACAAATCATTAGAGCTCCAAGTAATGATGTTAAACCCTGTGAAGTAGATAATAGAAAGAGCTGAGTTTTGTCATAAAATCAGGTCACTGAGGGATGATGATGAAACTTATCCCAGCCTAAACCAATGTTACTGTAGGAATGGAATATTTGTGCAAATATTCTCTACCAAATTTCACCACGTGTTTCGTCGTACGGGATGTAAATTTTCACCTAATAAATACTCGTAACAGCATTATGTTGTGTCTGAGTTTGCATTTAGAATTATTTGCAATCTGAATGGAATATATTCTGACTATTTCCTTGCCTCGGTTCTTTAAAGATACAGCCACATTAAAATTATCCCATAAGGCATTAGATATTGATTGAAATATGACTACGTGCCATGAAGCAAAAAACAGTTTTTGATAAATCGGGTGGGCAAATGAGAATTGAGGGTTTTGTAGTAAAGATTATGTTCAATAAAGCACTTTTTAAAATTCTATTGCTTGATACATGTATTAATCAGAGTTTTTGTTTTGTAAATCGAATTACTACAAAATATATTATTCACTATCATTATTAATTTACGAGTATATAAAAATATTACAATTCTATGTCGGGCGAAGAGCAAGCAGGACATAATTTTTCACAATCCAAATATATTAATCCCTCACAGTGCCCTGAGAAGTAAAAAAAGATTTTTCTAACACTAAAGGAAATAATATGCAGTAGATATATTTGTTACAAAACACATTATATCGCTTTGTTAACGAGCGTCACTGCGCGTCTTCATGTTTTAACTTAATTGCCTTCTTTAGCAGTTTGGTAGAGAGGCCATGTGATGTTCGATATGGAACTCGATGTACAAATGGAGGGGAGATTTAATATTTGGGAGAGATTTATAAAGTGCCCTGAAACATGTGACGATTAAGAGGCATACTTTTTGGAAGAGATTATTTTAATGTTCCGCAGTGTCTTGATTTAATACATGAAAAATTTTTGTTACATCTGTCTGAGTCACCAAATTTAGTGGTTCTTGGACACGATATCAGCAAATAAAACTGCGGTTAAACCCACCAGTTTGTACAGCAGTAGCGCTATGCACTTGTATTCTGCAAATGTCAGTCCTAAAACCGGTTGTATCAGGGATATTCTTTGTGTCCTTCTGTCCTTCAAATCAGATTCCTTGTATAAGCGAACAATTAGTCGGAAAGAAGTATATTGAAACTTTTTTCCATATTCTTATCAACAGCATCGTGGCGAAACAATAAAGAAATTGTCAAATCGGATAAGCCCGACGGTTAAGGTAAGAGAAATATATAAATATTTCGATGGTAATTTTATTACTTTTACACTGAGAAATTGTTACCTGTGAGATGTTAACCAGTTCATAGAACGGTGGAACAGTCCAGTCAAACGGATACCACGTAATGAATATCGTTTCGTGACTTTTCACGATGCGTATTGTTGAATGGACACAATGATAGACGTACATCCCAACTATTATACGGGAGTTGTACATCAGAATGAGCGGGATCCATCCGGCCTCTGTCAACTGTCCGGTGTCAGCGTCTCTGGTCGGCAGATCTTCCCACGTGAAGCTGTCTGTTAGGTCCATCGCACGTTCAATACTGCGTTGTCGAAATCTGTAAAAATTAAACCACATCAATTTATAATTTTTGAGAAACATAAAAGGTTTTTTAAAAACAAACAGATGGATGTCATTTTTTATATTTTAATAATTAATAAAAACAAACGCCTTCTAACACAACACTTTAATTTATATTTTTATACCGGCCACCTCGACACAGGTTTTTCTTGGTTTCCCTGTGTCTACAAGCGAATGCTGAGATGGTTCCCCCGTTTCCAAGTTGCTACTACATGCCTCTCATGTAGCCCTGCGGATTTAAATTTTCTAGTTACTT